>Ga0194126_10000944_pt1 | contig 49306 bp, 48 predicted proteins | sample TA2KigC150mmetaG_FD_148641 | JGI IMG/M metagenome (GOLD analysis project Ga0194126, IMG submission 148641) | Freshwater microbial communities from Lake Tanganyika, Tanzania - TA2015035 Kigoma Deep Cast 150m | ecosystem: Environmental > Aquatic > Freshwater > Lake | place: Tanzania: Lake... | reverse complement strand
GAGAAGGGCCACAGCGCCGAGGAATACCAGGTGTCGAGCACGTCCGGGTCGCGCTCGAGTCCGCCGGTGTAGCCGTCGGCCCGCGCCAGCGTGTAAGCCTCGTTCTCGTCGTGGGCGACATAGACGCGGCCGTCGTCGGAATGCCAGGCCGGGATCTGGTGGCCCCACCAGAGTTGGCGCGAGATGCACCAGTCCTGGATGTTGTTGAGCCACTGGTTGTAGGTGTTCACCCACTGCTCGGGCACGAAGCGGATCTCGCCGCTGGCCACGCATTCGAGCGCCTTGCCGACGATGCTCTTGCCGTCCGCGCCGGGCTTCGACATGGCGACGAACCACTGGTCGGTGAGCATCGGCTCGATGACGGCGTTGCTGCGGTCGCCGCGCGGCACCATCAGCTTGTGCGGCTTCACCGAGGCGAGCAGCCCCTGTGCCTCGAGGTCGGCGACGATGGCCTTGCGGGCCTCGTAGCGGTCCATGCCGCGGTACTTCTCCGGCCCATGCTCGTTGATGCGTGCGTCCAGCGTGAGGATGGAGAGCGGCGCGAAGCCGTGGCGGTGGCCGACCTGCCAGTCGTTGAAGTCGTGCGCCGGCGTGATCTTGACGCAGCCGGTGCCGAAAGCCTTGTCGACATAGCTGTCGGCGATGACCGGGATGGTGCGGCCGGTGAGCGGCAGATGCACGTGCTGGCCGACGAGCTTCGCGTAGCGCTCGTCCTCGGGGTGCACGGCGACGGCGACGTCGCCGAGCAGCGTTTCCGGCCGCGTCGTGGCCACCACAAGGTAATGTCCGCCTTCGGCGGACGGTGGGGCGCCCTCCCGCTCGACGAGAGGATAGCGAATCTCCCACATCGAGCCTTCTTCCTCGGTCGACACGACCTCGAGGTCGGACACCGCGGTAAGCAGCTTCGGGTCCCAGTTCACCAGGCGCTTGCCGCGGTAGATCAGCCCTTCGCGGTAGAGCCGCACGAAAGTCTCGGTGACGATCTTCGAGAGGCCCGCGTCCATGGTGAAGCGCTCGCGCGACCAGTCGGGCGAGGTACCGAGGCGGCGCATCTGCCGCGTGATGGTGCCGCCGGAATACTCCTTCCACTGCCAGACGCGTTCGAGGAACTTCTCGCGGCCGAGGTCGTGGCGGCTGATGCCTTCCGCGTCGAGCTGGCGCTCGACGACGATCTGCGTGGCGATGCCGGCGTGGTCGGTGCCCGGCTGCCAGAGCGTGTTGGCGCCGCGCATGCGGTGGTAGCGCGTCAGCGCGTCCATCAGCGTCTGGTTGAAGCCGTGGCCCATGTGCAGCGTGCCGGTGACGTTGGGCGGCGGCAGCAGGATGCAGAAGTTGTCGGTCTTGGACGTGTCGGCGCCGGCGGCGAAATGGCCGCGCGACTCCCACAGCGGGTACCAGCGGCGCTCGATGTCGGCCGGCTCGAAGGATTTGGCGAGTTCCATCCTGGGAGGGAAGGGGGATTGCGAAAAGCGGGAATTATACCGGAGCGGGAAGGCCGCTCCCTTGCGTCACTTGCCCGCCTTGGTCCTTTCCTGGGCGGCGCGGATGAGATCGGAGATGAGCAGCGGCAGCGACTCGCGCAGGGCGGAGCCGACTTCCTCGGCGATCTGCTCGGCGACGCCGTCGAGGCGGCGCGCCACCAGGCGCGGCAGGGTGGCGACGAGCCAGTTCTCCACGGCACGCGCGATATCGGGCGGCAGCGGGTCGAGCAGTTCGTGCATGCGCGCGGCGAGGCCCTCCGCGCCGGGGCTGCCGGACAGCGCGGCGGAGAGCGCCGGCACCGCCTGGCTGGGGTCGACCACCTCGGTGAGCAGGGGCACGTCTTCCGGCGGCGGCGCGGGCTGGGCGCCGCCGGCGACGAAGGCCCTGCGCTTCATCAGGGCATCGGCCTTGCCAAAGACGTCGTCGTTGCTCATTCGCCCAGTTGATGCGCCTGGAGGGGATAGCCGCGGTCGCGGTAGAACTTGTAGCGCTCGCGCGCCGGGCCGCGGTCGGCCTCGTCCTTGCCGACGATCTCGATCAGCCGCTCGAAGCGCGAGAAGCCCTGCGGCAGTTCGCCGTCCAGATTGACCAGGACGTCATGGTGGGCCTCGTCGTCCAGCGTGGCGCCGATGACGACGGGGGTTTCGGCGGCGAGCGGCGCATCGAGCGCGCAGTGCGGCGTGAAGCCGGTGGCGGGCTGGCACCAGAGCAGGCGGTCGATCTGCGCAGCCAGCGCATCCGTCGGCGCATACACCAGAACCTTGCGCTTCTGCGCATGGAACTCGCCGATCAGCCGGCAGGCCGTCTGCAGCTTGTCGTTGGCGCCGTGATAGAAATCGATGCTCGTCACAGCTTGCCGGCCCGTTTCATGAGGAAGTGCGTCAGCAGCGGCACGGGGCGGCCGGTGGAACCCTTTTCCTTGCCCGAGCGCCAGGCGGTGCCGGCGATGTCGAGGTGCGCCCAGCGGTACTTCTTGGTGAAGCGCGCCAGGAAGCAGGCGCCCGTGATGGTGCCCGCGGCGCGCCCGCCGCTGATGTTCGGGATGTCGGCGAAGTTGCTCTTCAGCAGTTCCTGGTAGTCGTCCCACAGCGGCAGCTGCCAGGCGCGGTCGCCGGAAACCTGCCCGGCCTCGAGCAATTCGGCGGCGAGTTTGTCGTCGTTGGCCATCAGGCCGGAAGCGACCGCGCCGAGGGCGATGACGCAGGCGCCGGTGAGCGTCGCAATGTCCACCACGCACTCCGGCTCGAAGCGCTCGGCATAGGTGAGCGCGTCGCACAGGATGAGCCGGCCTTCGGCGTCGGTGTTGAGGATCTCGATGGTCTGTCCCGACATCGAGGTGACGATGTCGCCAGGCCGCGTCGCGCCGCCGCCCGGCATGTTTTCCACCGCCGGTATGATGCCGATCACGTTGAGCGGCAGCTTCATCTCGGCGATGGCGCGCAGGGTGCCGAGCACGCTGGCGGCGCCCGACATGTCGTACTTCATCTCGTCCATTTCCGCGCCCGGCTTGAGCGAGATGCCGCCGGTGTCGAAGGTGATGCCCTTGCCGACCAGCACGATGGGTTTCGCCCTGGCCTTGCCGTGGGTGTATTGCAGGACGATGAAGCGCGGCGGCTGGTGCGAGCCGCGCCCGACCGCCAGCAGCGAGCCCATGCCGAGCTTTTCCATGCGCTCGCGGTCGAGCACCTCGCACTTGAGCCTGAGCTCCTTCGCCAGCTTTTGCGCCTGCTGCGCCAGATAGATCGGCGTGCAGATGTTGGCGGGCAGGTTGCCCAGTTCGCGGGCCGCGTTCATGCCGCGGGAAACGGCCAGCCCCTGGGCGAGGGCGCCGCGCGCCGCGCGGGCGTCCTTGAGCGGCACGCTGAAGGCGATTCCGCCCGGAAGCGAAGCCGAACCGTTCCGCTTCGACTTGAGCTGGTCCGAGCTGAAGAGGGCGTCTTCGACCATCAATGCGCCCTGGCGCACGCGCCAGGCGGCATTGCGCCGCGGCACCGTCAGTTCGCTCAGGGTGAACAGGGCATCCCGGCTGCCCGTTTCCTTCAGCGCCCTGACGGCCGTCGCCATGGCTTCGCGGTAGGCCTTGTCGCCGAAATCCGCTTCCTTGCCCAGTCCGACGAGCAGAATCCGTTCCGCTGACGTCCCCGGCACGCCATGGAGCAGCAGCGACGTGCCCGGTTTCCCCTCCATGTCGCCGCCTTGGAGGATGCGGGCGATCCGTCCCGCCGAGGCCTTGTCCAGCCTTTGCGCCGCCGCCGCCGGCTTGCGCGATTCGAAAACGCCGGCCACGACGCAGCCGCAGCGTGCCGACTCCGGGCTGTCGCTTTTTATGCTAAATTCCACACGCCGCTCCTCTCTGTAAACTCACTGCCCGATTATCCCTTTTCCCCTCAGAAAAAGTCAAAATGGCGCGCGGGCTGATATTCGAACGTGCAGTGATGCGCGAGTTTACCGGCACGGCGGGCGCGACATTCGTGGCCTTGTTCGCCATCCTGCTCAGCACGCAGCTGATACGCCTGCTGGGACAGGCGGCGGGCGGGAAGCTGGTCTCCGAGGCGGTCGTGGCGCTGCTGGGGTTCGGCGCCCTGACGCAATTGCCCGTCCTGCTTTCCCTGACCCTGTTCATTTCCGTCCTGCTGACGCTGTCGCGCGGCTATCGCGACTCGGAAATGGCGGTCTGGTTTTCCTGCGGCCTGCCCCTGACGGCGTGGATCAAGCCGGTCCTCAAGTTCGCCGCGCCGCTGGTGGCCGCCATCGCCGTTCTGTCCCTCGTTCTATCCCCCTGGGCCCAATCCAAGAGCGTGGAGTACCGTCAACGCATGGACGCGCGCGACGACGTGGCCCGGGTGTCGCCGGGCGCCTTCAAGGAATCGGTAGGCGGCGAGCGGGTCTTCTTCGTCGAGGCGGCCTCGGCCGATGCCCGCTCCGATCAGGACGGCACGGTGCGCAACATTTTCATCAGCACGGTGCAGCACGGCCGCCAGGGCGTGATGGTGTCGAGCAGCGGCTACACGGAAAGCCTGCCCAATGGCGATCGTTTCGTCGTACTCGTCAATGGGCGGCGCTATGAAGGCACGCCGGGCACGTCGGAATACCGCGTCATGGAGTTCGAGCGCTACGCCGTGCGCATCGAAACCAAGGAAGCGCGCGGGATCGAGTTGACGACGAAGAGCACGCCCACCTGGGAACTGCAGCAGCGCGGCCGCTCGGGCATGGGGGAACTGCTCTGGCGCATCGGCATGCCGCTGGCGGCGCTCAACCTGGCCCTGATGGCGATCCCGCTCAGCTTCGTCAACCCGCGCGCCGGGCGCACCAACAACCTGGTGCTGGCCTTGCTGACTTACATGCTCTACAGCAACCTGATTTCCCTCAGCCAGGCCTGGGTGGCGCAGGGGCGACTGCGCTTCGATGCCGGATGGTGGCTGGTGCATGTGGCGATGTTCGCCATCCTGGTGCTGCTGTTCTACCGGCGCCTCTCCGTCTTTTCCTGGCTGAGACTGGGCAAGTGAAGGTCTATCAGCGCTACCTGGCGAAGGAAATCTATTCGGCCGTTTCGCTGGTGCTGCTGGCCTTTCTGATGCTGTTCGCCTTCTTCGATCTCATCAACGAGCTGCAGAGCCTGGGCAAGGGCGGGTATCAGTTGCGGCACATGGGGCTTTTCGTCCTGCTCACCCTGCCTGGCCACTTCTACGAGCTTGTGCCCATCGCGGTGCTCATCGGCACGCTGTATGCCCTGACGATGCTGGCGCGTCACTCCGAGATCACCGTGCTGCGCGCGTCCGGCCTGTCAACCGCTCTGATTCTCGGGGCGCTGACGAAGATCGGACTGACTTTCGTTCTTCTGACCTTTATCGTCGGCGATTTCATCGCGCCGCCGGCCGAGCGCGCGGCCAAGCAATTGAGACTCCAGGCCATGTCGCAGGTGGTGGGGCAGGAATTCCGTTCCGGCCTTTGGGTCAAGGACGATCTGAGCTTCATCAACGTCCGCAGCGTGTTGCCGGACAGCCGGCTGGAAGGGATTCGCATCTACGAGTTCGACCGGCAGCATGTGCTGCGCTCCATCTCGGAGGCCAGGCAGGGCGAATACCTGCCGCCGGGAAAATGGCGGCTGATCGACGTGTCGCAGACGGTGTTCGAGAAAAACCGCTCGAAGGTGAACCGGCTGCCCGAGGCGATCTGGCAGTCCGCCATCAATCCGGAAATCCTCGGCGTGCTGCTGGTGATGCCGGAACGCATGTCGGTGGCCAGTCTCTACCGCTATATCAGCCACCTGAAGGACAACCAGGTCAGGACGCAGCGCTACGAGATCGCCATGTGGAAGAAGCTGGTCTATCCGCTGGCCGCGCTGGTCATGATGGTGCTGGCGCTGCCTTTCGCCTACCTGCAGGATCGCCTGGGGGCGGTGAGCGTCAAGGTTTTCGCCGGCATCATGCTCGGCATCACCTTTCACATGCTAAACGGCCTGTTCTCCAATCTCGGCGCCATCAACAGCTGGCCGCCTTTCTTTTCGGCGATCACGCCGAGCGCCATTTTCCTGTTGGCGGCGGCGGGCATGCTGTGGTGGGTCGAACGCCGTTAGCCGCTCGCCCTGACCAGGCGGGTTCCGGCGAGCCTGTCGTGCAGGAACTGCCTGTCCCGGTCGATCAGGGCCCAGACGAGTCCGATGCCGCCCAGCAGCAGGCTGGGCCAGGCCAGCGCATAGCGCAGCAGGATCTGCCGTGACGTCAGGGCGGTGCCCGCCGCCGACACCAGCCTGATTTTCCAGGTCTGCATGGCCAGGGTCTGGCCATTCCGCTTCCACAGCGAGCCGAAATACAACAGCAGGACGACGAAAATGTGCAGCCAGAGCAGGGCGCCATGCGCCGCTGCTTTCCGGGCCATGCCCAGCAGCAGATGGGGCAGGACGAATGCGAAGCTCAATACGCCGATGAGGAGGAAAGCCTCGTAGAGCAAGCTGGCGAGCCGCCTGCGAATGCTCGGCACGCACAGGCCATCGGGCGCCTCAGCCACGGATTACTGCTGCTGCGCCTGGGCAGGGGCCGGTGCGGAAGACGCCGGCGCGGACTGCGGCGCGGCATCCTGATCAGGGGCGGCGGCGGATGCGGGCGGGTCGGACGGTGCCGCCGTACTGGCCGGCGGCGCTGCCGTGGCCGTTTCCGCTGGGAGGGCAGCGGCCGGCAGCGGCTGGGATATGGTTGAGGGGATCTTCTGCGCGGGCTGGGGGCGGGCGAGGCCCGGATTCGGACCTGGCTTGGTCGCGGCCTTTTCGGCCAGGCGCTTTTTCTCTTCCTCCGAGAGGTTCTGGTACTCCTCCCATTTCTGCCTGATCGCTTCCTTTTTTTCGGGGGTGGCCTTCTGCAGGTTTTTGTATTGCTCGCGCGCCTGCTTGCGCTGCTCGGGCGTCAGGGTGGCCCATTCCTTCATCTGGCTTTGCATACGCGCCTGCTCGCCCGGTGCCATGGTCGGGTAGCGCTTGGCTATGCCCAGCCACTTCTTCTTGCGATGGGCCTCCATCTTGTCCCAATCGCGGGACAGGGGGGCCAGAATCTGTTTCTGCTCCTGGGACAGCTCAGACCATGCCGGCTGCCTCAGTTCGGGCACGACGGCATGGGCAGAAGCGGTGAGGCACAGCGCGAGGATCAGTCCTTTGAGAAATTCTCTGAAAGCCATGCCTGAAAGCCACGGTCAAGATAAGCATTGATCGGCAGGTCGTCGGCGAGCAGCGCACTGTCGATTTCCTCGTGTTCGGCGGCTTTTTCGAAGTCGTTCCAGATGGATACCCCAACGACACCGATGGCGAGCCCGACCAGCGCCACCACCGTGCGAGCATAGGGCAGGATGACGTCGGCCGTGATGTGGCCCACGCCCGCCAGGCTCAATTGCACGCCCGCCGTCTTCTGGTGGGCCAGGGCATTCTGGCGCGCGCTGTACAACCGGTCGGCGACCTTCGGGTCGAGCCCGTCCGTTCCCTGGTTGAGGTAGTGGCGAGCCTTGTAGGCGAATTCCCGTTCGGTATTCATAGTTCGATGCCCTTTGCCTTCAATGCGGCGGCCAGGGAATGCGTCGCACGAGAGCAATGCGTTTTGACACTGCCCTCGGAGCATCCCATCGCCGCCGCGGTTTCGGCGATATCCATGTCTTCCCAATAACGCATCAGAAACGCCTCGCGTTGACGCGGCGGCAGTTTTTTGATTTCTTCTTCAATGATTGCAAGGACTTGCGACTGCTCCACGCTTCCGTGCGGGGTTGCCGGTGAATAAGACCCCTGTTCCACCTCCAAAGTTTCCAGCGGATCGGCTTCGTCGTCGTCGGAAGGGGTGAAAGCCGAGAGCAGGGTGGTCCACAAGGAACGGACCTTCTGTCTCCTGTAGTAATCGCGAATCGTGTTCTGCAGGATGCGCTGGAACAGCATCGGCAGTTCCCCCGCCGGCTTGTCGCCATATTTTTCAGCCAGCTTGAGCATGGCATCCTGGACGATGTCCAGGGCCGCTTCGTCGTCCCGCACGGCGAACAGCGACTGCTTGAAGGCGCGCCGTTCGACGCTGGCTAGGAAATCCGACAGTTCAATTCTGGCAGCCAGGGTTCAGTTTTCCATTCGGCGCGCTGTGGAATTTTCAGCACGAAATGCCTTGACCAATGAGGGGGGAGTCAGTAAAGTTACATGTTTTTCAGCCGCTTATAGCAGCTTTTGGGTGCCACATGGTGTTGACTGGTGCGGAAATTGTAATCAGGTGCCTGCAGGAAGAAAAGGTCGAATATGTTTTCGGCTATCCCGGCGGTTCCGTTCTCTTCATTTACGACGAGTTGTTCAAGCAGGATAAGGTCCGCCATATTCTGGTTCGCCATGAGCAGGGCGCCGTGCATGCCGCCGACGGCTATGCGCGCTCGACCGAGAAGGTCGGCGTGGCGCTGGTGACCTCGGGCCCCGGCGTGACGAATGCCGTCACCGGCATCGCCACCGCCTACATGGATTCCATTCCGATGGTGATCGTTTCCGGCCAGGTGCCGACGGCCTACATCGGCCAGGACGCCTTCCAGGAAGTCGACACCGTCGGCATCACGCGCCCCTGCGTCAAGCACAACTTCCTCGTCAAGGATGTGCGCGACCTGGCCGCGACCATCAAGAAGGCCTTTTTTCTGGCCCGGAGCGGCCGTCCCGGTCCGGTGCTGGTGGACATCCCCAAGGACATCTCGGCGTCGAAATGCGAGTACGCCTATCCGAAGGCCATTTCGATGCGCTCCTACAACCCGGTGGTCAAGGGCCATCAGGGACAGATCAAGAAAGCGGTGCAACTGCTGCTCGAGGCCAGGCGGCCGATGATCTATACCGGCGGCGGCGTGGTGTTGTCCGATGCCGCCGACAAGCTGGCGAAGCTGGTGCGGCAGCTCGGCTTCCCCGTCACCAACACGCTGATGGGCCTGGGCGGCTATCCAGCGACGGACAAGCAGTTCGTCGGCATGCTCGGCATGCACGGCACCTACGAGGCCAACATGGCCATGCAGCACTGCGACGTGCTGCTCGCCGTCGGCGCGCGCTTCGACGACCGCGTCATCGGCAATCCAGAGCACTTTGCCGAAGTGCCGCGCAAGATCATCCACATCGACATCGACCCGTCGTCCATCTCCAAGCGCGTCAAGGTCGACGTGCCCATCGTCGGCCATGTGCCCGAAGTGCTCGACGAGATTTTCAGGCAGGTCGAATCGATCGGCGAGCGTCCCGAGGAGAAGGCGCTCAAGGCCTGGTGGAAGCAGATCGACGAGTGGCGCGGCAAGGACTGCCTCAAGTACGACCGCAAGAGCAGGATCATCAAGCCGCAGTACGTCGTCGAGAAACTGTACGAGGTGACCAAGGGCGAAGCCTTCGTCTGCTCCGACGTCGGCCAGCACCAGATGTGGGCTGCGCAGTACTACAAGTTCGACAAGCCGCGGCGCTGGATGAACTCGGGCGGCCTCGGCACCATGGGCTTCGGCCTGCCGGCGGCGATGGGCGTGCAACTGGCCCATCCGGGCGCGCCGGTCGCCTGCGTCACCGGTGAGGGCAGCATCCAGATGTGCATCCAGGAGCTGTCCACCTGCAAGCAGTACCGCCTGCCGGTGAAAATCGTCCTGCTCAACAACGGCTATCTCGGCATGGTGCGCCAGTGGCAGCAGCTGTTCCACGGCAACCGCTATGCCGAATCCTATGTCGACGCCCTGCCGGATTTCGTCAGACTGGCCGAGGCCTACGGCCATGTCGGCATGAAGGTCGAGAAGCCGGGCGACGTCGAAGGCGCCCTCAAGGAGGCCTTCAAGCGCAAGGACGATCTGGTCTTCATGGACTTCGCCATCGACCCGACCGAGAACGTCTACCCGATGGTGCAGGGCGGCAAGGGCCTCACCGAAATGATCCTGTCGGAAGAACTGTAACCATGCGTCACGTCATCTCCCTTCTCATCGAAAACGAAGCCGGCGCGCTCTCCCGCGTCTCCGGCCTGTTCTCGGCGCGCGCCTACAACATCGAGTCGCTCACCGTGGCGCCGACCGAGGATCCCTCGATGTCGCGCATGACCATCGTCAGCGTCGGTTCCGACGACATCATCGAGCAGATCACCAAGCAGCTGAACAAGCTGATCGAGGTGGTCAAGGTGGTCGACATCTCCGAGGCGGCGCACATCGAGCGCGAGCTGATGCTGGTCAAGGTGCGCGCCACCGGCAAGGACCGCGAGGAAATGAAGCGCATGTCGGACATCTTCCGCGGCCGCATCATCGACGTCACCGAGTCCACCTACGTCATCGAACTGACCGGCAACACCGCCAAGCTCGACTCGTTCATCGAGGCCATCGACCCCTCGCTGATCCTGGAAACCGTCAGGACCGGAGTGTGCGGCATCGGTCGTGGCGACCGTGTGCTGAAGGTCTGAACTCTTTTTATTCTCGCCGTATCGGGCGGACCGACTTTTGCTTGAAAGGAATGTTATGAAAGTCTATTACGACAAGGACGCCGACCTCTCGCTCATCAAGGGCCGGAAGGTCACCATCGTCGGCTACGGCTCGCAGGGCCATGCCCACGCCCTCAACCTGCACGATTCGGGCGTCAAGGTCACTGTCGGGCTGCGCAAGGGCGGCAGCTCCTGGGACAAGGCGAAGAAGGCGGGACTCACCGTGAAGGCGGTGGGCGAGGCGGTGAAGGGCGCGGATCTCGTCATGGTCCTGCTGCCGGACGAGAACATCGGCCAGGTGTACCGCGAGGACATCGAGCCGAACATCAAGAAGGGCGCGGCGCTGGCCTTCGCCCACGGCTTCAACATCCACTACGGCCAGGTGCAGCCGCGCGCCGATCTCGACGTCATCATGATCGCGCCGAAAGGCCCCGGCCACCTGGTGCGCTCGACCTACGTCGCCGGCGGCGGCGTGCCCTCGCTCATCGCCGTGCATCAGAACGTTTCGAAAAAGGCGCGCGACATCGCGCTGTCCTATGCCGCGGCCAACGGCGGCACGCGCGGCGGCGTCATCGAGACCACCTTCCGCGAGGAGACCGAGACTGACCTCTTCGGCGAGCAGGTGGTGCTGTGCGGCGGCCTGACGCAACTCATCCAGAACGGCTACGAGACCCTGGTCGAGGCCGGCTATGCTCCCGAGATGGCCTACTTCGAGTGCCTGCACGAAGTGAAGCTGATCGTCGACCTCATCTACGAGGGCGGCATCGCCAACATGCGCTACTCCATCTCGAACAACGCCGAATACGGCGACATCACGCGCGGCCCGCGCATCGTCACCGAGCAGACCAAGGCCGAGATGAAGCGCATCCTGAAGGAGATCCAGACCGGCCAGTACGCCCGGGAGTTCATCCTGGAGAACCGCGCCGGCGCGCCGACGCTGCTGGCCTCGCGCCGCAACATGGCCGCCCATTCGATCGAGCAGGTGGGTGCCAAGCTGCGCGACATGATGCCGTGGATCAAGAAGAACAAGCTGGTCGACCAGACGAAAAACTAGTGCCGTCCCCGTCCTACCCGCATCCGCTCGTCGCCAGGGAAGGTTGGCCCTTCCTGGCGGCCTCCGTTGCCGCCGCCGTGGCGGTCGGCGTTTTCGTCGGCTGGGGTTGGTCGGCACCGCTGTGGGTCTGGACACTGTTCGTCCTGCAGTTCTTCCGCGACCCGGCGCGGCCGATTCCCGGCTCGGCGCGGGACGTGCTCTCGCCGGCCGACGGCCGCATCGTCGCCATCCAGAAGACGCGCGATCCTTATGTCGACCGCGAGGCGCTGAAGATCAGCGTCTTCATGAACGTCTTCAACGTGCATTCCAACCGCAGCCCGGTCGACGGCGAGGTGAAGGGACGCTGGTACCACGCCGGCAGCTTCCTCAACGCCGCGCTGGACAAGGCGTCGCTGGAGAACGAGCGCAATGCCGTCTGGCTGCGTACACCGCAGGGTCAGGATGTCACCAGCGTCCAGGTGGCCGGCCTCATCGCCCGGCGCATTCTCTGTTACGTGAAGGAAGGCGACCGGCTCGCCCGCGGCCAGCGTTACGGTTTCATCCGCTTCGGTTCGCGCGTCGATGTCTATCTGCCGCCCGCGTCGCAACCGAAAGTGACCATCGGCGACAAGGTGTCGGCTTCCGCCACGATCCTGGCCGAATTGCCCTGAACCGTTCGTCGGCTAGAATAGGGCCATGCCCGCCTTCCGCCCCCGCAAAGCGCTGGTCAACCCCGAGTTGAGACGGCGCGGCATCTACATCCTGCCCAACCTGTTTACGACCGCGGCGCTGTTCGCCGGCTTCTACGCCATCGTCCAGGCCATGACCGACCGCTTCGAGCAGGCGGCGGTGGCGATCTTCATCGCCATGATCATGGACGGGCTGGACGGCCGCGTGGCGCGCCTGACGCGCACGCAGAGCGCCTTCGGCGCCGAGTACGACTCCCTCTCCGACATGGTCTCCTTCGGCGTGGCGCCGGCCCTGGTGATGTTCGAATGGGCCATGAAGGGCATGGGCAAGTGGGGCTGGATCGCCGCCTTCGTCTATTGCGTCTGCGCTGCGCTGCGCCTGGCGCGCTTCAATACCAACATCGAGGTCGTGGACAAGCGCTTCTTCCAGGGTCTGCCCAGCCCGGCGGCGGCGGCCCTGATCGCCGGCTTCGTCTGGGTGTTGATGGACCTCAACTACACCGGGGAGGAAGTGCACTGGTACGCCTGGGCGCTGACCCTCTTCGCCGGCATCACCATGGTCAGCAACTTCCGCTACTACAGCGGCAAGGACATCAACCTGCGGCGCAGCGTCCCCTTCATCGTCGTGCTGGCCATCGTGCTGTTCTTCATCCTCGTTTCCAGCTATCCGCCCGGCATTCTTTTCGCCCTGTTCCTTTGCTACGCTTTTTCCGGCTATGTCATGGCCGTCTGGGGCTGGCTGCAGCGGCGCAGGACCGCCGTCTGACCCCTCTTGCGGCTCCGTCGGAATCTGGCTATAGTCTGGCCATGCTTCAGATGGCAATGATCCTGACGGCAACACTCCTTCTCGGCGGCCTGCTGCTGGCGCGCCCGCTGCTGCGCCGCGCGCGCTAAATACCCCCGACCACAATTTGAGCGGTACCCGGCCGACGAGGGCATAACCCCCGATCGACTTTGACACATCCCATTCGGAGACGAACATGAGCGACCACTTGGTGATTTTCGACACGACCCTGCGCGACGGCGAGCAAAGCCCGGGCGCCTCCATGACCAAGGAAGAGAAGTTGCGCGTGGCGCGCCAACTGGAGCGCATGCGCGTCGACGTCATCGAGGCCGGCTTCGCTGCCGCCTCGCCGGGGGATTTCGATGCCATCCATACCATCGCCCAGACCATCCGCGAATCGACGGTGTGTTCGCTGGCGCGCGCCAACGAGAACGACATCCGCCGCGCCGGCGAGGCGATCCGGCCGGCCCGGTCGGGTCGCATCCACACCTTCATCGCCACCAGTCCGATCCACATGGAGAAGAAGCTGCGCATGGCGCCCGACCAGGTCGTCGAGCAGGCGGTGAAAGCGGTGCAATGGGCGCGAGAATACACCGACGACATCGAATTTTCCGCCGAGGACGCCGGCCGCTCCGAACTGGATTTCCTCTGCCGCATCTTCGAGGCCGTGATCAGGGCAGGGGCGAGGACGCTCAACGTGCCCGACACCGTCGGCTACAACGTGCCCGGCCAGTTCGCGACCACCATTCGCAAGCTGCGCGAGCGCGTGCCCGGCGCCGACAAGGTGGTCTGGTCGGTGCATTGCCACAACGACCTCGGCCTGGCCGTGGCCAATTCGCTGGCGGCGGTGATGGAAGGCGCGCGCCAGGTGGAGTGCACCATCAACGGACTCGGCGAGCGCGCCGGCAACGCGGCGCTCGAGGAGATCGTCATGGCGGTGCGCACGCGCCAGGACATCTTCGGTTGCAACACGCGCATCGACACGACCCAGATCGTGCCGGCCTCCAAGCTGGTGTCCAGCATCACCGGCTTCCCGGTGCAGCCGAACAAGGCCATCGTCGGCGCCAACGCCTTCGCCCACGAGTCGGGCATCCACCAGGACGGCGTGCTCAAGCACCGCGAAACCTACGAAATCATGCGCGCCCAGGATGTCGGCTGGTCCCAGAACAAGCTGGTGCTGGGCAAGCATTCCGGCCGCAACGCATTCAAGACGCGGCTGGCCGATCTCGGCATCGAGTTCGAGAGCGAGGAGCAGTTGAACCAGGCCTTCGCCCGTTTCAAGGAACTGGCCGACAAGAAGCACGAGATATTCGACGAGGACCTGCAGGCCCTCATGTCCGACGAGGCGGTGACGCCGGCGAAGGAGCATTACAAGCTGATCAGCCTGCGCGTGGCCTCGGAAACCGGCGAGACGCCGCACGCGTGCCTCACCCTGGCGGTGGGTGGCGCCGAAAGTCAGTCCGAGGCGGACGGCGACGGGCCGGTGGATGCCTCGTTCAAGGCGATAGAGGGCATTGCGTCGAGCCGTTCCGAACTTCTGCTGTTTTCCGTGAACAGCATTACCGGCGGCACGGACGCCCAGGGCGAAGTGACCGTCCGCCTGGCCAAGAACGGGCGGGTGGTGAATGGCCAAGGGGCCGATACCGACATCATCGTCGCTTCGGTCAAGGCTTACATCAACGCCCTCAACAAGCTCGTGTCCAAGCCGGAAAAGGTCAATCCTCAGGTTTAAGGCGCATGTCTCGACCCCTTTCGGAGCAGGGCTATTGCCATATTCCGGAAGGGGTGCTGAAGAAGTCGTCAGCGTGCCCGACCCGCCGCTGCTCCCCCATTCGCCCTGGATGGAGAGGCAATTGATACAGCAAACGACAACCGCGCGAAAAGTCCTGCTGGTCGACGACGATCGGCTGGTCCTGGCAACACTGTCGAAAGGACTGGAGCAGGCAGGTTATGACGTGCAGGCCTGTGCCAGCGCCGAGGAAGCGAAGCGGATCATCAATCTGGAACGTCCGGACATTGCCGTGCTGGACGTGCCCATGCCCGGAGAAAGCGGGCTCGATCTGGCCGTGTCGGCATAGCGCTGCGTCTGACAGATTGCGCTGAACACGTCCCCCACTTGTTCGGTTCCGGCATGTTCAGCCGCCATTTCACCCTCGAGCAGGCGCGGAAGTGGGACGGCTGTGTCTAGAGCGGATGCGGAAAGTCGGATTGCCGGCAGGAGCTTCCGGCGCCGGCCGCAGCCGCTTACGAAGCCACGGGCTATCGACATTGCGCGCAGTGCGTTCAGCCGGGCTGGGTCGCCTGCTTCAACAACTGCGGCCAGTCGCAATTCGCCTCGGCGGACCTGGCGGCACGGGCATAGCCCACCGCGCCCAGGCGCAGGCGGCCAGAAGACGATACGGTCGCGGAAGGGCGGTCACGGAGGCTTCCGGTAGAATCGCCGCATACTATCTGAATGGATCGTTCGTATGCGCCTGGTCGGCCCTTTGCCCGACTTCCTGATGCGCTGCGTGAGGCGTTTTCGCGAGGAGCGATGCGCGCAGGCGGCGGCCAGCCTGGCATTCACGACCCTGCTGGCGCTGGTGCCGCTGCTGACCGTCTCGCTGGCGCTGATCTCGCATTTCGACCTGTTTTCCGGACTGGGCACGACGTTGCGCAGTTTCCTGCTTGCCAATCTGCTGCCGGACAAGGCCGGCAAGGTGATTGCGGCCTATGCCCTGCAGTTCACACACAAAACCGGACGGCTGACGGCGCTGGGCACGGTCATGCTGGTCATGACGGCCATGTTGCTGATGTTTTCCATCGATCGCGTGTTCGGCCTGATCTGGCGCGTGAAGCAGCCGCGCCCCCTCCTCAGGCGCGTCCTGATCTACCTGGCGGGGCTGGTCCTCGGGCCGGTCGTGCTGGGCGCGTGCATCGCGGCGGCGACGTATCTGCTGACGGCGTCGCTCGGTCTCGTGAACGAGCCGAAATGGATCACTGATCTCCTCCTCAAGACGCTTCCGGTGCTGCTGCTGGCGGCCTTGTGCGGCTGGATCTATTTCGCCATGCCCAATCGCGCCGTGGCGCCGCTGCATGCCGTTCTCGGCGGCCTGGTCGCAGCGCTGGGCTTCGCCCTGATCCAGCGCGGCTTCAGCCTGTATGTCTCGCTGGTGCCCAACTACACGCTGATCTATGGCGCCTTCGCCACCGTGCCAATCCTTCTGGTCTGGCTCTATCTGTCCTGGCTGGTGGTGCTGGGCGGAGCGTTGGCGACGGCGGTGCTGGGAGAGATGCCGGCGCAACGCCGCTGATTACATCGGATAGGGATCCGGCTCGAACTGGAACAGCTCGACCGCGCCTGTCTGCAGGTCGAGGCTGAGCAGGCGTCCCTGCATGACGCGGGTCCGGTGATTCCCCGACACGATGAAGAAGCGGCGCGCGCCGTAGGCGCCGGAAGGCGCCAGCACGGCCGCGTGCTCGCGCAGGGCGGGGATGGCGGGCAGCAGCAGCCCGGGCGTGGGTTGCTGCGAAGGATCGTTGTTGCGGAAAATGAGTTGCACCGAGCGGGCCGAGGGGGAGACCAGTTCGAGACCCAGTTCGATATGCTCGGGGTTCTCGCTTTTCATCCAGCGCACCACGCAGATGCTCCAGGGTTTGTCCGCCGCCGGCCGCAGCGCGATGGCGCTGCCGGGCAACAGGCCCGCCACCTTGCCGGCCACGTGCATCACGGCATAGCCGGACGGGCTTTCGTTGAGGACCATCCATTCCGTCATGCCCTGTTCGCCGGCCTCTATGCCTTCGGGCGCGTCCCCGTGTTCGAGCAGGTGCCAGAGTTCGGACAAGCCGATGCAGATCTGGGCGCGATAGTTGTTGGCGCGCCGCGCGTGGTGGCGATGCGGCGGCTGAGCCCAGTGGGCCTGCAGGCGCTTCAAGGCGGCGATGCCTCCCTGGCCCGCGGCGCGCTCGGGCAGGCGCAGATTGCCGGCGGGCATGCCGGCTTCCAGGGCAGACACCTGTTCGCCCAGCAGCCGGGAGAGCAACTGGAAGGAACAGTACAGCAGGTCGCCATGATTGGGCGGGATGCGCCGATTGGGCGGCACCGGCCCCATGTCCCGGCTGGCATCGACCCAATACCAGGCATCTTCTTCCTGCGGTGCGGGCAGCAGGCTGACCGCGGCGGAGAACTGGGCCAGGTAATCGCCGGCGAGGGCGATTTCGCGCGGCGAGAAGCCTTCCGGCTGTGCCGCAGCGAGGGCGAGCAGGCCCTTGTAGATTTTTTCCACATCCAGGCTGATGCCCGGTATCACGGTGGCGGTCGGCTCGAAGTGGCTCTTGGCCGCCTTGGCCAGGACGTGCGCCCTGTGCCACAAGTCGGGCGGCGGCGGGCCGGCAATCATGTAACTGACTTCCAGGGCTTCGGCCAGGCCGCGCAGCGCGCGTGCGGCGACCGTGGCCGGTTGGCGCCGCTTGCTGTGGGCGAGGCGATCGGCACCCACCAGCACGCGTTCATAACCGGCGGCCAGCCCAAGGCAGGCGGTAATCAGCAGGGCGGCCATGGCCCGCATTTCCTTGCCCAGGGGGAGCGAGGCTTCGCACAGATCCGATTTCAGGGTGTGGGACAGACGGAGGGTGCGATCGTAGAACAGGTCGAGGATGCGGTGGAAATGGGCCTCCTCCAGCCGGGCTCGGCCCAGCGCAGCGAGTTCCCCGCTCAACTGGGCCAGGTCTTGTGCGGCATCGTCGGGGATCGGTGAGGCGAGCCAATCCAGCACCTGGGATATGTCCTCGGCGGGCCTCGGATGGCGCGATGAGATGGTGCGTGTCAAGGTTTCTTGGCGGGCTGATTGGCGGCCTGGGATCTGTGTGCCGAGGCCATGGACAAGGGTTCATTGTAGAGCAATCGCCTGTCCGGACAAGGGGCGTGGCGCTCCGCGCGCAGATGCGTCTTGTGCTTGTTTTTCCGGAAATTTTCCATTAAGATGCAGCCCTTTTCGCTTCCGCGGCGGCTTGATCGCCAAGGGCGGCAGAACGGCTGCGGAAGTTTATCGATCTCCATCAAGGGTCATACACATGGTCGTCATTCGACTTGCCCGTGGCGGCGCCAAGAAGCGCCCGTTCTACAACATGGTCGTCACCGATTCACGCAAGCGCCGCGATGGCGCCTGCATCGAGCGCGTCGGCTACTACAATCCGGTCGCCGGGGAGAAGGAGCAGGGGCTGCGTGTCGACATGCAGCGCATCGAGCACTGGACCGGCAAGGGCGCGCAGCTGTCCCCGACGGTGGCGCGGCTGGTCAAGCAGTTCGCAGCCAAGGCCGCAGCCTGAAACAGGCATGATTGTCCTGGGGCGCATCTCCGCCCCATACGGCATTCTCGGCTGGGTGAAGGTCCAGCTCTTCGGGGACGATCTCCGGTCGCTGTCGGAAATGCCGCGCTGGTGGCTGGCGGCTGAGGAGAATGCGGCGGACGCGGCGTGGCAGGCGAAAGTCCTGGCGGAATGCAAGCCGCATGGCAAGGGCCTGGTGGCCCGCTTCGAGGGCGTTGGCGACCGCAACGCGGCCCTGCGGCTGACCGGCATGTATCTTGGGGCGCCTCGCGAAGCGCTGCCGAAGCCGGAACAAAACGAATACTACTGGGCCGATCTGATCGGCCTGGAAGTGGTGAACGAATCGGGTGAGCATCTCGGCCGCGTGGCCGAACTGGTCAGGGCCGGCGCGCACGAGGTGCTCGATGTGCGCGGCGAGTCGGGCACCCGGCAACTGATGCCTTTCGTGGCGGCGGTGGTCAAGGAAGTGGATGTGGCCGCAGGCTGGATACGGGTCGACTGGGGGGCGGACTGGTGAGCGTCGCCTTCGATGTCGTCACGTTGTTTCCCGAGATGTTCGCCGCCGTGTCCGAGCATGGCATCACGCGGCGTGCGCGCGAGCAGGGATTGTGGCGCCTGAAGCTGTGGAATCCCCGCGATTACGCGACGGACAACTACCGCACGGTGGACGACCGGCCCTACGGCGGCGGCCCCGGCATGGTGATGCTGGCCGAGCCGCTCGAAAAGGCGATCTCGGCGGCAAGGGAAAGCCGGCCCGGCGCGCAGGTGGCGTACCTGTCGCCGCAGGGCCGGCCGCTGACGCATCGGCGGGTGCTGGAGATGGCGGCGAGCGAGGGCCCGATCCTGCTTTGCGGCCGTTACGAAGGGATTGACGAGCGGCTCATCGCGCGCTGCGTGGACGAGGAGATATCGCTGGGCGATTTCGTCCTCTCCGGCGGCGAGATCGCGGCGATGGCGCTGATCGATGCGGTCGTGCGGCAAGTGCCGGGGGCGCTCAACGACGCCGATTCCGCAGTCGAGGAATCGTTCGCCGACGGGCTGCTCGATTGCCCGCATTACACGCGGCCGGAGACGTACGCAGGGATGGCGGTGCCGCCGGTTCTCCTCTCCGGCCATCATGCGGACATCCGGCGCTGGCGGCTGAAGCAGGCGCTGGGCCGCACCTGGCTGCGCCGCCCCGAACTGATCGAGCGCAGGCGGTTGAGCGGCGAGGAAATGACCCTGCTGGAGGAATTCAAGCGGGAGCAGGTGAAGCAGTAGCAGGAGTGTTTGACGATAAACCGTGCGCACCAGGCCGAGGCCTGCTCTGCGCGCAAGGCCACCGGCCATTTGACTCAGGAGCAAGCAATGAATCTCATCCAGCAACTCGAGCAGGAAGAAATCGCCCGTCTCGGCAAGAACATTCCCGACTTTTCGCCCGGCGACACGGTCGTCGTCAATGTGAACGTCGTCGAAGGCGAGCGCAAGCGGGTCCAGGCCTACGAGGGCGTCGTCATCGGCAAGCGCAACCGCGGCCTGAACTCGGCCTTCACGGTGCGCAAGATATCGTCGGGCGAGGGTGTCGAGCGCACCTTCCAGACCTATTCCCCTCTGATCGCCAGCATCGAGGTGAAGCGCAAGGGGGATGTGCGCCGCGCCAAGCTGTACTACCTGCGCAGCCGTTCCGGCAAGTCGGCGCGCATTCGCGAGAAGCTCGAAGCTTCCGGCAAGTCCGACGCGCAGTAAGGCGGGAGAGGCTGAAACGGAACGGGGCGCCGCGGCGCCCCGTTTGTCTTTCGGCGGCCGGCACTCAGCCGGCGAGCTTGTTGCGTTCGATGAGGGCGTAGGCGGAGTGATTGTGGATGGACTCGAAGTTTTCCGACTCCACCACGTAGTCGTCGATCCGCTTTTCCCGGTTGAGCAGGGCGGCGACGTCGCGCACCATGTCCTCGACGAACTTCGGGTTGTCGTAGGCGCGCTCGGTGACGTACTTCTCGTCCGGCCGCTTGAGCAGGCCGTAGAGCTCGCAGGAGGCCTGGCTTTCCACCAGTTGCACCAGTTCCTCGATCCAGACGAAATCGTTGGTGCTCGCCGTGACGGTGACGTGGGAACGCTGGTTGTGCGCGCCGCGCTCGGAGATCTTCTTCGAGCAGGGGCACAGGCTGGTGACCGGCACGACGACCTTCATGGTGAAGCGATACTTGCCGCCCTCGTGGATCTCGCCGACGAAGGTGACCTCGTAGTCGATCAGGCTCTGCACGCCGGACACCGGCGCCTGCTTCAGGATGAAGTAAGGGAAGCTCATCTCGATGTGGCCGGTCTCGGCATCGAGCCGCTTCACCATCTCGCGCAGCGTCGGTTCGAAATTCTCGACGGAGATCTCGCGCTCGTGGCTGTTGAGGATCTCGACGAAGCGCGACATGTGCGTGCCCTTGAAGTTGTGGGGCAGCCCGACGTACATGTTGAAGACGGCGATGGTGTGCTGCACGCCGCCGCTCTTGTCCATCACCTTGACGGGATGGCGGATCGACTTGATGCCGACCTTGTCGATGGCCAGCTGGCGGGTGTCGGCGGAGCCTTGGACGTCGGGTATGGCCATGGTCGAATCGTTCATGTTCATGGTGCTCTCTCGGGGTCGGGTGCGTCTGTTGGCGTTCTCTTTTCGACGCATCCTATCATTCCCGACAGAATCACTCAAGTATTGCCTGTTTCACCCTTTCGGCGATGCCCTTGCCGTCGAGCCCGAGTTGCGCCAGCAACAGGGAGGAATCGCCGTGCTCGGTGAATCGATCGGGGAGGCCGAGACGCAGCAGCCGGACGTCGAGACCCATTTCCTCGAGGACGCGCGCCACCTCGCTGCCGGCGCCGCCGATGACCACGTTCTCCTCGACCGTCACCAGCAGTTCGTGAGCGAAGGCGAGCTCCCTCAGGAGCGTGCGGTCGATCGGCTTGACGAAGCGCATGTTGGCGACGCTGGCATTCAGGATGTCGCCTGCCTCGAGCGCCGGAGCAAGCAGGTTGCCGAAGGCGAGCAGGGCGATGCGCAAACCCGAGCGGCGCAGCTCGCCCTTGCCCAGCGGCAGCGGTTCGAGCGCCTGCTGCGGCGCCACGCCCGGTCCGTGGCCGCGCGGATAGCGCACGGCGCTTGGCCCTTCGTGCAGAAAGGCGGTGGTGAGCATCTGCCGGCACTCGTTTTCGTCGGCCGGGGCCATGACCACCATGTTCGGCACGCAGGCGAGATAGGAGAGGTCGAAGCTGCCGTTGTGCGTGGCGCCGTCGGCGCCGACCAGGCCGCCGCGGTCGATGGCCAGCATTACCGGCAGGTTTTGCAGGGCGATGTCGTGGATGAGCTGGTCGTAGGCGCGCTGCAGGAAGGTCGAGTAGATCGCCACCACCGGCTTCACTCCTTCGCAGGCGAGCCCGGCGGCAAAAGTCAGTGCGTGCTGCTCGGCGATGCCGACGTCGTGGAAGCGCCGCGGCTGCTCCTCGGCGAAGCGCACCATGCCCGAGCCCTCCTTCATCGCCGGGGTGATGGCGACGAGGCGCGCGTCCTGCGCCGCCATGTCGCACAGCCAGTCGCCGAAGATCTGGGTGTAGGTGAGCTTGCTTCCTCCTTTGCCCTGCCGGATGCCGTTCTCGCTGTCGAACTTCGACACGCCGTGGTAGAGCACGGGATCGGCCTCGGCCAGCTTGTAGCCCTGGCCCTTCTTGGTGATGACATGGAGGAACTGCGGTCCCTTCAGCTCGGCGATGTTCTTCAGCGTCGGCACCAGCGAATCGAGATCGTGGCCGTCGATGGGCCCGATGTAGTTGAAGCCGAACTCCTCGAACAGGGTGCCCGGCGTGACCATGCCCTTGATGTGCTCCTCGGTGCGCTTGGCGAATTCCAGCAGCGAGGGCGAGACGCCGAGCACCTTCTCGCCGGCGCGGCGCGCGGCGTTGAAGGCGTGGCCGGAGAAGAGCCGCGCCAGGTACTTGTTGAGCGCGCCCACCGGCGGCGAGATCGACATGTCGTTGTCGTTGAGGATGACGAGCAGGTTGGCGTCCGCCACGCCGGCGTTGTTGAGCGCCTCGAAGGCCATGCCGGCGGTCATGGCGCCGTCGCCGATGACGGCGACGACGTGCCTCGGCTCGTCTCGGTCGCGCGCGCCGATCGCCATGCCCAGCGCCGCCGAGATCGAGGTGGAGGAGTGTCCCGTGCCGAAGGTGTCGTAGGGGCTCTCGTCGCGGCGCGGGAAGCCCGAGACGCCGCCGAGCATCCTCAGCTTGGCCATGCCGGCACGCCGGCCGGTGAGCACCTTGTGGGCGTAGGTCTGGTGGCCGACGTCCCAGATGAGACGATCCTCCGGCGTGTCGAAGACGTAATGCAGGGCGATGGTCAGTTCCACCGTGCCGAGGTTCGAGGAGAGGTGGCCGCCGGTCTTCGACACGGATTCGATGAGGAATTCGCGCAGTTCCCGGGCGAGTTGGGGCAGTTGCTTGCGCTCCAGCTTGCGCAGATCTGCAGGGTCGTTGATCGTGTCGAGCAGGGGGTAGGCGGACATCGAACGGAACTCAGAACTTGCGGGTGACGATGAAGTGGGCCAGATCATGCAGGCGGCGGCCGCGTTCGCCGAAGGCTTCGATGGCCGTGCGCGCTTCCGCGCGCAACGATTCCGCCATCTCGCGCGCCTCGGCAAGGCCCATGGCGCTGACGTAGGTGGCCTTGCCCTGGGCGGCGTCCTTGCCGGCGGTCTTGCCCAGCGTGGCGGTGGCTCCCTCGGCATCGAGGATGTCGTCGATCACCTGGAAGAGCAGGCCGACGCGCTTGGCGAAATGGTCGAGCCGCGCCAGTTCCTCCTCGGGCAGCGGCATGCCGCAACGGGCGCCGAGCAGGATCGCCGCACGGATCAGCGCACCGGTCTTGTGTACGTGCATGAATTCCAGTTCGGTGCGGCTCAAGTGCTGGCCGGTGCCCTCGATGTCGATCATCTGGCCGCCGGCCATGCCGCGCGAGCCGGCGGCCTGCGCCAGCAGGCGGATCATGTCGAGCTGGTTGCTCGGCTCGTCGGCGAGCACGTGGTCGGCGAGCAGATGGAAGGCCTGCGACTGCAGGGCGTCGCCGACCAGCAGGGCCGTGGCCTCGTCGTATTCGACGTGGCAGGTCGGCTTGCCGCGGCGCAGGACGTCGTCGTCCATGCAGGGCAGGTCATCGTGCACCAGGGAGTAGGCATGGATCATCTCGACCGCGCAGCCGGCGATGTCGAGGCGCGCCGGGTCGGCGCCGGCCAGTTCGCCGGCGGCATGGCAGAGCAGCGGGCGCACGCGCTTGCCGCCGCCCAGCGTGGCGTAGCGCATGGCGCGGTGCAGGCGCTGCGGCGCGATGTCCGGGCCGGGCAGCAGGCGCTCGAGCGCGCGTTCGGTGCGCTGCTGCACGGCAGTCATCCAGTTCTGGAAATCCATGGGGAAAGCTATTCCGGCGAGCCTGGCAGGTCGCGCAATTCACCCGACTCCAGCACCTGGATCTTCTGCTCGGCGGCGGCCAGCGCGCTCTGGCAATGCTTGAGCAGCACCGCACCGCGCTGATATGCGGCAAGCGACTCCTCCAGGCTCAGCTTGCCGGACTCCATGTTCTGCACGATGGATTCCAGTTCGGCCAGGGCGGCTTCGAAGGAGGGGGCGGGCGGGGCGTCTGCCGGACTCATAGGGCATTCTGCGCAAAACGCAATGATAACCGATAGATAACCCAGCGTCTGCGATATACTCCCGGACACGCATCCAGACGCCTCATTCCTTGCTGCGCCAGACTGCATGACCCGCTCCGCCGTACCGCAGGAACTGACTATTGCGGCGACCCAGCCGCCCGTGGCCTGGTACTCCGATCCGTGCATTTACGTACTCGAACAGGAATGGCTTTTCCGGCCGGGGCCGCGCTATCTCGGACACGCCGGCATGGTGCCCGAGGCCGGCGACTACCAGACGCTGGCCTGGCTCGACCATGCGCGCATGCTGGTGAGGAACGAGAACGGCATCGAGCTGATGTCGAACATCTGCCGCCACCGCCAGGCCATCATGCTGGAAGGCCGCGGCAACGCCCGCCACATCGTCTGCCCGGTGCACCGCTGGGTCTACGACCGCCAGGGCCGGCTGCTCGGCGCGCCGCGCTTTTCCGAGAATCCCTGCCTGTACCTCGACAAGCACGCCGTGCAGAACTGGCGCGGCCTGCTCTTCGACGGGCCGCGCGACCCGTCGGCCGATCTGGCAGGCGTCGGTTTCGCCGAGGAGTTCGAGCGGGCCGATTGGCGCCTCGGCCGCATCGTCGTCGACGAATATCCGGTCAACTGGAAGACCTTCGTCGAGGTGTACCTTGAGGACTATCACGTCGCGCCCTTCCATCCCGGCCTCTCGCATTTCGTCGACCTGAATGAGCTGAAATGGACCTTCGGCGCGCACTGGTCGGTGCAGACCGTGGGCATCAACCAGCAGTTGCAGAAGCCCGGTTCGCCCGTCTACGAGCGCTGGCATCGCGCCGTGATCGGCCGCGACGGCGAGCGGCTGCCGCGCCACGGCGGCATCTGGTTCATGTACTACCCGAACATCATGGTGGAGTGGTATCCCCATGCGCTGGTGGTGAGCATTGCCATTCCGCGCTCGCCCACGCACACCACCAGCCTGCTCGAGTTCTATTACCCCGAGGACATCCTGCGCGAGGCGCCGGACTTCGCCGATGCCGAGCGCGAGGCCTACCTCGAGACGGCGCGCGAGGACGACGAGATCTGCCGCCGCATCGAGCGCGGCCGGCGCGCCCTGCTCATGGAAGGACGCTCGGAGGCCGGCCCCTACCAGTCGCCCATGGAGGACGGCATGCAGCACTTCCACGAATTCCTGCTGCGGGAGCTGGCACCCCATCTCTGATGCAATCCCTCTGGATGATCGCGGCGAGCGCGCTGTTCGCCTGCATGGGCGTCTGCGTCAAGCTCGGCGCCGGCCTGTTCTCCGCCGCCGAACTGGTGTTCTACCGCGGCGCCATCGCGCTGCTCGGCCTGTGGATCTTCGTCCGGCTGCGCCGCCTGCCGCTCGCCACGCCGCACTGGCGCGCCCACTTCTGGCGCGGCCTCACCGGCTCCGTCTCCCTGATCCTGTACTTCTTTTCGATCAGCGTGCTGCCGCTGGCGACGGCGGTGACGCTCAACTACACTTCGCCGCTGTTCCTCGCCCTGATCCTGGCCTGGTGGGCGGGCGAGCGCGTGCGCGGCACGCTCTATCTGGCGCTGGCGCTCGGCCTGTCCGGTGTCGCCCTGCTGCTGCGTCCGAGCTTCGCGTCCGAGCAGTGGCTGGGCGGGCTGGCGGCGCTGGCCTCGGGCCTGGGTGCCGGCATGGCCTATTTCAACGTGCGCCAGCTCGGCCGCTTGGGCGAGCCCGAATGGCGCACGGTGTTCTATTTCTCGCTGGCATCGACGCTGATCGGCCTGCCCTGGCTGATCGCCAGCCAGACCCTGCACGAGCCGGGCGGCTTCGGCCTCCTGCTGGTGCTGGGCGTGGGCGGCTTCGGTGCGCTGGCGCAACTGGCGATGACGCGCGCCTACAAGCGCGGCAGCACGCTGGCTTCGGCCAGCCTGGCCTACAGCACGGTGATCTTCGCCAGCCTGTTCGGCATGCTGCTGTGGGACGAGGTGCTGCCCTGGCCGTCTTGGCTGGGCATCGGGCTCATCGTCGCCAGCGGGCTGACCGCCTCGGCCCAATCGCGTGCGCCGGCCGGGCAGGATTGATATAGTAGAAACGGATAAACAGGGGAGCAGGACATGATCGTCGCCGACCACAAGGACAAACTCGTTACCGTCGCCGTGTATGGCGAATTCACCCTCGCCGACTACAGGGAGTTCGAGGAGCTGGTTAACTTCAAGGTGAAGTTCGAGGGGCCGGTCAGCCTGCTGTTCGATCTGCGCCAGATGGCGGATTTCACCCTCGACATGGCGTGGGAGGAAATCAAATTCGCGCGCGCCCACAGCCACGACTTCGTCAGGATCGCCGTGCTGACCGACTCGCAATGGGTGACCTGGAGCGCCTGGCTGTCGCAGGCCTTCGTCGATGCCGACATCGAGGTCTTCGACGACGAGCAGGAAGCGCGCGACTGGCTGCAGGCATGAAGACGTTTTCCACGCTGGTCGGCGCCGCCGACCTGGCGCACCACCTGCACGATGCGCGCTGGCGCGTCTTCGACTGTTCGTTCGACCTGGTGAAGACACATGCCGGGGAGCTCGCCTACCGCGAGGTACACATCCCGGGGGCGGTCTATGCCCACCTCGAGCGCGACCTCTCCGGGCCGATCACCGGCAGGACCGGCCGCCATCCGCTGCCCGATCCGGCGCGCTTCGCCGCCCGCTTGAGCGAGTGGGGCGTCGGCAACGACACCCAGGTGGTGGTCTACGACGACGCCGGCGGGACTTACGCCGTGCGCATGTGGTGGATGCTGCGCTGGCTCGGCCACGACGCCGTGGCCCTGCTCGACGGCGGCATCAACGCCTGGGAAGCCGCCGGCTTCGAGACGACCGACGCCGAGTCGAAGCATCCGCATGCCGTATTCGTGCCGCGCTTGCGGCCGGAACTGGCGGTCGACGCGGGCTTCGTTGAAAGTCAGTCCGCACGGGACGGCATTCGCCTGCTCGATGCGCGCAACCCGCAGCGCTTCCGCGGCGAGAACGAGACGCTCGACCCCGTCGCCGGCCATATTCCCGGGGCGGTGAACCGCTTCTTCAAGGACAACCTGCTGCCCGACGGGCGCTTCAAGCCGGCCGAGCAACTGCGCGGAGAATACGAGGCGCTGCTGGCGGGGCGCGGCGTGGCCGAGACAGTGCACTCCTGCGGATCGGGCGTGACGGCCTGCCACAACCTGCTGGCGATGGAGGTGGCAGGGCTTTCCGGCTCGCGGCTCTATCCCGGTTCCTGGAGCGAGTGGTGCGCCGATCCGGCGCGGCCGGTGGCGACCGGCGCCTGAGACCCTGCCGATCGGCGCGAGCATGCTGGCCGATCTCCTCCTACTCGTTCACTTCTGCATCGCCGGCTTCATTACGGCCGGTTTCGTGCTGATTCCGCTCGGTGCCGCGCTGGGCTGGGGCTGGGTGCGGCATCGTCGCCTGCGCCTGCTGCACGCCGGCGCGATCGTCTTCGTCGCCCTCGAGACGCTGGCCGGCTTCGCCTGCCCGCTGACGGTGTGGGAGGCCGCCTTGCGCGGCGGCACGGTCGGCGAGACGGGCTTCATCGGCCGGCTGCTCTACTGGGATTTCCCGCCCGTGGTGTTCACGGTGGTTTACGTCGGCCTTGCTTTGCTGGCGCTGGTGCTTTGGCGCCGGGTTCCGCCTCAGAAACCGTGACGCGCCAGCGCCCAGGCAACGTGCTCGCGCACGAGTTCCGCGGGGTGGTCGCGGCGTGATTGCAGCGCAGCGACGACCTCGGGCAAGGTCGGCGCATTGCCCAGCGCAACGGCGAGATTGCGCAGCCAGCGTTCATGGCCGATGCGGTGGATGGCGCTGCCGGCCAGGCGCGCCTTGAATTCCTCTGCGGTCCACGCGAACAGCCCGACCAGGCTCGCCGCATCGAGTCCATGGCGCACGGAAAAGTCAGTCTCCACGGTACGGCGCGCGAAGCGGTTCCACGGGCAGGCGAGCTGGCAGTCGTCGCAGCCGTAGATGCGGTTGCCCACGAGCGGCCGCAACTCGACGGGAATCGCTCCCTTCAGCTCGATGGTGATATAGGAGATGCAGCGCCGCGCGTCCACCGTGTAGGGCGCGACGATGGCCTGCGTCGGGCAGATGTCGAGGCAGGCGCGGCAGTTGCCACAGTGATTCTCCTGCGGACGGTCGGGCGGCAACGGCAACTCGGCGTAGATCTCGCCAAGAAAAAAATACGAGCCGGCCTCGCGATGGATGAGCAGGGTGTGCTTGCCGCGCCAGCCGAGGCCGCTTTTTTCCGCGAGGGGAACTTCCATCACCGGGGCGGAATCGGTGAACACGCGGTGGCCGAAGGGGCCGATCTCGGCTTCGATGCGCGCCGCCAGCTTTTGCAGCCGCGCGCGCAACAGCTTGTGGTAGTCGCGGCCGAGGGCATAGCGCGAGACGGCGGCGCGCGTGCCGTCGGCCAGCACGTCTTCCATCGGCGCCGCCTCCGGCAGGTAGTTCATGCGCGCGGAGATGACGCTGGCGGTGCCGGGCACCAGCTCCGCCGGGCGCGAGCGTTTCGTGCCGTGGCTTGCCATATAATCCATCTCGCCCTGGTAACCGGCGGCGAGCCAGGCCTGCAGTTCGGCTTCAGCCGCCTCGAGCGACGTGTCGGCGAAGCCGATCGCATCGAAACCGAGATCCCGTCCCCACTGTCTGATCTGCGTGGCGAGTTCAACCCAATCGATGGAGCGCGCGTTGTGCATCCTGAGGATCATAGCCTGACCCTGCCCGATGAAGCGGCCACGCTGGCGCTGGGCGCCCGTCTGGCGCCGGCCCTGGCGCCGGGGCTGGTGATCTGGCTCGAGGGCGACCTCGGCAGCGGCAAGACGACCCTCGTGCGCGGGGTGTTGCGCGGCCTGGGTTGGCTGGGAAATGTGAAAAGTCCGACCTTTACTCTGGTTGAACTTTATGCTATTTCTAGTTTAAACTTGCATCACTTTGATTTTTATAGATTCAGCCAGCCGGAAGAATATCTGGATGCAGGCTTGGACGAATACTTTCAGGGCGGGGCGGTCTGCCTCGTCGAATGGCCCGACAAGGCGGGGCGCTACCTCGCCCCGGCCGACCTGCGCATTCAACTCTCGATCGACGGCGCCGGACGCCGCGCTGCATTCATTCCGCTCACCGATGCGGGGCGCGCATGCCTGAATCGCCTTCGCATTTCCGGCGCCGCGACTTCCTGAAAGCCGCCGGCGCCACTCTGGCGCTGCTGGTCAGCCCGGTGGGACAGGCCGCCACCAGCGTGCTTGCCGTGCGCGTCTGGCCGGCACGCGACTACACGCGCGTGACGCTCGAATACCGCGAGCCGATCGCCTTCACGCACCAGGTCGTGAAGAATCCCGAGCGGCTGGTGGTCGACCTCGAGGGCGTCGAGTTCAACAGCGTGCTCTCGAGCCTGCCGGGCAAGATCTCCGAGACCGATCCCTACATCAAGCTGATCCGCGCCGGGCGCAACCGGCCGGGCGTGGTGCGGCTGGTGATCGAACTGAAGGCCGAGATACAGCCGCAGGTGTTCATGCTGAAACCCGTCGGCGAGTACGGACACCGGCTGGTGCTCGATCTCTATCCGACCGTGGCGGACGACCCGCTGCTCGCGCTGCTGGAGAAGCTCGAGACGCAGCCGGAGAAAGTGCCGGCGAGGGAAGTCGGCAAGGAGCCGCGCCAGCCCGAGATCACGCGCATGGTCACCATCGTGCTCGACCCCGGCCACGGCGGCGAGGACCCGGGCGCCATCGGCCGCGGCGGCACCTACGAGAAGAACGTCACCCTGCAGGTGGCGCGGCGCCTGAAGGCAAAGATCGATGCCGAACCGAACATGCGCTCCGTGCTGACGCGCGACGGCGACTTCTTCATTCCGCTGCAGAGCCGCGTGCACAAGGCGCGCCGCGTGCAGGCCGACCTCTTCGTTTCGGTGCATGCCGACGCCTTCATCAAGCCGACGGCGCGCGGCTCCTCGGTCTTCGTGCTCTCGGAGAACGGCGCCTCGAGCTCGGCGGCGCGCTGGCTGGCGCAGCGCGAGAACGCCGCCGACCTGATCGGCGGCGTGAATCTCGACCACAAGGATCCGCACCTGGCGCGCACCCTGCTGGACCTCTCGCAGACGGCCACGATCAACGACAGCCTCAAGCTGGGCAAGGCGGTGCTGGGCGAGCTGGGCGGCATCAACACCCTGCACAAGCCGCATGTCGAGCAGGCCGGCTTCGCCGTGCTGAAGGCGCCGGACATCCCCTCCATCCTCGTCGAGACCGCCTTCATCAGCAATCCGGAGGAGGAGAAGCGGCTCACCGACGAGGCCTACCAGGAGAAGATGGCCGAGGCCATCCTCAGGGGCATCAAGGGCTACTTCGCGAAAAATCCCCCTCTGGCGAAGTCCAGGCTGGTGCGCCTGGACTGATATAATTCGTCGTTTCCCGGCAAACAGTTACGTCACCGTGCAGGTCTTTCGAGGCATTCCCGCCCGTGCCCCTCATTCGACCGTGCTCACCATCGGCAACTTCGATGGCGTGCATCGCGGCCATCGCGCGCTGCTGGCGAAGCTGACCGCGCTGGCCAAGCAGGCCGGCCTGCCGGCGGCGGTGATGACCTTCGAGCCGAATCCGCGCGAGTTCTTCGCGCCGCAGTCGGCGCCGGCGCGCCTGGCCAGCCTGCGCGAGAAGCTGCAACTCCTGGCCGAATGCGGCGTCGACCAGGCTTATGTCTGCGCCTTCAACAAGCGCTTCGCGGCACTCTCCGCCGATGCCTTCGTCGAGCGCATCGTGTCAGGCCTCGGCGTGCGCCACCTGATGATCGGCGACGATTTCCGCTTCGGCAAGGGCCGCACGGGCGACTTCGCTCTGCTGCAGCAGGCGGGAAGGGAACACGGCTTCGGCGTCGAGGCGATGGAGACCCTGGTGCACGAGGGCGAGCGCGTCTCCAGTTCGGCGGTGCGTGAGGCGCTCGACGCCGGCGATCTGGAGCATGCCGAGCGCCTGCTCGGCCGCCCCTACTGCATTTCCGGCCGCGTCATCCACGGCGAGAAGCTCGGCCGCAGGATCGGCTATGCCACGGCCAACATCCAGCTGAAGCGCCTGAGGGCGCCGCTCTCCGGCATCTTTGTCGTGACGGTGGACGGCATCGCCGGGCGCCCGCTGGAGGGCGTGGCCAGCCTCGGCGTGCGGCCGACGGTGAGCTCCTCCGGCAAGCCGGCGCTGGAGGTGTACATTTTCGATTTCGAAGGCGATCTTTATCGCGCTCACCTGCGGGTGAACTTCCTGCACAAGCTGCGCGACGAGGCGAAATTCGATTCATTGGAGGCATTGCAGGCGCAGATTGCGCGCGACGTGACGGATGCGAAGGCGCATCACACCCTGCTGCGCGCACAGATGGCGGAACAACATGGCTGACTACCGGAAAACCCTCAACCTTCCCGACACGCCCTTCCCGATGAAGGGCGATCTCGCCAAACGCGAGCCGCAATGGGTCGCCGACTGGCAGAGCCGCAGGCTCTACCAGAAGATCCGCCAGGCGTCCGCCGGGCGGCCGCGCTTCGTGTTGCACGACGGTCCGCCGTACGCGAACGGCGACATCCACATCGGCCATGCCGTCAACAAGATCCTCAAGGACATCATCGTCCGCTCGAAGACGCTGGCCGGCTTCGACGCGCCCTATGTGCCGGGCTGGGACTGCCACGGCCTGCCCATCGAGCACCAGATCGAGAAGCTGCACGGCAAGCACCTGCCGGCCGACAAGGCGCGCGAGCTGTGCCGCGCCTTCGCCGCCGAGCAGGTCGAGCGGCAGAAGAAGGACTTCATCCGCCTCGGCGTGCTGGGCGACTGGGACGATCCCTATCTCACCATGGCCTACCGCAACGAAGCCGACGAGATCCGCGCCCTCGGCGAAATTTACAAGCGCGGATTCCTCTTCAAGGGCCTGAAGCCGGTGAACTGGTGCTTCGACTGCGGCTCGGCACTGGCCGAGGCGGAAGTGGAGTATCAGGACAAGGAGTCGCCCGCCATCGACGTCGCCTTCCCGCTCGACGATGCCGAGCGTGGCAGCGTCTCGCACGCCTTCGGCGTTCCCGCGCTGCCGGAGGGGCCCTGCTATGCCGTGATCTGGACGACGACGCCGTGGACGATCCCCGGCAACCAGGCGCTCAACGTGCACCCCGAGTTTACCTACGAGTTGGTGCAGACGCCGCGCGGCACGCTGGTGCTGGCGGCGGAGCTGCGCGGTCAGGCGCTGGCGCGCTATGGACTCGAGGGCACGGTGCTCGGCGCCTGCCAGGGCGCGGCGCTGGCGCTGGTGAAGTTCCGCCACCCCTTCTACGAGCGCCATTCGCCGGTGTATCTCGGCGACTACGTCACGCTCGACACCGGCACGGGCGTGGTGCACAGCGCGCCGGCCTATGGCCTGGAGGACTTCGAATCCTGCAAGCGCCACGGCATGCGCAACGAGGAGATCCTTACCCCGGTGCAGGGCGACGGCCGCTTCATTGAGAGCCTGCCCTTCTTCGGCGGGCTGAACGTCTGGAAGGCCAACGCCTCGATCATCGAGAAGCTGCGCGAGGTGGGCAGCCTGTTCGCCTCGAACAGGATCAGCCACAGCTACATGCACTGCTGGCGCCACAAGACGCCGATCATCTACCGCGCGACCTCGCAATGGTTCGTCGGCATGGACAGGGTGGTGGCCCACCCTGTCCATGCCGGACAAAAGAACGACCTTCCCCCCAGCCCCCTTCCCGGGGAAGGGGGCGACCGGTTTGCGTCGCCTTCGGCGACGGAAGCGAGACAGACAACGTTGCGTGAATTGGCGCTGGCAGCGGTGGAGGCGACGCGGTTCTTCCCCGACTGGGGCCAGGCGCGGCTGCACGCCATGATCGCCAACCGGCCCGACTGGTGCGTTTCGCGCCAGCGCAACTGGGGCGTGCCGATCCCCTTCTTCCTGCACAAGGAGACGGGCGAACTGCATCCGCGCACATCCGAATTGATCGAGCAGGTGGCGCAGCGGGTGGAAAAAGAGGGCATCGACGCCTGGTTCAGGCTGGATGCGGCCGAACTGCTCGGCGCCGAGGCGGCGCAGTACGAGAAGATGCGCGACACGCTCGACGTCTGGTTCGATTCCGGCACCACCCACTGGACGGTGCTGCGCGGCAGCCACACCGGCGAGAGCAAGTGGCCGGCCGATCTGTATCTCGAAGGCTCCGACCAGCACCGCGGCTGGTTCCATTCCTCGCTCCTCACCGCCTGCACGCTGGATGGTCGCGCGCCCTACGACGGACTGCTCACGCACGGCTTCGTCGTCGACGGCCAAGGTCACAAGATGTCGAAGTCTAGGGGCAACGTCATTGCGCCGCAGAAGGTGTCCGACACGCTGGGCGCGGAGGTGCTGCGCCTGTGGGTGGCGGCGACCGACTATTCGGGCGAGCTGTCCATCTCCGACGAGATCCTCAAGCGCGTTGTGGAAAGCTACCGCCGCATCCGCAACACCCTGCGCTTCCTGCTCGCCAACACCGCCGACTTCGACCCGGCGCAGGACATGCTGCCGCCGGCCGAGTGGCTGGAGATCGACCGCTACGCGCTCGCCTTGACGCGGCGCCTGCAGGAGCAGGTGACGGCCGACTACGGCCGCTACGAATTCCACCGCGTCGTGCAGGCGCTGCAAGGCTTCTGCTCGGAAGAGCTCGGTGCCTTCTACCTCGACATCCTCAAGGACCGCCTGTACACCACCGGCGCAGACTCGAAGCCGCGCCGTGCGGCGCAGAGCGCGCTGTGGCACATCCTGCAGGCCATCGTCCGCCTGATGGCGCCGGTGCTGACGTTCACCGCCGAGGAGATCTGGCAAGTCCTGGCGAAGGATCCGGAGGACAGCGTGATGCTGGCCACCTGGCACGCGCTGCCCGAGCCGGCGGAAGAGTCAGTCCTGCTGGCACGGTGGCAGCGGATCCGCGAGGTGCGCGCCGAGGTGTCGAAGGTGCTGGAGGAGTTGCGCGTGGCCGGCCGGATCGGCTCGTCGCTCCAGGCCGAAGTCGAGATCCGTGCCAGCGGCGCGAAGCACGAACTGCTCGCCGGGCTCGGCAACGACCTGCGCCTGGTGCTGATCTGTTCGAAGGCGAACGTGGTCAAGGTCGCCGATGCCGCAGCCGAAGGCGTCGCCGCCGCGCCCAGCGCGCACGCCAAGTGCCCGCGCTGCTGGCACTGGCGCGAGGACGTCGGCGTCAATTCCGAACATCCGGAACTGTGCGGGCGCTGCGACGCCAACCTGCACGGCGCGGGCGAGCCGAGAAGTCATGCGTGAGCGCGCGTCATTCGCGCGAAGGCGGGAATCCATGGATGCCCGCTTCCGCGGGCATGACGGGTAGCCGCATGCGCAGATTCGCCTTTTGGCTGGGGCTGTCCGGCCTCATCATCGTCCTCGACCAGCTGACCAAGTTCTGGGTCGTCTCCGCGCTCAAACTTGGCCAGCGCATCGAGCTGACGTCCTTCCTCAACCTGGTGTTCGTCTACAACCCCGGCGCGGCCTTCAGCCTCCTCTCCGACGCGGGCGGCTGGCAGCGCTGGTTCTTCGTCATCCTGGCATTCGCCGTGTCGGGGTGGCTGACTTTTCTGATTCGCCGGCACGCCGCGGAACGCCTGCTGCCGCTGGCGGCGGCGCTCATCCTCGGCGGCGCGCTGGGCAACGTCATCGACCGCATCCTCTACGGTGCGGTGGTGGATTTCGTGGACGTGCATGCCGCCGGCTGGCACTGGCCGGCCTTCAATGTCGCCGACTCGGCGATTTCGGTGGGCGTGGTGCTGCTCGTCTGGCAGCAGCTGTTTTTCGCCGACAAGGAAAAAACATGAGCGAAGTCGTCACCGAGAACAGCCTGCTCACCCTGCATTACCGCCTGGCGCTGGCCGACGACAGCGAACTGGTGAGCACCTTCGGCGCCAAGCCGGCGACGCTGCAACTCGGCAGCGGCGAACTGGCGCCGGTGCTCGAGCGCTGCCTGGTCGGGCTGGCCGTGGGGCAGCGCACGGTGTTCCTGCTCGAGGCGGAGCAGGCCTTCGGCCCGCACAATCCGCAGCTGATGCAGCGCTTCGCCCGCAGCGAGCTGCCCGGAGGCGGGGAACTCCGCGAGATGGCGCTCATCGAATTCAAGGCGCCCAACGGCGCCGCCTACACCGGCCTGGTGCGCGAGCTGACGGAGGAGAATGCCCTGGTTGACTTCAACCACCCGCTTGCCGGCAAGGCCATCCGCTTCGAGGTGGACGTGATCGGAGTGCTGTGATGGACATACTGTTGGCCAACCCGCGCGGATTCTGCGCCGGCGTCGAGCGCGCCATCGAGATCGTCGAGCGGGCGCTGGAGATTTTCGGCGCGCCCATCTATGTCCGCCACGAGGTGGTGCACAACAGGTTCGTCGTGGACGATTTGCGCGCCAAGGGCGCCGTTTTCGTCGAGGAACTGGATGAAGTGCCCGACGGCGCGACGGTGATCTTCAGCGCCCACGGCGTATCCCAGGCCGTGCGGCAGGAAGCGGAACGGCGCGGGCTGCGCGTCTTCGATGCCACCTGTCCGCTGGTGACCAAGGTGCATGTGGAAGTCAAGCGCATGCACGACGCCGGCCGGGAAGTCGTCATGATCGGCCACCGCGGCCATCCGGAGGTCGAGGGCACGATGGGACAGATCGATGGCGACGTATACCTGGTGGAAAACGCCGGCGACGTTCCGCGCCTGCAGGTCAGGGATGAGAACCGGCTGGCGTACGTCACCCAGACCACCTTGTCCGTGGACGATGCGCGAGTCATCGTGCACGCGTTGGAGGCGCGCTTTCCGCACATTACCGGGCCGCGCAAGGACGACATCTGCTACGCCACGCAGAACCGCCAGGATGCCGTCAAGCAGCTCGCTGCACAGTGCGACCTCGTCATTGTCGTCGGCTCGCCCAACAGCTCCAACTCGAATCGCCTGCGTGAAGTGGCGAAAAATCTGGGTGTGGAAGCCTACCTGGTGAATGATGCCGAGGAGATCAGGGTTGAATGGCTTGCAGGCAAGGAGCATGTCGGCGTCACGGCGGGCGCTTCCGCGCCCGAGGTGCTCGTGCGCCGGGTTGTCGATCGGCTGTTCGCACTCGGCGCGGCCAAGGTCGTTCAGCTGGAGGGCAGCCCCGAGCATGTCATCTTCCCGCTGCCCAGGGAATTGCACGGGCCCGGTGGCTGAGGCGGGGCGGGCTACTCTCCTTCGAAGGTGACCTCGATGCGCATCCGGCTTTTCACGGCCTGGTTGCCGCGCATGCCCGGCTTGAAGCGGGCGGTGGCGAATGCGCGGCTGGCCAGATTCGCCAGTTCCGTCGGGGTGCTGGCGGCCTCGACCAGGACCTTGTCTACCTTGCCTTCTTCATCGATCAGCAGGATCAGCATGACGCTGCCGTGCCTGACGAGCGGCAGCTCCGCCGGATAGGCCAGCGGCACCTCCCCGATCGCTTCGGGTTTTTTGTCCAGATCCGCAGCCGTCAGGTAATTCATCAGGGGGAAGGGGATCAGTCCCGGCTGCGCGGCGGAAGATGCGATAGTGTTGCCTGCCGAAGCGGCCATCGGGGCGGCGGTCTGTTGCGGGGCCTGCCGCCCGCCATGCAGTCTTGCATGCAAATAAGCAGGACGCGCCCCGGGGACGCCGCCGGGGACGGCCGGACCGCCCGCCAGGGCGTCCAGCGCGACCAGCGCTCCGGTATGAAGCGCCGCTGACGCCACCAAGGCATAACCCAGCGGAGCAAGCGCTTTCCAGGCCATCCGCGCGCCTCGCAGCAGGCGGGGCGGGGGTAGTCGGGGGTAGTCCCCGCCCTCGCCTTACTGCACTTCCCTCCAGGACACCCGCCGCGTGTTGCCGCTCGATCCGGCCGTCACGCCTTCGGTCGTCTTCTCGGAGCCGGCGAAAGTGGTGATGACCTTCAATGCGCCGCTGGGCAGGCGGATGACGATGAAGCCGACGGCGATCGACGAGCCGATCTTCTTGCCGACCGTGCCGCCCGAGGCCAGCAGCGCCTTGCCGGAGCAGAACTCGAACTCGTACTTGTAGCTGTTGCCGCCCACACTGCAGGCCGAAATGTTCTCGGGCTGGTTGGTTTCGACGACCAGGGTGCCTAGCACGAGCATGGGATCGAGGTTGACCCGCTCGCCGACGTTCTGGTCGAGATCGACGAACCAGCCGTTCTTCGTGCCCAGATCGACATCGTTGCTGGTGATCGAGTAAAAGCCGCCGCCCGCCGAGGAGAGCACCTGCTCAACCATCTGGTTGCTCCGGACGTTGCCGAGGGTGGCGGTATTGTCCTTGATGCCCCAGACGGTCTGCAGCTGGGTGTTCGTCAGGTCGCTCAGGCCCAGATAGCGGCCGGTGCCGACGAAGACCATGGGCGTGTCGTGGCATTTGCCGACGTCCGGCCGCGCGGTGATCGGCTGGGCGTTCAGGTCCTGATCGGTCAGGGTGCCCAGCCTGATCAGGTTGTTCGTGGCCATGTCGAAGCGCCACAGGTTGCCGAGCAGATCGCCGCCGAACACCGTGTCCGCCGTGTTGTCGGTGGCGGGGTTCTGCGCGCGGCCGGTGATCCTGGCCAGGCCGCTGGGCGTGGCGGTGCTGCCGACGCCGGTATCGATCTTGCTGAGCACCTCGCCGGTGTTCGCATCCAGGACGAAGAGGAAGCCGCGGCCTGAGCCTGGGCTGACGTTGTTGTAGCCGGAGGCCACGATCACGACCCACTTGCCGTCGCTCGGACGCTTGGTGATGATGGGGTTGCCGTAGGTGTAGCCGAGGTCGCTGTCGGCGACGGAGCAGAGCGCGGCGTCGGCGCAGAACTCCCACAGCACCTGCGGGTTGGTCGGCACGGTGATGTCGAGGGCGTAATAGCCGCGCCCGCCCTTGTTCAGGCCGCCGACCAGGATGGTGTGCCACTGGCCGCCGAAGTAGACGTCGCCGGCCTCGGGGCTGCCATCGACATAGTAGCGGTGGTTATTGTCGTAGTTCTTGTCCGCCAGCCGGTACAGGTCGGGATAGATGGCATGCGGCACGTAGGCCCACAGTTCCGCGCCGGTCGAGGCGTTCAGGGCGTGGAGCATGCCGTCGTTGGCGGCGACATAGACCATGGCCTGGCGGCTCTCGTTGGTGGCCTTGAAGACGCTGTAGCCGACGTCGCCGTAATTGCGGCGCGGGTTGCGCACGTAGGCGGGCTTGGCGCTGGCGATGTCGCCGAGCACGTGCTCGCGCGAGCGGTATATGTCCGCCACCTCCATCTCCTGCTGACCGCGCAGATAGTTCACCATCTTCTGGCCGAGGTTGGCCTGCGTCTTCTGGTCGGCATCCAGGGTCGTGCACTGCGACATCGCCGTGCCGCCGGCGCACTTGTCCTTGAAGAAGGCCTGCTCGGCGGTGGTCAGCGCGTTCCAGTCGAAGTCCTTGCGCGCCGCTAGCGGAAGCGAGAGGTCCGCCGTATAGATGAGGCGCGTGTCGCTGCTGTCGGACACCTTGTTGTCGAGCTGCGCCTGCGCCGACCAGTTGATGGCCGGCAGGATGTTGCCGGTGGTCGTGTCGATCGACTGGGCCACCAGCTCGCCGTCCCACTTGAGGGTGCGGAAGGTGGCGCTGAAGATGTCGTTGTCGCCCGGCGCCACGTTCGGCGTGCTGGTCGAGGAGGCCGCGGCGGCGGCATTGCGTACCCTCAGAGTGTTCAGGGCCTTGGCCAGGCCCGTCGCCAGCGAGGCCGGATCCTGGGCGCTGAAATAGCTGCCATGGCCATTTACCGCCGCATGCCAGAGGTCGTCCACCGCCGTTTCGAGATTCTCGCCTGGAGTCGGCCAGTTGCAGGTGCCGGCGGTCCAGGCGCAACCCGTGGCGCCGGTGCGGATGCGGTAGAAGTCGCCGGCGCTGGCCGTCTCGTAGTCCTCGCGGAAGGTCATGACGCCGTCCACGCCCAGGCCGAGTGTGAAGGTGGTCATGTGCTGCGCCGGGTTCGGGTCCTTGGTCGAGGTGGGCACGTTGTTCTCCCATCCGGCGCCGGTGCGCAGGTCGCGCCTGTAGTAGTAGAGGGCGACGTCGGCCAGCGAGTTGGCGGAACCGCCGCCGAGGTTGCCGTCGTAGCAGCCGTTGGCGCGGGTGCAGAACGGGGACGATTGTCCGTCGTTGGCCGCGTCCACGTTGTCCTGGTCGCCGTAGCCGGTGAAGCTCTGGTTCCAGTAGCCGTCCGTGGTCAGGATGGTGAAGTTCTGCTGGCAGGAATACTGCACCGGATCGGGCGGGTTCGGCGCGGTGCCGAGGGTGCCCTCGTAGTACCTGCCCATGCGGTCGAGCGCGCTGCGCAGCGGCGTGCTGCCCGAGGGGCTCTGCGCGTAGAGCTTGGTGTACCAGTTCTGCTTCTGCGTCGCGTTCAGCTCGTCGAGAGCCAGCCAGCGCGAGCCGCTGGTGCCGGTGAAGGTGGTGTTGTTGATGGTGGTGAAGCCGACGCGGTAGTCGCTGGTGAGCGGCAGGAAGGCGTGGCCGACGGCCGACTTCATGGTCTGCATGCGCGTGCGGTAGTAGGCGTACCAGTTGGCGAAGTTGGTCATCTCCTCCGCATAGGTACACACGCCCGGCGTCGTGGTGCAATCGGTGCGCGTGCCGGCCCTGGGGTAGGTGGCGGTGGCCGGCACGATGTCCACGCGCTGGAAGGAACTGGCCGCCGCCGAGCCGGCGTTGATGTTGGTGACGGTGGTGGGGATGAAGCGCGAGACGCCGCCGCTGAAGGCGTTGGTGCTGACGGACACGCCGCCCGACGAAGTGATGTTGATGGCGTAGGTGTTGGGCGCGCTGCCGGCCGACAGCGGCGCGTCGACGCAGACCAGACCGGTGTTGTTGGGGCAGCCCGACTGGTTGTAGCGGCGCGCCGTGTATTCCCAGGGCGTGGTATTGAGGAAGGCGTTGATGGCGTCGCGGATGGCGGTGGCGGCGGCGTTGCGCGCCGTGGTGCCCGTGCCGCCCGAGGTGAAGTTGATCGTGCCGGTGATGACCGGCACGCCGTTGACCGTGATGGCGGTGATGCTGCCGCCGCTGCCGCTGCCGGCGTTGTTGACCGTGATGCGGCCCGAGGAGGCGCTGATGTTGTTGACCGGTGCGGTGACGGCGATGACCTCGCCCGCATGGGAGGCGCTCGTGTCGTAGATGGCGCCGCCGGCGGCCGTGGTCGGAATGATCGCCACCGTACCGGCCGGGATGACGGCGCTGCCGAGCGTGCAGGCCGTGCAGGCCATGTACCAGGTGCTGTTGGTCGTATGGTAGGTGTTGATGGCGGCGACCAGCGCCGTGGCGAAGGTGCTGCGCTCGCCTGCCGAATTCGTGCCGCCGCCGGCCGTCACGGTCGAATTCATGATGGTGACGCCATTGACCTGGACTTGCGTCACGGTCACGGAATCGTTCGAGCCGGAATCGCCGATCACGATCGTGCCGTAGGCGGCGCTTCCCGGTGCGGTGAGGGAGAAACGGGCGAACTGGAAAGTTCCCACCTTCTTGGCCTGGCAGCTGCCGGCCGCCGGGGTGGCGGCCAGGGCATTCGCCTCGGAGGTGCACCAGCGCACGCGCGCAGGATAGGGCGAGCCTGACGGCGGCGAGGCGCCGAGCGGCACCGAGACGCAGTTGGTCAGGGCCTCGTCGCTGCAGTATTCGCCGGGCAGGATGCGGTAATAGTAGGGGTTGCCGTAGCGGAACTTGGCGGCGGCCATGGTCGTCGCGGTCGCTCCGGAGGTGTTGAAGTTCACCGTGCCGTTCTGGCCGCGGTTGTATATTCCACTCGGGTAAAAGTAACCCGCCGAGTTGGTGAAGCAGTTCGTGAAATCGGTCGTCGCGTCTCGAGTGGTCAGGTCACACCAGGCGCGGCTCGGGTAGTTGCTGACGATGTTGTGCGTGGCCGCGCTTTGCTCGAAGTGGTTGATGTTCTGCACGTTGAAGCCGTCGGTCTTGACCGCCGTCCAGCTGGCGGTGTTGGCCGCCGTCTGGCTCTGGTAGGCGACGCCGTCCCAGGTGATGGGCGGGGCGTAGGCGATCTCGGGGTTGTAGTACTGCCTGTTGAAATCCGGGCTCATGAACGGCGGGTCGCCGAAAATGCACAGGTCGCGGTTGCTGTCGGCATCATCGCCGCTGTCGTAGCAGTGGCGGTCGCTGGCGGCCGGCGCCCCCCAGCGCTCGCTGACGTAGTCGGGCGTGTACTGCTGCATCATCGAGCCCGAGTCGTCGAGCAGGAACATGATGTTCGGCTTGACCGATGCCGTGCCGCTGACGTTGGCGAGCGGCATGCTGGCCAGGTCGGTGAGGGCGGCCTCGGCGGTGACGGCGGTGGCGACGTGCAGCAGCACCATGATGCGGGCGATGGTGCGCTTGGCATTCTGGGGCTTCATGGCGTTCTCCTTGCTTGCTTCGGGGCGCAGGTCAGTTGGCCGGCGCCAGCATCATCGACTGGACGTAGCTGACGGTGTTGCGCGGGCCGTCGACACGCGCCGTGACGCGGTAATACACATAGACCACGCCGGTGAACTCGGGCGCATCCACGGACTGGCTGCCGCCCGAAGAGGAACCGCTCGTGCCGGTGTAGGTGGCGCATTGCTGGTTCGGCGCGTTGTAGGCCATGCCGGGCAGGGTGCACAGGCGATGGATGATGTAGGACACGGTGTTGCCGCCGGCGTCCATGGGCAAGGTGACGACGCCGGCCGGCCAGTTCGCTGCCGGGTTCCAGCCCGGATCGTCGGCATGCTGCGTCGAGTAATAGCCGTTGCCGGCATTGGTGTTGTTGAGCGCGACCGGATTGGCGATCGCTATGCCGCGCAGCCAGAGGAAGGCTTGGCGCACGCCTTCGTCGCCGGCGTGGGTGGCGCGTTGCTTGAAGGTGAGGTTGCCCGCGACCAGGGTGGCGGTGTCCACCGATCGCACCAGGGTGACGGCGGCCAGAACCATGGCGGCGAGCACGATCAGCGCGATGGGCAGTGCCACCCCGCGCTGGCTGCCGGGATGTGCGCGTTGCATCATGACGCGGCCTTCCAGAACATGTTGCGCAAGGGGATGACGGTTTCGAAAGTCCGGTAGCGGTAGCATCGCCAGTCCGCCAGCTGGGCGTCCATGATCGCCGTGGTGAGGTTGCCCCAGTCCCAGGCGGGCGGATTGTCAGTGGTGTTGCATACGCCGGTGGCCGGATCCGGCTTTTCCGGATACTTGTTGCGCACGACGATGGCCACGCGCACGGCGCCCAGGCGCATCCAGTCGCCGGTGTTGCCGACGCCGCCGCTGCTGTCGGCATCCATGACCGTGTCGCTGAAGCCGCCCTGGCCGATGACGAAATTCTGCGAGGGCACCTGCAGGGTCGTCTGTGGGCCGGGACGGGCATCGAAGCCGTACTGGGCGTGGAAGGCGATGACGTTGTCCAGCAGCACAATGGGGGCGGGGTTGCCGCTCAGCTGGTCCTGGAAAACGAGCTGGTTGTTCTGCACGAAGAACAGGCTGCTCACCGGGTTGCCGCCTATGTTGAAGACCTTGGTGGTATTGGCCGGGTAGGCAATGCCGAGGCCGCCGGCCTTGTTGAAGCGCGAAGGCACCTGGACGCCGGCGACGTTGATGTAGCGGATGATCTCGTGCTTGACCTCGTCGCTCTTGCCGACGCCGGGGTCGAGCTGGGTCACCTGGTACATGGAACACTGCCGCGTGCCCGCCAGGGCTGGCGGCGAGGGCGCCAGCACGGCGGGGCTGGCCAGGATGACGACATCGCCGGCATTGAAGCCGTAGCGGTTGTTCAGCTTCAGGTTGGTGGTTTCGTCGCCGGGAAAGTTCTGGATCAGCGTGGCGGCGGTCGCCAGCAGCGGCGAGCTGCTGTAGCTGACGGTGATGCTGTCGGGCGCGCCGCCCACCCCCTGCGTGATGAGGACGGGATAGATGGTGAAGGTGAAGTCGGCCGCCGTGATCGGGTTGTCCGGGTTGGCTTCGTGCGCCTGCACGAGGCAGGCGATGAGGTCCGGGTCGGCCATGCCGTAGCCGGCGCTCTGCACGGAGCGGCGCAAGGCGTGCAGGCCGACGGCGCCCTCGTCCATGGCACCAGCGGTGCCGACGGTGGCCCGTTTCTGCGCCTCGAACGTCAGCGCGAACTGGGTGACGACCAGAATGACGATCAGGCCGATAAGCACGGCGATCATCAGCTCGATCAGGCTGAGGCCGCCTTGCCTGCGTGGCAACGTGGAGGGCATGGTCAGTTTTCCGGATCCTGGTTGATGTGGGCGACCACGATATGCTGGTGCACGCTGCCGTTGGGCAGCTGCCAGCGAACGGTGACCGAGGTGAGGTTGTCGGCGCCGACGTTGATCAGCGGCGGCAGCGCGACGGCCCCGGGCAGGGCGTTCTGCACGTCCCCGACCCAGGCCGCGGCCGCCGCCGGCGGATTGCCCACGCCCGCGTAGGTATAGCTCGCCACGTTGGCCGGATTGACCCACATCTCGGCGATGAGACGGTCGGCGAGGGCGCCGGCCTCGACGCGGTACCTGGCGTCGCTCGTCAGGGCGATGGAGTTGGCCTGCAGGCCGATGATGCCGAGTATGCCGAAGGAAACGATGAGGATGGCGATCAGCACTTCGAGCAGCGCCACGCCTTCCTCTCTCCTGGCTTCATGCGGGTGAAGTGACATGAGCGTTCTTCCTTGCTAGCAGCCGCGCGGATCGCCCGCTGCGACTTGGGGGTCGCACAGCCGGATGCCGCCGCTGGCCGTGATGATGATGCGCAGTTCCCGGCTGCGCGCCGTGGCCAGCGTGGCGGAATCGAAATCGAGTTGCGTGATCGTGTTGCCGCAGGCGGTCGTGCCGGCCCCGACCCAGCCCAGGGGCGTGAACGTCACGGTGGTCTCCCCCGCCGGGGTGGCCGTGACGGTGGCGTTGGCGGAACCCTCGGCGCCTTCGCGGCGCTGGATTTCGGCGGTTTCCTGGCAGGCCGCCCCGACGCCGCCCGACGGCGGGGTCAGCGCAATGACGCGCCAGCCGGTGCCGGGCCCGAGGATGAACTGCGTATAGCCGTTTCTGCGCACCGCTTCTGACCGCGCCACCTGCAGGCCGTTGAGGGCGGATTCCGCCGCATTGCGGACCTGCGTGTTCTGGATCCACTCGGTGAAGGAGGGGAGGCCCAGCGCGATGAGGACGGCGACCACCGTGATGGTGATCACCAGTTCGATGAGGGTGAACCCCTTGGCCGGCATGGGCGCCATCTCAGGTGCACCCGCCCTTGCGGACCAGCCAGCAGACGATCGGATTGGCGCGGGTGGGCGCGGGAATGGCCGCAGTGCCCCAGCCGCCCGCCCTGACGCCGGTCGTGCGGCGATTGTTGTTCTGGTCCACCGAGAACTCGAATCCCGCCATGGGGCCCTGGCCGGTGGCGTAGATCGTGTAGGTGTTGGCCGTCCACGGCGCGGCGGCGTCGTTGCAGGCGAAGGTCCACGAGGCGGTGTTGGCCGGGCAGGGCATGTTCACATAGGTGCGGTTGTCCTGGAAGAACTGTTCGGCCTGGACCCGGCCCACGGACAACGCCCCCTGCGCCTCGGGGAAGCGACTGCGAATAACGTAATCATTGTAAATGGGCAGACCGATCATGGCGAGGATGCCGATGATCGCCACGACGATCATGAGTTCGATCAGGGTAAAGCCGCGGTGCTTTGACATGGGGCGTGCTCCTTTGTGTCGTGCATATGTTAGGCAGGCGGGAATCCGGGTCGCCAGCCCGATCCGATAATCGGCCGCCGAAGCGGACGAACGGCGGGCCGTTGCGTGAAATATTACCTGCCTGGCGGTTCGTTTGCGGCTGTCTGACGGCTCGTTTATAATCCGCCCCCCGTGCTGTTGTAGCTCAGCTGGTAGAGCAACTGATTCGTAATCAGTAGGTCGGTGGTTCGAATCCACTCAACAGCACCAGATATTCAATGGCTTGCGTGGATGCAGGCCATTTCTTTTTCTCCGGAGGCCAGCATGCAGATCAAGGACAGCGTATTCATCGTCACCGGCGGCGCGTCGGGACTCGGGGCGGGCACGGTGCGGGCGCTGGCGGCTCAGGGCGGCAAGGTGGTGGCGGCCGACCTGAACCGGGCGGCGGGCGAGGCGCTGGCGAGGGAACTCGGCGCGAACGTGCGCTTCGCCGAGTGCGACGTGTCGTCGGAGGTCAGCGCCAGGGCCACCGTCGACCTCGCCGTCTCGACGTTCGGCGGCCTGCACGGGCTGGTCAATTGCGCCGGCATCGCCATCGGCGAGAAGACCGTCGGCAAGGAGGGGCCGCACCAGCTGGCCACCTTCGCCCGCGTCATCAACATCAACCTGATCGGCACCTTCAACATGATCCGCCTGGCGGCGGACGCCATGGGCCGCGGCCAGCCGAACGAGGCGGGCGAGCGCGGCGTGATCGTCAACACCGCCTCGGTCGCGGCCTTCGACGGCCAGATCGGTCAGGCGGCGTATTCCGCCTCCAAGGGCGGCGTCGTCGGCATGACGTTGCCGATCGCGCGCGACCTGTCGCGCTCGGGCATTCGCGTCATGACCATCGCGCCGGGCGTCTTCGAGACGCCGATGCTGCTCGGCATGCCGCAGGACGTGCAGGACGCGCTGGGCAAGATGGTGCCGTTCCCATCCCGGCTGGGCAAGCCGGCCGAGTACGCCGCGCTGGCGCTGCACATCATCCAGAACGAGATGCTCAACGGCGAGGTGATCCGCCTCGACGGCGCCATCCGCATGCAGCCCAAATAAGGCGCGGTCGGGCCGCCGCCCGATTTCATGCAAACAGACCTTGCCTGCTACCACTGCGGCTTGCCCGTGCCGCAGGAAGCGCGTTTCGCCGTCGACATCGGCGGCGCGCGGCGCGCGATGTGCTGCGCCGGCTGCCAGGCGGTGGCGCAGGCCATTGTCGACAACGGCCTCGCCGACTACTATCGGCACCGCGACGCCCTGCCCGAGCGTCCGCGTGAGGCGCTACCCGCCGTGCTGCGGGAACTGACTTTGTACGACCATCCCGACGTGCAGCAGAGCTTCGTGCGCCCGCTCGGCGAGCACGAGCGCGAGGCATCCCTCATCCTCGAAGGCATCACCTGCGCCGCCTGCGTCTGGCTCAACGAGCAGCACCTGACGCGGCAGGCCGGCGTCACCGCCGTGGAGATCAACTACGCCACGCGGCGCGCCCGCGTGCGCTGGGACGAGCGGCGCATCCGCCTCTCCGGCATCCTCGCCGCCATTGCCGCCATCGGCTATGCCGCCCATCCCTACGACGCGGCCCGCTCGGAAGAGATCGCCAAGCGCGAGCGCCGTGCCGCGCTGTGGCGCCTGTTCGTCGCCGGCTTCGGCATGATGCAGGTGATGATGTATGCCGTGCCGGTGTACCTGGCGGGCGAGGGCGAGATGAGTGTCGACGTCGAGCTGCTCATGCGCTGGGCGAGCCTGGTGCTGACGCTGCCGGTGGTGCTCTATTCGGCCGCGCCCTTCTTCCGCAACGCCTGGCGCGACCTGCGCCTGAAACGCGTCGGCATGGATGTGCCCGTGGCGCTGGGCATCGGCGCCGCCTTCGCCGCCAGCCTGTGGGCGACGCTCGTCGGCGCGGGCGAGGTGTATTTCGATTCGGTGACGATGTTCGTGTTTTTGCTGCTGGGCGGGCGCTATCTCGAGATGCTGGCGCGGCACAAGTCGGTCCGCGCCATCGAGCGCGTCGGCCGCGCCCTGCCGGCTTTCGCCGAGCGCCTGACCGCCTATCCGGCGCTGGAGACGGAGCGCGTCGTAGTGTCGGCGCTGGCGCCGGGCGACCGGGTGCTGGTGGCGCCGGGTCAGACCGTGCCGGCCGACGGCGTAGTGCTGCAGGGCGAGAGCGAAACCGATGAATCCCTGCTGACCGGCGAGAGCCGGCCGGTGGCCAAACGCGCCGGCAGCGCGCTTACCGGCGGCACGCTGAACGTGCGCAGCCCGCTCGTCATGGAGGTGAGGCAGGTCGGCGAGGCGACGCGGCTGGCCTCTGTCGTGCGCCTCATGGAGCGCGCCCTCGCCGAGAAGCCGCGCGTGGTGCAACTGGCCGACCGCGTCGCGGCCGGCTTCGTCGCCGTGCTGCTCGTGCTCGCCGCGATCACCGGCATCGCCTGGAGCCAGATCGATCCGTCGCGCGCCCTGTGGGTCTTCGTCTCGGTGCTGGTGGTGAGCTGCCCCTGCGCGCTGTCGCTCGCCACGCCGGCGGCGCTGGCGGTGGCGACCGGCGCGTTCTCGCACCTGGGCCTGCTGGTGGCGCGCGGTCACGCCATCGAAACGCTGGCACGCGCCGACCATTTCGTCTTCGACAAGACCGGCACCCTGACCTGGGGCAGGCTGCTGTTGAAGGAAACGCATGCGCAGGCCGGCCTCGGCGCGGAAGAAGTCCTGCGCCTCGCCGCGGCCCTGGAGCAGGGCTCGGAGCATGCCATCGGCGCCGCCCTGCGCGGCGCCTGCCCGGAGGGGGAAGCGCTGCCCGTGCCGCAGGCGCTGCAGGCCCATACGGGGCAGGGGGTGGAAGGCGTCCTCGCCGGCAGGCGCCATCGCCTCGGCCGTGTCGATTTCGCGGGCGCCCTGCATGGGCAGCCCGTGCCGCGGCAGGCCCTGGCGCTCGTGCAGTCGGGCGATACCTGCGTGGCGCTGGCCGATGATTCGGGCTGGCTGGGCTTTTTCAGGCTCGGCGACCGGCTGCGCGAGGATGCCGGGGCGCTGGTGCGCAGCCTGAAGGCCGCCGGCTGCAGGGTGTCCCTGCTCTCGGGCGATGCGGAAGATGCCGTGCGCCAGGTCGCCGCGGCGCTGGGCATCGAAGCGGCCCACGGCGGCATGACCCCGCAGGACAAGCACGACCATCTCGTCGCGTTGCAGGAGGCGGGCGCCATTGTCGCCATGGTGGGCGACGGGGTGAACGACGCGCCGGTGCTGGCGCAGGCCCAGGTTTCGGTCGCCATGGGCGGCGGCACGGAACTGGCGCGCAACCAGGCGGACATCGTCCTGCTGGGCGACCAGATCGGGCGCCTGTTCGATGCCGTCCTGCTGGCGCGCCGCACGCAGCGTATCGTGCGACAGAACCTGGGCTGGGCCTTCGCCTACAATGTCTCGGCCATACCGCTCGCCATGTTCGGCTGGATCACGCCCTGGATGGCCGGCATCGGCATGTCGGCCAGTTCCCTGCTGGTGGTGATGAATGCCCTGCGCCTGCTGCCGCGGGAGATGCGCTGATGGAAATCCTTTACCTGCTGATACCGCTTTCCGTCGTGCTGGTTTTCCTCATCGGCGCGGTGTTCTGGTGGTCGGTGAAAAGCGGGCAGTACGACGACCTCGAGGGGCCGGGCTATCGCGTCGTCATGGATGACGATAGGCCGAAGGCGGACGAGACGACCGGGCAGCCCCCTCAATGATTTCCGGAATTGCGCCCGATTTGACCCATGTCAATTTCTTCCCGGGCACATGCATCCATACTTGCCGCAAGGTTTTGAGCCCGATGGGCTTGAAGTCTTGTCTCTCTGTTGGGGTTGGGGTGCGCGTTGCGCACCCTTTTTTTATGCCCTCATAAAAACATTGATAATTGTCAATGAATCCGGGCGGATACTTTTGACCTGAATCAATCAGGAGATAATTATTAACGGGTATCCTTGCGACTAATGGGGATATCCTGCCAAACTTGTATCTGACTCAGCAGCAACAACTCCGCTTTTCCTAAGTGAGGCGCCAAGCTATGGACAACCAAGCGACATACAACTACAAGGTGGTGCGCCAGTTTGCCGTGATGACGGTGATCTGGGGCATCGTCGGCATGCTGGTGGGGGTGATCATTGCCGCCCAGCTGGTGTGGCCGGAGCTCAATCTTCATGAGTTCCTCGGCTATGGCCGATTGCGGCCGCTGCACACCAACGCGGTGATCTTCGCCTTCGGCGGCTGCGCGCTGTTCGCCACCAGCTACTACGTGGTGCAGCGCACCTGCCACACGCCGCTGTTCGCGCCCGGCCTGGCCGCCTTCACCTTCTGGGGCTGGCAGCTGGTCATCCTGCTGGCGGCGCTGTCGCTGCCCTTGGGCTTTACCACCGGCAAGGAGTACGCCGAGCTCGAGTGGCCGATCGACATCCTCATCACGCTGGTGTGGGTGTCCTACGCGGTGGTGTTCTTCGGCACCATCATGAAGCGCAAGGTGCCGCACATCTACGTCGCCAACTGGTTCTTCGGCGGCTTCATCCTCACCGTGGCGCTCTTGCACCTGGTCAACAGCTGCGAGATCCCGGTGACGCTGACCAAGAGCTACTCCTGCTACGCCGGCGTGCAGGACGCCATGGTGCAGTGGTGGTACGGCCACAACGCCGTGGGCTTCTTCCTCACCGCCGGCTTCCTGGGGATGATGTACTACTTCGTGCCCAAGCAGGCCGGGCGTCCGGTGTACTCCTATCGCCTCTCGGTGGTGCACTTCTG
>Ga0194126_10000937_pt1 | contig 49494 bp, 33 predicted proteins | sample TA2KigC150mmetaG_FD_148641 | JGI IMG/M metagenome (GOLD analysis project Ga0194126, IMG submission 148641) | Freshwater microbial communities from Lake Tanganyika, Tanzania - TA2015035 Kigoma Deep Cast 150m | ecosystem: Environmental > Aquatic > Freshwater > Lake | place: Tanzania: Lake... | reverse complement strand
GTGGGTCAAACACGCCTGGATGGCAACGTGGTCGGCTGTGCTACCGTCTCCCTGGGCCCCGAACCACTCCGCGTGCACGGGGCCTCGCACATCGAACTGTCGAATCCAACGGCCCGTGCTCGCTTCGGTGGGCTTGATGACCGTTCCGCCGTTGTCCTCGAGCGTCGACGCAGCGTCCCACTCGAAGATGCCCGCGCCAGCGTCTCCGGCAGCATAATAACCCTTGACAAAGCGGACGCCTGTGCCGCTCGGACCCGGGTTGACCCCCTTGAAGGTGGCGATGGTCTCAGTTAGCTCGATGTCCATGTCTTCCTCCTTCAGTGTTCGCGTGTCAATGTCGTGGTGGACGCGCAGCCCGGGCTTCAGAACGGAGTCACCTGATGCTGGAAGTAGTCTACCAGCAATTCCTTCTGCGCATCGCCGGCCAGCCAGTCAATCTTCATCCCACACAGCAGTGTGGCGGTGGGAATGTAGTCCGAGGGAATCACCCCCAGGTAGGTCCCGTCCACGAAGAAGCGCGCCACCAGGTCCGAACTCCCCGGGGCGGCAGGGCCCACCTCGATCCGGTACACCCGCCAGCCGACTTGCCCCTTGTCTGCCGGCACTCCGCTGGTGATCGAAGAGTCTCGCTGTAGGTCTCGATCGCGCTCAGCCGCTGGCCGCCGCTGCCGGCCGTCATATTCTTGACGATCGTCTTGTCCATCCCCTGGCCCTCGACTGTGTATCCAGACTTGAGTTTGATCGGACCTTCGATCCGATAGGTCTTGGCGAGTAGCGTAACCCGTCCGAACGTGTCCAGGCAATTCTGAATCGCGGTCAAATCGTTGGTGCTGCCGTCGGCTTTGGCCCCGAACCACTCCGCGTGCACCGGTCCCCGCACATCCACCTGCCGAATCCAGCGGCCGGGGGAACTCGAGCTCCAACTCGAACTGGAGCTGTTGGGCTTAATGATCGTGGCCCCATCGTCGGGCACAGCCGGGTAATTCGGATCCCACTCGAAGATCCCCGCGCCGGCGTCGCCGGCTTCGGTTCGCCCCTTGATGAAGCGCACTTCGTTTGAGCCCGGGTTGATCTCCCGCAGGGCGGTGGGCGGTCAGCGTATCGACTTGTGCAATGGACATAGGTACTCCTTGTGGTTCACTGTTCGAACGAGCGGGTTGTCTGGGCAGTCGCTCCACGCTCCCCGTTCGACCCTCTGGCGGTCGCTTCTCGGGGGGCGCACTGGGCGTGTTGCCGAGTGTGGATCAGTGCCGCATTCATGACGTCTGTCGTGAGACTCGACGTCAAGACGAGCCGCGCTCTCGAGCACTCTCCACTCATGACAGCCACGTTACCGGGAAAAAAAAATGTCAAGGCCATAGTTGCAAGTATTTGTACACAAATATGTTGCGAGTGTGCCTTCGTTGAGTAACTCGGGCCGGTGTGCGGCAAGATGGGCTGATGTGGCGGCGCTGACGACCCGCGCCCCGCAAGGCGCCTGCCGGACTTCACCCAACACAGCACGCAACAAGCACCTCGCTAGGGATTCGTGGCCCGGGCCCAAGGCGCCACTTCAGGTTTGCATTCCCTGAACGATTGCCGCATGGAAGTCCCTGCATGGCGGTTTTGACCGGACCAATCTGGCAGTACATCCCGTTGCCGGCCTACGCCGCACCGCTAAATCCTGTACCGGAGCGGCTGAGGCGTCAGTGGAAGGATTTCTGGCGGCGCTGGCGGGGGGACTCAGCGCGAGAGGCGCAGGCGCTGCCGGCCGATTATCATCAACTGCCCGCCGCTCTACTCGAACGGGCCGCACCACGGCCCGCGTGGCAGGACGCGGTCGGCGCGCTCGAGAATGCGCTGTGTGGTTGGTTCCTGAGCGACTCGACCTCGACCCCGATGCAGGTGGTGGTGGGCCCGCCCCACCCGAGCACGCACGAGCTCGTCCTCGAGCTCGCCCGCCGACAGAACTGGCCCGTCCTCAGTGCGCCGGCGCCGGAACAGGTTGTGGCTGACGATGCGAGCACGCTGGCCCCGTTGGACCAGACGCCGGAGCGACCCTGTGTGGTTCCGCAGTTGGAGAAGTGGTATTTGCGGCATCACCAAGGTCTGTCACTGGTGCGCCGCTTGCTGGGACGATTGCTGCAGACCCGGCGGTGTTGTCTGGTCAGTTGCAACAGTTGGGCCCGGGCCTACCTGTCTCGGGCCCTGTGCTGGGACGACCTCTGGCCGACCCCGCTGGTTCTTGAACCGTTCGACGCACGTAAGCTCGAGCGGTGGTTCGGTGCCCAACTCGCGCTCCCCGACCGCCAGAGCCTGGTCTTCAGGCAGGCCGATGACCGGCGGCTGGTCCTGCCTCTGGCGGAGCCCTCCGACGGTGTGCAGGGCTCGCCCCGCGGCCAGACCGGCGGCAAGGACGATGAACCCGCAACGGCGGCCCCAGCGCCGTTCCTGGCCCGGTTGGCGGCGGAGAGCCGGGGCCACCCCGGCTTGGCCTGGGAGATCTGGCGCCACAGTTTGAGGTACCTCAAGCGGGCGGACCCAACGCCAACGCCCGCACCGTCGCAGGGAGAAGTGGCTGAAGGGGACACTCTGTGGGTGTGCCCGTGGGCTGAGCTGAACTTGCCCGGCTTCACCCTCCGGCCCAGCCAAGCCGCCCTCTGCCTGCTGCAGAATCTCCTGCTCCACGGCGGTCTGACATCGGCATGGGCCGGGGTGCTGCTGCCCGATGGCGATGAGGACGCCCAACCCGCGCTCCATCGGTTGGCGAGGGCGGGTTTGGCCGGTGCGGTGGGGGAACAGTGGCAGGTGGAGGCGCTGGCCTATCCGGCGGTCCGGCGGGCGTTGAGCGCGGAAGGGATGTTGGTGGATGCACTCTAGCACTCTTGAATGTCTTGGAGGCCGAACGGTGTGGTGGGCAGATCCAGCCCCGAGGGCGAGCGGTTTGCTGGCGGGAGCTCGGGGGGCTCGGGCGGGACGCGCCCGCGCCGCGCTGGGGTGCGACCGAGCAGGAAGGAGGTCACCATGACTCTTGGTGCGGCGGACGTGCAGTTGTTCAACCGGCTCGACGGTTGGGCAGGGCTCAAGATCGTGGCCATCGTGCTGGCGCTCTGGCTGGCTTTCGTGGCTGTCGAACGCGGCATTCCCTTTCTCGCCGGCCGGTTGGCCGGTCGGTTCCGCCTGTACCTTCTGCCGCTGATCCCGTTCATCCGCCTGGGCCTGCTCCTGACCGCCTTGGGTTTTCTGGTGCCGATCGTCATTCGCCCGACCGCACAGAATCTGGTGGCGATTCTTGGCGCCGCGGGCTTGGCCATCGGGTTTGCCTTTAAAGACTACGCCAGCAGCGTGCTGGCGGGGATTGTGGCGGTTTTCGAGCGGCCCTACCGCCCGGGCGACTGGGTCACGATCGACGGTGCGTATGGCGAAGTCCAATCCCTCGGGTTGCGCACGGTGCGTCTGGTGACACCCGGCGACACGGTGGTGACCATTCCGCATGCGCGGTTGTGGACGGCCAGTGTTCACAACGAGAACGACGGCGACCGCGCCTTGCAGTGCGCGGCCGAGTTCTATCTCCACCCCCAACACGATGCCGCGGTGGTTCAGCGGCGCCTGCGCGATGTGGCCTTGACGAGCGTCTACGTGCAACTGGACCGGCCCATCGCGGTGGTGTGCGGCGAGAAACCCGGCTACACGGTCTACCGGCTCAAGGGCTACCCGATCGACAGCCGAGACCAATTCAAGTTCACCACCGACCTGACCGTGCGCGGCAAGGCAGCCCTAGCCGAGTTGGGGGTCGCGCCGTTGGTTTTGCCCATGCCCCAAACTCCTTCTGCTTGACTACGCCCTATGGATGTCCTGAAGCAGTGGCTATTCGACCCGGTGCTGGGCCAGTTCATTGCCGCGGCAGCGGCGGTGCTCGTCGTGGTGGTCATCGTGCGCGTCACGCAGCGGGCGCTGGGCCGATACGTTCAGAATACCGAACGCCGGTATCACCTCCGCAAGCTGGTGAGCGTGGGCGGCTATCTTCTGGCGATCTTCATGCTGTCCTTGGTGTTCAGCAATCGCCTCTCCGGACTGACGGTGGCCTTTGGGGTGGCTGGGGCGGGGATTGCCTTCGCCCTGCAGGAGGTGATTGCCAGTGTCGCCGGTTGGATTGCGCTCTCGTTTGGGCGGTTCTACCGCACCGGCGACCGCGTGCAACTCGGCGGGATCAAGGGCGACGTCATTGACATCGGAGTGTTGCGCAGCACGCTCATGGAGTGCGGCGGTTGGATCAACGGCGACCTGTACAACGGACGCATCGTGAGGGTAGCCAACAAGTTCGGCAAGAAGGACTAGAATCATGGCGGCGGTGACGTGGCAAGCCGGGTTCGTGCTGGCGCTGCTGGCGGTGACCTTCGCCCTCATGGTGTGGGAGAAGCTCTCGCTGGACCTGGTGGCCATGTTGGCCTTGTGCGCTCTGTTGATCGCGGGGGTGCTGACTCCGACCGAGGCGTTCCGGGTCTTTGCCAACGACGCCGCAATCACCGTCGGCTGCATGTTTGTGCTCAGCGCCGCGCTCGAGCGGACCGGGGTGCTCGAGGCGGCGGGCGCCTACCTGCACCGTTGGATGGGGGATTCGGACTGGTCGGTCTTGGTGGTGGTGTTGCCGGTGGCGGCATTGATTTCGGCCTTCATCAACAACACGCCGGTGGTGGTGGTGTTTTTGCCCATCCTGATTTCGCTGGCGGCCAAGCGCGACCTGAAACCGTCGAAGCTGCTGATTCCGCTCTCCTTCGCGGCGATCCTGGGGGGGACGTGCACGCTGATCGGGTCCTCGACCAACCTGCTGGTCAGTTCGAGCGCTCGCTCGCTGGGGCAGGCCCCGCTGGCCATGTTCGAGTTGACCAGGATCGGGGCCATTCTGGCCGCGGCCGGCATCCTGTACTTGCTCACCCTTGGCCGGAAGTTGCTCCCCAGCCGCGACACCCTGGCCTCCCTGCTCGAAGGCAGCGCCAGCAAACAGTATGTGACCGAAGGCGTGATCACGGGCGACTCGCCCTTGATTGGCAAGCGACTCACCGAGACTAGCCTGGCCAACCAACCCCAACTCCGCGTCTTCGAGATCGTCCGGGAAGGCGAACCCCTCGCCGCCCCACTCAACGAGATCGCGCTCGCCCGCGGCGACCGACTGCGGCTCTCGACGTCGGTTTCCACAGTCATGGAGATGAAGGACGTCAGCGGGTTGGAGCTGCTGCCCAAGGCCCGGCTCGGTCTCGATGTGGTGGGGACGCAGAAAGCCGCCGTGGTCGAGTGTGTCATTGGGCCCAATTCGAGCCTGCTGGGCCGGAGCATTCGCGAGGTCAGCTTTCGCCGGCGCTACGGCGTGATCGTCTTGGCGGTGCATCGCCAGGCGGTCAACTTGCGCGAGCACTTCGCCGATGTCCGGCTTCAGTACGGCGATACGCTGCTCATCGAAGGCACCGAATCGGCCGTCGCCGAACTGCGCGGCCATCGAGACTTCCTCTTGCTGGCCGATGTGCCGCATGTGGCCAAGCGGCGCCGGAAACAATGGTTGGCCGTCAGCGCCATCGGTTTGGTCGCGCTGCTGGCGGGATTCGAGGTCATGCCCATCGCGGCCTTGGCCTTTCTGGGTGCGGCCGGGGTCGTGGCCACCGGTTGTCTGGACGTCGAGGAGGCGTACGAGTCGGTGGAATGGAAGCTCCTGTTCCTGATCTTCGGCATGTTGGCTTTGGGTCAGGCCCTCGAAAAGACCGGCGGCACCGAGCTCATTGCGCGCGGCATCATTTATGAGTTGGGCGACTGGGGCCCGGTGGCGGTGCTCTCGGTGGTGATCCTGACCGCGTCGATTCTGACGTCGTTTCTATCGAACAACGCGGTGGCGGTGCTGCTCACGCCCGTCGCGCTGCAGGCCGCGCAAGCCCTCGAGGTCAGCCCCCGCCCGTTCCTGATTGCCGTGGTCATCGGCGCCTCGGCCTGTTTTGCATCGCCGATCGGTTACCAAACCAACACGCTGGTCTACGGCGCCGGCGGTTATTTGTTCCGCGATTTCATCCGGGTCGGCCTACCCTTGAACCTACTGGTCTGGTTGCTCGCCACCTTGTTAATCCCCCAGTTCTGGCCCTTGGCCCTGCCCTAGCTCGGCGCTCGCCACCAGCGGCGTGAGCCGCGCCGGGCCGTCCCGCTCACTTGGCCGCCGCAAACAACGCGCGGAGGTACTCGACCGTGAGCTCGCGCGGTGGGTGGGTCGGGGTCGACCCGGCATACGCGAGCAGGGATCGCCGGAATTGCCGAGCCGCATGGCGCCGGTCCAGGTCCGTGGTCAAGTCGTAGCCGCAGACCAACAGCCGTCCAGGCCCCACGCGCGCCTCGAAGACGTGGGCGAGCCGTTGGTTGTAATGGAAGTCGGGCACCAGTTGGACGATGGGCCGATAGCCGGGCGGCGCGCCCTCGAGTCGGAACGTGGTCGCGCCCTCGGTCAGGTCGCGCCATTGCCAGTCGCTATGTCCCCGGTTTGGAAACTGCGCCAAGGCCGGGTGCGCCGGGTCGCAGACGATGCCCAACCCGGAGAAGGCATTGCCCCACCACCCGGCAGACCAGTAGACGGAGCTGAAACCCGTGCGCGCTGCGTGCGGTCCCCGAGTGCCATGGGCCAGGAACACCACCGTCCGACCCGCCGCCAAGGCGCGCTCCGCCGGTTCATCGAAGGCGGAGGCGACCACGACCTGGGTGGGGGCTAGCGCGGGCGGGCCGGCCGGGTAGGCCCACACCCGCCAAGCGTTGGTCGCGCGGCCGACCTGCCAGCGGAGCGTGAGGGTTGTGGCATTCTGCAACTCGCCGAGGGGGACTTCGATCTCGCCTGCGCGTGTGACGGCACCCGTCGGTGCGCGCAACCCGGGAAAGGCGCCGCGCCCCAGCACCCGCCCCGTCTCGGTCACCATCTCCCAACGCACCAGGGCGCGCTCCAGTTCGGTGGGTCCGTGATGGGCCACGTCGAGGGTGGCGCGAAAGGTGTCGGTTGTGGACCAGGTGTAGCTCGGGAACCGGGCCAAAGGCACCGTGGCGTCGTTCCACGCGCGGACGGCCGGGGCGGCGACGACACCCTTGGACTCGTAGAACGGGTCGAGCACTCCCACCAGGGCCTCGCTTTGGCCGGTGAAATCGTTGAGCATGAGCAACTGGTATCCCGCGTAATCCGCCGTCCGGCGCATGGCTTCATGCTCGGCTTTGTACTGCACGAATTGGAACTGGGCTGAGGCGCGCTCGAACGCCTTGACTTGGTCGGCCAGACCCTGCGCCGTCAGTCGATCGCGCAGGCGGACGTAGTTCCAGGGCTGCAGCGGCCCGGTGAACTTGGGCAGGAGATCGTCGTAGTCCGGAAACACCGGGCGTTGGCCGGTCTCGTGGGCGATGATCGGCACGGCTGACGCCTGGGCCGCCGCGCTGAAGTCCCAGTCCGTGTGAGCCGGGCCCAAGCCACGCGTCGCTATGCCGTGAGCGTCGTGCGTGAGCCAGAAATCGTCGGCGGCAAGATTCCGCCGCGCCGCCGCTCCGGTGTAGAGCCGGCGCGGATCGCGCGCTTTGGCCTCCGCCACCCAACCATGGACCGCCTCCCAATCCGTGCCCTCGAGCCCGAATTCGTTGCCGATGCCAAACAAGAGGAAGGAAGGGTGGTTGCCATAGGTCTCGAGCACCCGCCGGATTTCGTCCTGGACGAAGGCATTGATCGCCGGGTCGCGGCCGATCGCCGGCGGCTGGCTGGCGGTCCGCCGCGTCCAATCGTCAACCCATGCGGCCGTCTCGGGCGCGAGGTAAAGCCCGAGCCGATCCCCCGCCTCGAACGCAGCCTCTGGAGGGCACCAGGTGTGAAACCGGACGTGATTGAAGCCGTGTTCCTTGATCACGCGGAAGATGCGTTCCCACTCAGGCACCGTCATGGGCGGATGACCCGTGCGCGGAAAAACGCAGCAATCGAGTGTCCCGCGCAGGAAGACGGGGCGGCCGTTCACCCGGATCGAGCGGTCGACACGCTCGACCTGGCGGAAGCCAAACCAGGTCTCGAGCGATGTCGGCCATCCACCCTCAGGCACCCAGGCCGCGATGAGACGGTACCGCACCGGAGCGAACTCGTCCCAGGCCCGGGCCGGTCGCTCCAGCTCGAGCACCAACTCCGGACGCGCCCCGTCGGCGGCCACGACCACCGTCCTCTCGGCGCGGGCGAGCGCGGCCCGGCTCCCCTCACCTTCCAGGTGCAGGCGCAGCCGGCCGCTGACCGGGCGTCCGAGGCCATTATCGATGACGGCCACCGCCCGAACCGAGCGCCGGTCGTGGGCCGGATGAACCTCCAAGCGGCGGAGCGCGACGGGTGGGGCGGCGAGCAGTTCGAGTCGACCCAAAAGCCCGTTCCAGCGCGACTGGGTCTCCGGGCCGTAGGCATGTGTGATGGTTGAGATGTTCAAGATCATCCGGTTGTCCACACGCACCGTGAGCCGGTGCCGGCCCGGGTCCAACCGGCCCAGGATGTGCTCATGGGGCGCCACCAGGCTCTGGGCGGTCCCCACCGAGCGACCGTCGATCCAGAGGTCCGTCTGCCACAGCGCGCGCTCGAAGCGCACGCGGATCACGCGCCCCCGCCACGACTCGGGGATGGCGATCTCCCGCTCGTACCAAACCGGCCCCAAGAAAAACCGTGACCGGACCAAGAACCCCCGTTCATCGGCTCGCCCCGGGTCCTTGCCGGCGGGAAAGAGTGTGTACGGAAAATCGACCGGGTAGCGCATGGTGCGGGTGTCGAGCTCGTGGCCGTACCCAGCCAGGTCGGTGGTCGTCGGCAGGCGAATCGTGGCCTCCCGGGGTAGCGGCTTGGCAAACCAGCTCTGCGCCTGGCCTTCGTCGGCCGAATCCAACCGCAGGCGCCAGGTGCCGGCGAGCGAGCGGGTTTCGTCCGCCTGACTGTTGGGCGGCACGGCGATGGTCAGGCAAGCACAGACGTACCCGACTCGGCCCGCTTGGGTCATCAGCGTCTTGAGGTCAAGGTTGCGCGCTCTCATCGCTAGGTGGTCGTGTTTCGGGCGCAGCATGCCAGTTCGCCGCGGGTCGAGGCAACCCCTAGCACAGCGACAAACAGATTTCGCTACGTGGCCAACCGTGCAGGTAGGGCGCGTCACTCCGTGCGCGCCGCCGCCAGCAATCGCTTTTCCGAACGGCGCGCGCGGAGTGAGGCGCCCTGTCACGAAATCTAACGGTCACAGTACTAGGCGAGGGACGCGGGACGCACCTCCGGTCGCCTAGGATCCAGAGTCTGCCGGGGTGCAAATCTTCACACAGGACCCTTGACGAATCACCGAATCTGATTCCACCATCGACCTGCGCGATCGGGGCGGTCCGCCGGCTAGCGAGCCAGACGCTCGAGCCGCCGCCCGCGACGCGCACCAGACCCGACCCAACAAGCAACCGACGTATGAGCTCGATCGCGCACCTTCGATGGCTGGCCGCAGCCGCTGCCGGACTGCTCCTGCCGGCACTCACCCTCACCGCTGAGTCCTGCGTGGATTGTCACCGGAAGACCAACCCGAGCCTGGTGGCTGACTGGGAACAGAGCGCGCACAAGGAATTCGACGTGGGCTGTGCCGAGTGCCACGGCGACGGTCACCAGAGCGCCGAGGATGTAGCGCGCACGAAGATTCCCACGCCGGATACCTGCGGCGAGTGCCACGAAACCCAGGTCGAACAGTTCCGGCGCGGCAAACACGCCGCCGCCTGGGCGGCCATGAAAGCCATGCCCACGGCTCATGCGCAGCCGGTGGCTCTGATGGAAGGCATGAAAGGCTGCGGCGGCTGCCACAAGATCGGCCTGAAGACCGAGGCGGAGATGGTCGAGCTGAAGAAGGCCGGGGCTGGATTCGGGTTGGCCTCGTGCGATGCGTGTCATACCCGCCACACCTTCTCGAAGAAAGAGGCCCAACAACCTCAAGCCTGTCAGACCTGCCACATGGGCTTTGACCACCCCCAGTGGGAGATGTACTCCGCCTCGAAACACGGCGTTCGCTACCTGCTCAAGCAAAACGGCACACTCCCACCATCGACCCCAGCCCCGACTTGCCAAACCTGCCACTTCCAAGATGGGGACCACGCCGTGATGACCTCGTGGGGTTTTCTGGCGGTGCGCCTGCCCATGCCGGCCGACCCGCAATGGGCGGCCGATCGCGCCACCATCCTCCAGGGCCTGGGGGTGCTCGATCCCCAAGGCCAACCCACCGCGCGCCTCGAGGTCGTCAAGGCCGCCCATGTGGCCCGCTTGACCGAGGAGGACTGGCAACGCCCGCGGGCGGCCATGACCGCCACCTGTCAACAGTGCCATTCGGTCAACTTCGCCCAAGCGCAACTGGCGAAGGGTGACGAGATGATTCGTGAGGCCGACCGGCTCATGGCGGAGGCGATTCGCATCGTGGCCGGTCTCTACCAGGATGGGATCCTGCCCAAGCCCAAGGACTACGCCCACGCCTTTCCGGACCTGCTGACCTTCCATGACGCGCCCACTCCGATCGAGCAACGCCTCTTCGTCATGTTTCTCGAGCACCGCATGCGCGCCTTCCAGGGAACCTTCCACGCTAACCCGGATTACGCCCTGTGGTACGGTTGGAGCGAGATGCGCCGGGACTTGACCGAGATCCGCGCTCAGGCTGCCGAGCTACGGCACCGCGCGTCGCCTCCACCCGCCAACGTCCCGGCTCGCTGACGTAACCGGGGCCAAGCCGCTCAGGGCCGCCGGCCGGCGCCGGGGGCTCAGCGCCAGCCGCACTGACCGCTTGACCGCTGGGGTTGGGACGGTTACTGTGCGCGCCAATGTTGGTCCGAGCACGACAAATCCGACTGCTGGCACTCGTCGTTGTAGGCGGCGTGGCCGCGGGGCTTGGTCGTGCTTAGGCAGTTCTCGACCATGAACCCACGGCTGGCCGACGGTCGTGGGTTTTTTGTTGCCCCGACCCGGCGAGCCGATTTTTGAGCCGTACCATGAGCAAAGCGACCGAAACCGAACCCAGTGCTGCGACCTCACCGACTGCGCCCAAGGCGGAGCTCGGCCCGACCATGTTAGGGAGCCAGATCTTGGTGGAATGCCTCGAACGCGAAGGGGTCGATGTCATCTTCGCCTACCCCGGCGGGGCGAGCATGGAGATTCACCAGGCGCTGACCAAGTCCAAGAAGATCCGGGTCTACCTGCCGCGCCACGAACAGGGAGGGGTCTTTGCCGCGGAAGGCTACGCGCGGGCGACGGGTCGGGCGGGGGTGTGCATGGCGACCAGCGGGCCGGGGGCGACGAACCTGGTAAGCGGTCTGGCGGATGCCTACATGGACTCAGTGCCAATCGTGGCGATTACAGGCCAGGTGCCGCAGGCGATGATTGGCAAAGGGGCATTTCAGGAGACGGATTTCTTCGGGCTGACGTTGCCGGTGGTCAAGCACAGTTACTTGGTGACGGACCTGAACGAGCTGCCGCGGATTGTGAAGGAGGCGTTCTACATCGCCCAAACTGGCCGGCCTGGTCCGGTAGTCATCGATGTGCCCAAGAACATCCAACAACAACGCACCCAACCGGTCTATCCCGGGGCGCTGAGCCTGCGTGGCTATTGCCCCGACCGGCGCGCCGAAGACCTGGCCCTGCACGAGATCGTCGGGTTAATCGAGAAGGCCGAGCGCCCCATGCTCTACTGCGGTGGCGGCATCATCAGCAGCGGCGCATCGGGCGAGTTGCGGCGGTTTGTCGAGGCGACTCAGATCCCGATCGCCACGACGATCATGGGTTGCGGCGCCTTTCCGGAGACGCACCCGCTCTCGCTCAAGTGGCTGGGGATGCACGGGACGGCCTATGCGAACTGGGCCGTGGCCCAGGCGGATCTGCTGCTGGCGTTCGGAGTGCGCTTCGACGATCGCGTGACGGGCAAGGTGGATAAGTTCTGCGAGCACGGCACGATCGTGCACATCGACCTGGACCCCTCCGAGATCAACAAGAACCGCAAGGTGCACTTGCCGATCGTCAGTGACATCCGCTATGCGCTGGGGCGGTTGAACCAGATGTTGATCGAGCGGCCCCTGGAAAAGCGCTTCACCGCCTGGCATCAGCAAGTGGCCGAGTGGAAGGCGAAGGCGCCGCTGCGTTACCAGGTGACCGAAGAGGTGCTCAAGTCGCAGCACGTCCGCGACCATATGGGAGGCGATGCGCGTCAGGTGGTCTTGCCGCAGGAAGCGGTGGCCATGTTGTACGAGCTGACGCAGGGCGAGGCGATCATCACGACCGGGGTGGGCCAGCATCAGATGTGGGCGGGGCAGTTCTACAACTACAAGTACCCGCGCCAACTGCTCACCAGCGCCGGCTTGGGCGCGATGGGCTACGGCTATCCCGCGGCGCTCGGGGCCAAGGTGGCCTGTCCGGACCGGCAGGTGGTGGACATTGACGGCGACGGGTCGTTCCTGATGAACGTTCAGGAACTGGCCACGGCCCATATCGAGGGCATTGCCGCCAAGGCGATGATTCTGAACAACCAGCACTTGGGCATGGTGGTGCAGTGGGAGGACCGGTTCTATCAAGGCAACCGCGGCCACACCTACTTGGGCGACCCGGAGAACATGCGGCAGATCTACCCGGACTTTGTGGCGATTGCGAAGGCGTTCAATGTGCCGTGCGAACGGGTCATCTACCGCAAGGACCTACGCGCCGCCATGCAGCGCATGCTCGATTCGGATCAGCCCTACGTCCTGGACATCATCACCCCCTATACCGAGCACGTGCTCCCCTTCATCCCAGCCGGCCGCACGGTCAACGACATGATCTGGCAGTAGCCCGCGCCCCGGCTTTCTCAATCCTGCGTCGGGCGGGGCGCCGACGCGGCCCGGCCCGACTCCTGCTGATTCTCCTGGCGATCGGCCGTGGGCACACTCGGCTTCCCGGACCCGCTACGGCGCTGCGACGCCCGGTCTCGCCGCGGTGTGTGCCCGGCAACGCACACGCAAATGGCGCCTCCTGCCCAGCCCATTGGCCGCGCGGTCTACCTGCGGACCGATCGCGCAGATTACCCGGAAGAGGCCGTGCCGTTCTGGTCGCTCGAGGAACTGGGTCGCCTTTGCACCGGGCCCCCAGAAGGCCGAGTGCTCGAACGCGTGGTCTTGTACAGTCGCCTAGACCACGGCCGCTACGAACTGAACCTCGAGTTTATTTCAGCTCAGCCAAACCGAGCTCATCGAGGGCCCAGTCGAGATTGAGACGGGTGCCCCGCTGGCGATTCTCACGTTCGAGAAGGTTGATCTGCGTCTTCGTCCACTCGACCAGTTGCGGCCGCAACGCCGCGTCTTGCGCCGCCGCTCGCGGACTTTGCCCCCCCAAAGTCCCCGTGCCCAGGTCGAGCAACCGGGTGAACCGCGTCCGGTGGGCTGCCTCGGCGGCCGCAAGTTCCTCGGGTTGCAGCGTTGGGTTGGGCGGATCGATGAGCGGGGCGGGCTGGGGCTCAGCCGGCTGAGCCTCGGCGGCCTGCGCCCCGCCATACAAGCCGGCCTCCGCCTGGGCAAAGATGGCATCGCGCTGGCTCCCGTGCTCGAGCACTTGGGCCAGATCCACGATGTCTTCGTGGTCGAACTTGACCAACTCGCCCAGGTGCCGTTCGAGCATGCGCCGGGCGAACTCATGTTTCTTCTTCGAGAGCACCTCGACCATCAAACGGTCCGGATAGAGCCAAACCCCGCCCACGGTGCCCACTCCGTTTACGGTCCCATCGACCAACAAGGCCCCCTCGAGTTCGGACTCGAGGGCGGCCGATTCGCCCAAACGCAACCAGTCAAAGTAAAGGGTCGGTTTCTCGAACGCCGAATGCGCAGGGGCCTCGTTGGCCTGGAAATCCGGCCGGGCGCGGAGGGCCGCCTCGACCGCCTCGGCCGATGCCACCAACGCATAGCGCGTGGTGCAGCGGTGGAAATCCAAGCTCTGAAAGGCGCGATCTCGATACTGCCGTGCCAACTGGCCCAACAAATCGGTCAACGGAAGCTGCTCGCGGGCGAGGTAACGCTTGAGCGTGAGGCCCGGTTCGCTCGAGGCGGCCTCATGGAAGCGCCGCTGCACTTCCGCCTGCCACTCCGGCCAGATTTCATGGGGGATCTCGCGAGCGGCCGGCCCCACGCGGCTGACGTGGGGGTAATGCACCACCCACGTGAAGATGCGACCGAACCGCGGCACGACCGCCGCCACGTTGCGGTCGTGAACGGTGAACTCGCCTCGACCCGGTTCGTAGAGGTCGGTGCAGCGCACCTGGCGGTTGTCGACCTGGCGGAGCACTTCGATGACCGTGGGGAGGGCGTCCCACCGGCACCGCATCATCAGGCGCTCGTCATTGTTCAGCCCGCGCCATTGCTCCGCTTCCCAGCGCTCGGCCAGCGTGCGCCGGTCGGCGTCTCGTTCCTCGAAGAGGCTGTAGTGCAACGCCAGCAGCAAGGCGGTGTGTTCGGCCCGGGTGGGATCTTCCATCCGCAGCGTCATGCGCTTCATCAGGTGCGCAAAGGCGACCTGGCCGCGCTGGGCGATAGCGTACTCGACGGCCTTCTTGGTCCAGCTACCCTCGACGTTCGCCCAGGCGGCCGGCGCCGCGTGGCCGAAGGGGAAAAATACGCAATCGGCCGGACAGGCCAAGCGACTGCCGCGCTGAGCGCCACAATCGGCCGGGCTGATGAAGCCGTTGACGGCGGGGCAAGGCCGCAAGTTCTTGCCCCGGGCTGGTTGGGCGGTGGGAGGCGCGTTCACCCGCTACTTAGCGCCCTGATCGATCCAAGCGCGGATGAGGCCGATCTGCTCTTTGGTGAACGGGTCGGCTTTGCCTTCCGGCGGCATGGCCAGATCGGGGTCCAAACGGGCCAGGGCATGAACGAGCGTGCTCTTCTCGCTCTTGCCCGGCTCGACGACTTTGCCGTAATCGCTGCCTTTCAGGACTGCGGCGAGGCTGTCCAAGCGCAGCTTCCCCTTCTGTTTTTCCGGCCCATGACAACTGAAACAGGCGGGCTCGAAGAGCGGCTTGACGTGCTTGGCGTAGGTGAGGCCCTTCTCGGTGGCGGGCGGGGGCAGTTTGCTCACGTCGATCTTCTTGGCATCGGCAGCCAGGCCACTCGACAGTCCAGCGGCAACCAAGCTCGCCAGTACGGTTTGCGTCACAGGATTCATGTTCATCATTTACGGTTCAAAAAGTCTACACAGACGGGCTTCACGGCAAGCACATTCAATCGGTACCCCGAAGATCCTGAGGAACCGTCCCCTCGGCCCGGTCCCGTCGCTATTCGCAACGCAGCGCGACCATCGGGTCCACGCGCGTGGCGCGGCGCGCCGGCAGGTAACAGGCCACCAAAGCCACCCCGGCCAGAGTGGCGGCGACCGCGAGGTACGCCGCGGGGTCGAACGGACTCACGCCATAGAGGAAGTTGGCTAGCAGCCGCGTCAATCCGACGGCACCGGCCAACCCCACCACCATGCCCCAAGCCGCCAACCGCATCCCCTCGCCCACCACCAACCGGAGCAGGTCCGGGCTGCGCGCGCCGAGGGCGACGCGGATTCCCAGTTCGTGGGTACGCTGGCTCACGATGTAGGCCATGACGCCGTAGATCCCCATGGCCGCCAACACCAACGCCACGCCCCCTAGCGCCATCAACAGCGTGGCGGTGATGCGCTGGGCCAGAAACGCGGCCTGGATGTAATCCTGCATGGCCAGCAGCGCCCACACCTCGACGCCCGGGTCCAGTGAGCGGATCGCCTGGCGCAACGAAGAGGCGAACGCCAGGGGGTTCCCCGCCACCCGCAACCCGACCCCCAGGTTCAGATCCCACACCCCCTGTTGGTACGCCAAGTACATGAAGTCCCGCGGCGGCTCGTTCAACGTCCGGTACTTGCCCGCCTTCACCACCCCGACCACCGTGGCCTCGCGCTGGTCCCCCCAGTATCGCAGCTTGCGCCCCAGTGGGCTTTGGCCCGGCCAGAACCGCTTCGCCATCGTCTCGTTCACGATCACGACCCGCGCCGTGTTCGTGTCGTCACGCTCGGTGAAGTCCCGCCCAGCAAGCAGCGGGATGCGGAGCAGGTCGAAATAGCCGGGTGACACGATGCTATAGGGTATGCTCGTGTCTTCATTGGGTTTGCGGTCGTAACCCTCGACCTGCACGCCCATGCTCGAACCGCCCTCGAATCCCAACGGCAGCCAACCCGATAGCGCGGCCACCTCGACGCCCGGGACGGCCGCCAAGCGCTCCCGCAGATTCCGATAGAACACCAGGCCGCGCGCTTCGTCGTAGCCGTTCATGCCGATCCGCAATCCCCCCACCAAGACCTGACTCGGGTCGAAACCCAGATCGATTTGGCGAGCCCGATCGAAGCCCTTGATGCAGAGACCGGCCCCCAGCAACAACATCAAGGCCAAAGCCACCTCCCCAGCCACCAACACGCTGCGCAACCGGTGGTGCGGCACCGCCCCGCCCGAGGTCCGTCCGCCCTCCTTGAGCGTGCTGTGGAGGTCCACCGCGGATGCCCGCCAGGCCGGGGCGAGCCCAAAGACAAGACCCGTCGCCAGGGTCAGTGCCAGCGTGAAGCTCAGCGTCTGCAGGTCTAAACTGAAGCTGTACCCGATCGGCAGGTAGGTCGTCGGCAAGAAGGACTCGAAAAGCTGCGTCCCCCAGCTCGCCCCCAAGATCCCCACCAGGCCGCCGAGCAGCGCCAACAGCAGACTCTCGAGCAGCAACTGCCGGACCAACCGCGCCCGACCCGCGCCCAAGGCGAGGCGAATGGCAACCTCCTTCTGCCGGCCGGTCGCGCGGGCGAGCAGCAGGTTCGCCACGTTCGCGGCGACGATCAGCAGCACCCCGAAACTGACCGCCAACAATAGGCTCAGCACCGGCAGCAACATCGCTTGGCCGCCGTACGGCGCCTTCCAGACCGGCAACACCCGCACTCCGATCTCCCGGTTGCTGGCTGGGTAGGCCTGCTCGAGCTGCCGGGCGAGGGTGTCGACCGCTGTCTGGGCGGTGGCACGGCTGACGCCGGGTTGGAGCCGCGCCTGGGTATGAAGCCAATGATCGCCTCGGTTTTCCAGCGAACCGAAGTTGGCGACCTGCTCGTGCATGACCAGCGGCGCCCAGAAGTCGCACATCAACCCGCTCATGGTGCCGCGAAAGGCACTCGGCACCACCCCCACGATCGTGAAGCTGTGCCGATTCAACTCGACCGCGCGGCCCACGATGGCCGGATCGCCCCCGAACCGGCGGCGCCAAAATCCCTCGCTCAACACCAAGACCGGCGCCCCGCCGGGGCGCAGATCTTCCTCGGCAACGAAGGTCCGGCCCAGGATCGGCTTGACGCCGAGCGCGTCGAAGAAGTTCGCCGTGGCGATTTGGCCGTAAACCCACTGGGGCTGACCGCCCACACTGAGGCAAGCGGGCGTGATTTGGGAGCCGACGATGCCCGCGAAGGTGTTGGTCAGCCCGGCATAGTCGCGCAGGTCGGGCAACGACAAGGTGTCCCACTGGGTCTTGCCAAAAGTCGTGGTCAACACCACCAACTGCTCCGGCCGCCCCACCCCCGGAATCGGCCGCAGCAACACCGACTGGATCCAGGCAAACACCGTCGTGGTCGCCCCGATCCCTAATCCTAAGGACAGCACCGCCACCGCGGTGAACCCGGGTGACTTCAGCAAGAGACGGAAGGCGAAACGGATTTCGTTCAGCATAGCGCGCCACAACGGCAAGGGCCTTGGATGCAGGCCTCATGCCAGAGTGTTCCAAGTACGCATCTAACTGGCCAGCAACGAATTCTACGGACGTCCCGAAGTGCCCGACACGCCGCACCCGTCCGCCCGCGGGACGGGCACATCCCGATAATGGGAAAGCCCTGCACCCGCGCCCCCTGACTCATGCGTCACCGAGATGGAGTGCAAGACGGAGGATCGGGGTAGGGATGGCGCAGTGCGCCACCCCTCCCTCCGAACCGGACTGGCGGATTCCCGGCTCACGCGCGGCGCCAACGCTCCACGGATTCTCTTTGCCTTGAGCCTCAGGCAGTGAGCGTGACCTCCGCCAGGAGGAGCGCGAAGACCTCCTGTTCCCAGAGCTTGAGGAAGGGCTCGGTCGCCAACTTTGGCAACGGCAGACATGTGCCGTCGGGCAAGAACACCCCTTCGCTCACCAGAGCGTGAATGTGCGGGTGAAAGTGGATTAACTGCCCGAAGGTCTGGATGGCACCGACCATGCCGGGCACCGCGTCGGGACGGCCGCTGGCCGCCCGGTAAACGGTGATCACCGTGCGGGCGGCCGCTCGGCACAGCTCGCCCAGCAGCCGGCGCTCGAAACGGAAGTAGATCCGGAGCCCCTTGGGAATCGTGAATACGAACTGCGCCCGTGCAGGCCCCACGGTAGAAGTCTCCCGGCGTCGTCGTAGCTGTAGAGGGTCTGCTGGCTTGTGGTCGGGTTCGACCAGAACTTGCGCCAGGCGAGCCGGCCGTCGACAAGAAGACCGTCTACGAGGAGGTCCGTCTGCCCCGCCTCTGGATCCTCGATCCCCGCTACGACAATATCGAGGTGTACCACAGCGGTGAGTTCGGCCGGGTCCTGAAACAGATGCTCGCCGGCCACGATCTCCTGACGGACGGGGATCTGCCCGGCTTCCAGACCACGATCGCGCAGTTGTTCGCGCCTCCGAGTTCCGAGTGACCTAGTGGCGACCGCAAGCCGCAGCGCATGGTTCGGTCGTTGGTGTGCGTGTCTCAGGTCTTTCGGATCGCGGGCATCCGCCCCGCTTCGGGGTTGTGGTCGGTTTTGCGGCGGACGAGAATGTCCGCGCTCCTCTCCCCGAGCGAAACGCCGGCGGAAAGACCCAAGGGGCAAGACCCAAGGGGCGCACATCGTGGGTGCTGGCCCATAATCTGAATTGACTCACAGCACAAGCTCACCTTGAATCCTCCGCACTTATGCTCTCGCCTCTCGCGCCGCTTGGAGTGGCCCTACTAGGTCTGGCGACCGAGACCCTGCTGGCTGCGACCGACCGAAGCCCACCGGAGTTGCGGGAATTCGCCTTATTCCCGACTGTCATCGGCACGTCCACCTCGAGTCAGGCGATCGCGGTCACGCTGCGGGCGGTTGATGATCTGAACGGGATCGCCCAACCCACGGCAGAAGGTTCGGCCGGGGGGAGGATTTCAGTGCAGTTTCAAAGTTCCTCCAGGAACCAGTCTGTTGGGGTCTGGTTTGACTGGCGCCACCGGGTTTCCGGCGACGAATTGGATGGGGTTTACGTCCGTGCGATCCCGCTGCCTCGGCTCAGTGAGCCGGGAGTCTGGACCATCGCCGGGGTTGAGCTCCACGATGCGCTGGGCAACCCTTCCTTCTCGGACTTGGCCCAGTTCGCCACGCGCGGTTTTCCCTGGCGATTCACAGTCGCGAACTTGCCCTCTTTGGTCATGTTGCAGTTGGGAGGCTCGGTTTTGGCTTCGTGGCCGGCGTGGGCGACGGAATTCTGGCTCCAGTCCGCCGCTAGTCTGGGCCAAGCGCCGGCGTGGTCGGACGTGACAACCACGCCGGTCATCCTGGGGCAGGAGTTCCTGGTAGCATTACCCGTCGCGGGCGAACGGCAGTTCTTCCGGTTGCGCGCCAAGTAGCCTCGATGCACTGGGAAGGCGTGGACCCTGCCCCTTGACGCTCGGGCGGGTTGGCGCGAGAGCCATGGGTCGCGCTGCCGAGAGTCTGATGGGTGAATAGCAGCACGAAAAGCGATCTTAGGACGCCTTGCCTTCCCAAATTGCGATGAATTGTGCGGGTGTGAGAACAGTCACATCTCTGGCAATTGACTTCGGAAAATGGCGGGCGTTGCCGGTGACCAATGGCACGCCTGCCGTCCCCGCACATTCCAGAGAGGGCGCGTCGTTCGGGTCCGGCAGATCATGCGCCGTGTGGCGAGGTGCAATCTCGATCCAAAAGGCACGGGCACGAATGGCAGCGAGCACAAGGTTCACCTCGACAGCAGGTAACTGGAACACGGGACGCACTAGCAGTTCAGCGTACTCGGCGGCAATCCGGTCATCCAGCACCGCTTGGACGCTTCCAGCCCGCAACCATTCCACGATGCGACCGGGCGGCCCGAGTGGCGACAGGAAACCGGAAACCACCACGTTCGTATCGAACACCGCGCGATTCATCGCCGTAAAGAGCGGCGGGGCTTGCGGGTGGCGGCAATCTCGCGGTTGATTTCAGCCAGCGACAGCCGAGCGGCATTACTGGAAGCTGCGGCTTGGCGAATGCGACTCAACGCAAGTCGGGTGCGAGAATCGCGGATGGACTGAATCACCGTTTCCGGATCTTCCGAAGCGTCCACGTGCACCAACACGGCCACAGGCCGTCCATCGCTGGTAAGCAGTAGCTCCTTCTCGGACTGCAAACGCTCTTTCAACCGGCGCGGCTGTTTCAAATCTTGGATTGCTATCAATTTCATTTTAGTCACTTTATACTGTCCTTGTAAGGTCATGTCAACTTACGTGTTCAAAACAGTTCCACCGTGGTGCGAGCGCGCGAAAACTTCCGTGTCGCAAATCGTTAACCGTAATGGACTGGCAATCGCGGGAAGGTAGGGCGCGCAGTCCTCTGCGCGCCGCGGCCTCGTAAGCCCACCGTGGTTGACGGCGCGCAGCGGACTGCGCGCCCTACCATCAAACGCTCGTCTATCCCAAGCCAACCCTTCGGGTGACGCGCCCTCGGGCACGCATCGTTGGCGTCACCGTTTCTGAAGGTAAATGCTCCCGCCGCTGGTTCGCAACCGGAGCGACTTGCCGCCGGCGCCGATCCTCCCCACCAACGCACTGCGCTTCTGCTCGCCCTGGACGGTGACCGGCAGGTCGGCGTGGACCGTGCCGCCGCTGGTGCGGGCATCCACGTTCAGCGAGACCGACTCGGGCAGCAGGGCGCGCACGCTGCCGCCGGAGGTCTCGAGCCGGCAGTCTTCCTCGAGCGACCCGGCAAAACCCACCCGGATGGATCCCCCAGAGGTCTGAGCCGCGATCGGCCCGTGCACTTCCTCCACGGTAATGCTGCCACCCGATGTGTCCGCTTGAACTCTGCCTTGCGCCTTCTGGATGTGGATCGAGCCGCCCGAGGTGCCGACCTGCACCGCCGTGGCCGCTTCACCCACGCGGATGCTGCCCCCCGCCGTGTGGGCGTCGATGACGCCGCTGGCGCCATCGATCGTAATGCCTCCGCCCGCAGTCCGACACCACACCGGCCCCGTGATCTGGCCGGTCTTGATGCTCCCCCCGGCCGTTTGCGCCTTCACGTCGCCCTCGAGATCGGGCACGGACACCGCGCCACCCGCGGTCTTGAGTGCCAGGTTGAACCGTCGAGGCACGGCGATCCGGTAGCGGACCTCGAGCCGGGGCGTGCGCCACCAGCGGGTGCTCCATTCCCGTGTGAGGCGAGCTCGAACGGCGACTTCACTGCCTTCCTGCGCGAACGTCACCTCATGGTTTTCGAGGATGTCACGGGCTTGTTTCTCGGTTGCTCGCGTGACCTTGCGGAGGACTTGCACGTCCACCCGGTCGGCGGCGTGCGTGGTCAACTCGATGCTGCCACGGTCGGCCTCGACGGTGAGTCGTCCTCCTGGCCCGCAGGTAAAACTCTTCTGAAGATTGCTCTCGAGGTCGGCGTGCGCGCTCAGGGCGGCGCTCAACACCGCCAGGCCCGCCCAACAACAGGCGCATGGGTGCTTACGATTCATAAGGATCAGGGATTAACGTGTGTCTGCTATCATGGTTCCAGGCGCCGCTACAGCGCTCCCGGTCCGCCCGGGTGCGACGCCCATGATCGTTATCCGTCACAACACCGAGCCCGAGCGGCCGGTTTCAGCCAGTTTGGCCTTTTGCGCCGCCTCGAACAACTCCGCTTCTTGCTGGCCGGCGACCCGGTAGTAGATCAGGTACGCGAGGCCGATCCCGGTGGGGATCAGGGCGAAGAGCGCGACGTGCCCCTCGATCGCGTACAGTGCGGCCAGCAGGCCCAAGCCGATGAACAACCACACCAACCCCTTGAGCAACAACCGCCGCGGTGACGCCGTCTTATCGCCTTCGGAGAACAGGTGCTCCGGCAGCGGAGGCAACTCGACCCCCTTCTCGATGGCGGCCAGGCGTTCCTGGTGGTAGAGGGCATAGATGCCTTTCTGTTTGCGATAGTTCAGGTACACTCCCAGCATGCCAAAGCCGAACCCCATCACAATCGCCACAATCGGGATCATGGTCCCCAAGATCTCCGGTCCGATGGCGCCGATCGTTGCTAGCTTCATATCTGGTTCCTTTGTTCGTGGTTCGCGTGTGCGCACCGGCGTTCGGTCGCCGGCACTCTGTCTGACCGTTGCGACTTCGACCGCCACCGGTTTGTTTCAGCGAAATCGCGCCTGAAACTTTTTGAAACCGGACTGGGCAAGTCGCAGTATGAAGAGACAGCTCGGAGAGTTGACTCGCCGAGTCGAGGCCCAACTCGAGCCCGAGTTGGGCCGACCGGATGGATGGGCCGATGGAAGACGACATACGCCAACACCTCGAGCAGCGAGAGTATCAGGCCGCCTTCGAGCGGGTGCTCGAGCGGTTCCGAGACAAGGTCTTTCGGCTCGCCTGCAGCATGTTGCGCGACGAATCGCAGGCCGAAGACTTGACGCAGGACATCTTCGTTCGCATCTGGAAGGGCCTGCCCAGCTATCAGGGACAGGCCTCCGTCTCGACTTGGATCTACACGATCAGCCGCAACGCCTGCCTCACCGAACTCAAGAAACGCGCCCAGCGCCCCACGGTCTCGCTGCAAGATCCGGCCCTCGAAGAGGTCGTCGACGCCCTGCCGGCGATGCAGACCGTCGATCCCGAGGGTGGCCTGGGCGCGGACGTCCAGACGCTCCTGGCCCAATTACCGGAGCGCTATCGCCAGGTCATCACCCTCTTCTACTTCGAGCAAAAGGCCTACGAAGAGGTCGCCGAGCGACTGGCGATCCCGCTGGGCACCGTCAAGACCCTCCTGTTCCGAGCCAAGAAACAACTGCTCAAGATCGCCCGGCGCCTCCCCACCCCCACCCTGGCCTCGCACCCGCCCAACCCCCTCACCGCACACGCCTATGGCTTGCCCTGAATTCGAAAACCAGCTCGGCGACTACCTCGACCGCCAAGCCCCGCCAGCAACCCAGCGCCTCATCGAAGCGCACCTGGCCACCTGCATCGCCTGCCGCGCCCTGGCTCGAGACCTGGCATCTCTCGATGCCGAACTGGCGGCCCATCTGGCGCCCCCCAAAATCTCGGCGGACTTCGACGCCCGACTCTGGCGGCGCCTTGCCGTCGAACCTCCGCTCGTCCCCGCCGCCGCCGCCGCTCGCGCCGAACACCGGCGCCGCCTCCAGGCCGAGTACGAGACCGGATGGACGTCCTTGCGTCACCGGACGCGGTGGTGGCTGGCCGGGCTGGACGGCCTGGGCTGGGCCACACTCCTCGCCTTGGTCCTTTACGGCCTATGGCGTTTCACGTCGCACTCTCAAGCGGTCGCTGGATGGGCGATCTGGCAAGTCCAACTCACCCCAAGCCTCCTGGCCGCCTGGCTGGCAGCCGCTGCCGCCTTGTTCGCCGGATGGCGCCAGGCCGCCCGTCACGCCTGAGGGCTGACTCGGTCTCCGTGGGGTCCGCAATCCGCTCATCCAACGTGGTCAGCGTGCCTCCACGGTCTCACCCGGATGCCTCAGAGGGTACAATCGACGGGGGCGCTCGACCGCGTTCTCGTCGACGAACTGGGTGACGTCGTTGGTGCTAGTGTAGTGTCTCACAAACGACTGGAGTTATTTTCCCTCTGTTTTCGCATTCTTGAACGCGTGCACCCGGGTTTAATTCGCTCCAGGGTCTGTTTGTGAAGCTGTCGGGCACTGGGGAAAGGTATGTGAAGGTCGATTATTGCCAGCATTTACTGATCTAAAAACCGATGAACTTGGGATCGCCACTCGCGAGGCGGCGCCTGCGGGGCATGAACGTGCGGGACGTGGTTGCCGTGGGACTGCTCCTGATCCTCGTGGTACTGGCTGTGGGCAGCCGGGGTGCTGAGATTGGATCGGGAGTGTGGGACATCACGTTCGGTCTGGGACTGTACGTTGCGATAAGGGGCGGCAGGCCGCGCACGTATCGGGTGCGATAGGACCGCGGGACCACAGACCACAGGACCGCGGGACCACAGACCACAGGACCACGGACCACAGGACCACAGACCACGGGACCACGGACCATGGACTATCGGACGCGGATGGGGTTGGGCCTGTGTTGGCTCTTTGCGTCTCTTTGAGTTCTTTGCGGCCATTTGCCAGCCAACGGCGCGCCCACCTCAGGTCCCACACTGCCTCCGTCCTCTGTCCTCCGTCCTCTGGTCCCACAACGGTGAAACCTCGAGTGTACAGCTTCGGCTGGCCCTCGGCGTTGGGCGGGGCCGACACCAAGTTGTATCACCTGCTGCGGCTGCTGCGCGATGACTGGCAGCTCACGGCACGGTGCCCTGGACGATCACCGGGAACTACATTGACCCCGAGCTGTATCCGTTCCGTGAACGGCGTTCGGAGACGTTCACCATCGGACGGCTGCCACGGCCGGCGCGGGGGTAAACCTCGCACGCCGACTTGCCGATAACTAGACCAAGGTGTATGGGCCACCTCACGCGACCGATCGGAAGGCCGGTCACGGGCCAAGTCTCAACCCGGTGAGTGGGCTGGGCGAGGCGCTTTTCGCTCTTCCGGGGTCCGGGGTGGCACACCGCGAGAGCCTATGAAGAGCGACGGAAACGGGAAATTGGTTTGCGGTCGGCGGCAGGGCCGACTAGCGTTCGCGGGTTTGGAGCGCCGAGCGGAAACTCGGCCCACTTCGCACGCAGTTATGACGCACAAACCTTATGCGCCGCACGAGATTGCGGAGATGGTCGTCGGGTTGCACCGATTGGCCCAGAACCTGTGGTGGACCTGGGACCAGCCGGCGCAAGAGCTTTTTCAACAGCTTTCGCCGCGCGGCTGGCAGAACCTCTACCACAATGCCGCCGCCGTCCTCCGTGAAGTCTCAGACGCCGAGTTGCGGGCTCGGCTGCAGGATCGGGATTTCGCCCGCCACGTGCAGGAGGTGCTGAAGAATTTCAACCACTACCTGCACCGGAAAGACACCTGGGGCACAGCCAACGCGCCGCACTTGCAGGACCGTCCGGTGGCCTATTTCAGCGCCGAGTTCGGCTTCCACGAGAGCCTGCCGATTGCAGCGGGGGGCTTGGGGGTGTTGGCGGGTGACCACGCCAAGTCGGCCAGCGACCTGGGCTTGGGTTTTGTCGGGATCAGCCTCTTTTATCGGGAGGGCTACTTCATGCAGGCGATCAACACGGAGAACCTGCAAACCGAGTACTACACCCTGTTGGACCCGCGGAACCTGCCGATCGAACCGGTGTTGGATCCCAAAGGCGAGCCGCTGGTGTGCACGGTGGGCATTGGGGCCAGCACGGTGGCCTTCAAGGCGTGGCGGGTCAACGTAGGCCGGATCCCGGTCTATTTGTTGGACTCGAACTTGCCTGAGAACGAGCAACTGTACCGGGATCTCACGCTCCACGTGTATGGCGGCGACAGCACCACCCGCATCATGCAGGAGGTGCTCCTGGGCGTGGGCGGTGTGCGGCTGCTGCGGGCCCTGGGCGTGCATCCGAGCGTGTTCCACATGAACGAAGGGCACGCCGCCTTCCTCACGCTCGAACTGGTGCGGGAGAAGTTGGCCGAGGGTCTCAGCTTCGAGGAGGCCTTCGCGGCCACGCGCCAGGAGTGCATCTTCACCACCCATACCCCGGTCGAGGCCGGGCACGACCGCTTCAGCCCCGATCTGATGGCTTATGCTCTGCACCGCTTTTTCCGTCAACTGCGCGTTCCGCAAGCGGAGGTGCTGGCCCTCGGCCGCGTGGATCCAGCGGACGAGACGGAACCGTTTTGCATGACGGTGTTGGCCCTCAAAGCCTCGCGGGCGGCCAACGGGGTCAGCGAACTGCACGGCCAGGTCAGCCGCCACATGTGGCGTCGACTCTTTCCCGACCGACCGGAGGCCGAGGTTCCCATCGCCCACATCACCAACGGCATCCATCTCTTGGGCTGGATGAAGGGGCCGGTGCGCACCTTTTGGAAGCGCAAGCTCGGCAACGACTGGGAGAACGACGTGAACACGCCCGAGTTCTGGCACCGGGTGCTGGATCCGGAGTTCATCACTGACGAAGAAATCTGGGCGCTGCGCTACCGCCTGCGCCGCGAGTTAGTCGAGTTCTGCCGGCGCCGACTCCTCCTGCAAGGCGAGCGGATCACCGCCGCGTCCTACATCGCCTTCGATCATCTGCTCAACCCGGATGCCCTCACCATCGGTTTCGCCCGCCGGTTCGCCACCTACAAGCGCGCCCCGTTGGTGTTCCAACAGTTCGACCGCATCGTCGAGCTGGTGAGCGACAAGCATCGGCCGGTGCAGTTTGTCTTTGCGGGCAAAGCTCATCCGCGCGACGACGCGGGCAAGCGTTTCATCCAGCACATCATTCACCTCAGCAAACACAGCGCGCTCAAGGGCCACTTGGTGTTCATCGAGAACTACGACATCCACGTCGCCCGCCAGATGGTCTCCGGCTGCGACGTGTGGCTGAACAATCCGCGGCGGCCGCTCGAGGCCTCCGGCACCAGCGGCATGAAAACCACCTGCCACGGCGGCTTGAATCTGAGCATCTTGGACGGCTGGTGGCGCGAGGGCTACGACGGGACCAACGGGTTTGCCATCGGCGAAGATTCTCACCCGGACAATGTCGAGGAACAGGACGAGAGCGACAGTGAGAACCTGTTCCAGGTGCTCACCGAAGAAGTGGTGCCCTGCTTCTATAACCGATCGGTCAACGGCATCCCTCGGCAGTGGATTCAGAAGATCCGCCGCGCGATGGCGACCCTCGTGCCCCAGTTCAACACCTGGCGCATGGTCCAAGAGTACGCACATAACTTCTACCGCCCAGCCGCGCCCGTGACGGAACCGCCTCCGGGCCTCGAGGTCGTCGCTGAACCTTGAAGGGCCGCAGGTCCCAACGGCCGCCGCCGCCACCCCGATCCACCCGGGGCACAGGCTCGGCACGCGCGAGCGGGCCCGCTGGCCGCGCTCCGTCGACCGCTGAGACCTTGGGATCGCCGACGCCCGAGCGACCGCCGGGCGGCGGCCCTGTGAAACGCGACGTCAAGGCTTGTACCCTGGACGAACTCGACGCGCAGTGCCGTGCCTGGGGAGAGCCCCCGTACCGTGCCACCCAGTTGACGCAGTGGCTCTACGCCCGGGGGGTCACCGACTGGGACGCCATGACCAATCTGCCTCGGGACTTGCGGCAGCGGTTGGCGAGCGCGTACTCGTTACAGTCCCTGGACCTGGTCACCTGCCAAGGCGCCGCGGACAGCACCCGCAAGTATCTGTGGCGCCTTGCCGACCGCGCGCTGATCGAGAGCGTGCTCATCCCTGCCAACCCGGCCTTGTACGGCGAGACAAGCGACCGGCTCACCCTGTGTGTCTCGACCCAAGTCGGCTGCGCTTACGGGTGCAAGTTCTGCGCCAGCGGACTTGCCGGCTGGAAGCGGAACCTCGAGCCGCAGGAGATCGTGGAACAAGTGCTGGCGGTCGACCGTTCGCTAGCGACGCACGCTGCAGGGGGCGGGCAGGCGGCCGCCCAAGCGCCGCAGTCGGCGCAGCGGCGAATCGACAACCTGGTGGTCATGGGCATGGGCGAACCCCTCGCCAACTACGACCATCTGCTGCGCGCGTTGCGCATCCTCAACGCCCCGTGGGGTCGGGGCCTCGGCGCCCGCAAGATCACCATCTCGACCAGCGGGCTCTGCCCGGAAATCCGCCGTCTGGCAGCCGAACCACACCAGTTCCGCCTAGCCCTCTCCCTGCACGGCGCCACGGACGCTGTGCGCTCCCGTCTGATGCCGGTCAACCGCAAGTATCCGCTGCGCGAGCTGATGTCGGCCTGTGAGGATTACCTCGAGCGCCGCGGGCGGCAGATCACCTTCGAGTATATCCTGATCGCAGGGGTTAACGATGGCTTAGACCAGACTCGGCCGTTGGCGGAGTTGGCTCGGCGCTTGCGCGCCAAGGTGAATCTCATCCCCTACAACCGCGTCGAGGGCCTCCCTTGGGATCGGCCGGACGAACCCGCCCAGGAGTTATTTCTAGCCGCCCTCGAGCGCCTCGGCGTGGCCACCACGCTGCGCCGCGAGAAAGGCCACGCCATCGAGGCCGCCTGCGGCCAACTCCGACTCAAGACCGAGCGGGCGCAAGCCAATTGAGCGGGCTGGGCCCACCGGCGGCAACCGCGGCGCTCGGCTCAAGGCACCAACACTAAGCGGTAGAAGCGCGTTCGGGTAAAACCGCCGGTATCCGCTCCGCTATCGTCGAACCGGTACACACCGCTGCTGGAGGTCAGCACCCGGGGCAACGCGATCCAGTCGATCGGCCCGTTCGGCGTCAACCGCTCGGTGTATTCGACGCGAAACTCGAGCCCGGCCGGCGCCTCCCAGGTAAAGGATACCTGACCCGCGGTGAGCAAAAGCTGCGGGTTGATGACGATCTGCGGTCCGAGGCTGCCCCGCTCCTGCGCGACGCGCACCTGATAGGTGACCGAGTTGGGCGCCTGATTGACCACGCCGAGGTACCAATCTCCGCCCGACAACGGCACGGGTACCGAGCCGAGTCCCAGCACGATGGCGTCCGGTGCCAGCCCAAGCTGGGCGCTGGCATAGTCGAAGAGGCCCAGGTCGGGCAAGGGCAGGTTTTTTCGGAGCAGGAGATCGACGTTGCCGTCCACCGGGGTAACCGCGAAGGTGACGTTGGTGGCGTCCGCGGCCACGTTGAACCGGTAATAATCCAACGCCGGGGGCAACCCGGCCGTGTCAGCCGCCAGTGTGGCGACGATCGGCAAGCCCGCCAACAGATCGCGCACAGTCGGCCCCGGAGCCGGTAAGGACGCCTGGACCGTGAACGGCAGCCCGAAGCCCTCGTGGTTGGCAATGGCCAGGTACCAATCGCCCCGCAGACTGGGCAGCGCCGGGTTGGGCCGCATTCGGATGCGCGCCGGCGCCGCTGGCGAGGCAGGGTCCAGCGCCGTATAACCGGCGTACGTGGGTGGGCTGTTGAGGCCCACCAACAAATCGGCGCGTCCGCCCAAACCGTACAAGTCGAACTGAACCACGGGCGGCGAGCCCGCGACATTGAAGAAGAAATAGAGGTTGATGTCGGCGCCTGGCGCCACGACAGCCGTCTGCGGCACGCCCGCCAACAACTGCCGGAACACGACCTGGTTGGTGGTGGACTCGACAACGCGGATGCGGTAGCCGACCGGGACGGTATCGGCATTGAGTACGCCCAGGTACCAGTCGCCGGCCCCTAGCGGCACGATCGAGTCTTGGGAGACGACGATAACTTCGGCGTTGGTGCCGGTGTTTTCGCTGGCGTAATCGAAGACGCGCGGAGTCGGCAACGGATCGGGGATGGGCCGGGCTTTGCGGAGGTAAAGGTTGACGTTGCCGTTGGTGGGATAGACCTCGAAGGAGGCGGACACTGCATTCGAAGAGACGGTGTAGCGGTAGTAATGCAGGGCATTGGTGACGGCGATATTGGTAACGATGGTCTGGTTATACCCGAGCGGCGTGAGGCCGAAGACGTTGGTGTCGAGTGCGTCGAAATCCACTCGCAACACGAACTGGGTCACCGCCGTGTCGTTGGTGAGCGAGAGGTAATAGCGCTGGCCCGGCTGAAGCTGCGGCGCCACATTGGTCACGGTGATGGGCACGCCGTTGGTGTCGACCAGGAACGTGCCGTTGGTGGCAATCACAGCGCGCCCCGCCATCGTGTTGGTCAATAGCAGATAATCCCCCGCCGCCACATCCCCAAAGGGCAGTCCGTTCTGGTTGAACCACAGGCTCAGGTTGGTCCGGGAGGTCAGGGAGTTGGTGGCGCGCGTCGCGCTCCGCGGCACCTCGACGATAAAGTAGCGCGCTTCGCCCACCGGGATCGTGTTGGTATAAGGCAACCCGTTGGTCAAAGTGACCGCCGGGAAGACCAACGGGGCAAAGCTCAGTTCCAATTGCCAACTGATCAGCTCAGGATCGATGGCGTTGGTGATGCCGGTGCGGCGATCGATGACCTCGAGACGCCAGTCGCCCGCGGCGCTTTGGCCCAGGAACGGCTTGAGCGTCTCTTCCGGGAGGAAGAAGGTGTCGTCGAGCGCGGTCAGGGAGATCGAGTCGAGCAGCGCGCCGGGCTGCAGCCCTTGCAGCGTCAAGACCGTCCCATTCGTCGGGGCGTGGAACGTGAGAGTGTTGGTCTGCCACAAGAGGTCCGGATTGAAGGTGTTGGACACCACGGTATCCAGGATCGCGCGGACTTGGGGCCGGCAGGGGGGCGGACATTTGCCGACGGCATTTAGGGCGTGGATGTCGGCGATCTGGGCCGGCGTCAGGACCTGCTGGTAGAGCGTCACCTCATCCAACAGGCCGTTGAGCCCGTCGCCTCCGGGAATCGTCGCCCCGAGCAACAACGGCAAGGCATGCACCGCGTTGGTGAGGTTGCCGGGCAACACCTTGGACCGCACCAAGGCGCCGTCGAGGTACAGGTTCAGCTCGACCTGGAAAGGCGCCACCTGTTTGAGCGTGCCGGCAAGGTGGTGAAAGACGTTCAAGGTTGGCAACGGCTGGCGGCGCAACAGTTCGTAGCCGGTAGCCGGCGCGTCCGAGAGCGGGCTCGAGACGGTCGGGTCGTTGAACCAAAGATCCAGTCCGGCGCTCGAGGCGCTCAGCACATAGTTGGCGCGCGGTGGATTCGCCTGAGCCGGGTCCTCGAGTTTACCGATGAGCCCGCCGCCGAGCGTGGCCGCGTTGGTCAACCGGAACCACAGCTCGAGCGTGATTTCATTGGTTAGGTCAAGCGAGGCATTGGCGGGGATCTCGAGGTAGCCGGCGTTGGTTTCGAAGAGGAACCCGCGGCCCACCCGACCAGGGGCGTACTGGACGGTGCCCACCTCGACGCCCGCGTTGGTGCTGACGATGTCGGCGGCGTTGCCTTCGCCAGGCCACCAACTGATCATCCCAGCCGGCGAAGGCTGCTGGCGGTGCACGATCTCGAGCCGGTAAGGGCGACCGGCCAGGGTGGGCAAGGTGCGGGTCAGGTGACCGCGCCGTAAGACCAGCAGGTTCGTGCCTGTGTGCGCCAAGACTGGCGCGTTGAGCACGGTCACCCAGTTGCTCGTCACCAGCCAGTTGTCGAACGTGTCGAGCTCGATGAAATCGGAGGTCAGGTTGGCGTTGACGCCCTCGAACCCGCTGAGGTAGCGGTTGGTCAGCGTGGGGTCGCCGTTGGTGGCCGGGCTGGCGAATTTGATGGGAATGGCGGCCAGGTTCGTGTTCTCGGTGAACGTGGTGTAGACGATGTTGGTTCGGATGGCGTTGGTGCGGAAGCGGCCCTGGTCGAGCGCGGTGATGGTGTGTTGAACCCCGTTCACATCCACCAAACGCGCCGCTAACAAACCCGGCGGCAGGTTCGTGTCCGTGCCTGGCAAGATCGCCAACTCGATCCCCAAACGGTTGGTTCCATCCGTCCAAGTGGCAATCGGGCGCTCGATCGACAGATCCGTCGGGCTGACCCAGGCATCGAAGGTGAACCCGGGGCTGGCGCCCACGTTCAGGCCGGCCTGGTTCGTGATCAGGACGTGGTCGCCGTCTCGAGCGTACTTGAGCCCCTGGCCGAATCGGCCCGGCACGAACGCGGGGCCAAGGACTTGGGCCGGGTTATTGGTCATGAGATCGTCGCCATTGCCGTCGAAGGGCCAGCGGCTGACCAAGTTATTGGTCGGTTTGCCGGCGCCGCCGAACTTGTAGATCCCGCGGATCTCCGAGCCGGTCAGCACTCGGTTGTACAGGTCGACCTCGTCCAGGTAACCCAACCATTGGGTCACCTGGTTGGTGAGCGGGCGCCGGCCCAGATACAGGGAGTCGCGCGTATCGGGCGTGAAGCTGCCCAGGTCCCGTTCGACCTGCAGCTCGCCGTCGAGGTACAAGGCGGCTTCACCGCTGTTGGCACTGTAGGTGAGCGCCACGTGATGGAAGTTCGTGGTGACGGTCTGGAACCCAAGTTGGGTGCGATTCGACCCGCCGCGGTTCTCATAAACCAAGACGCGCTGGCCGGTCGGGCTGACCAGGTGAAAGTCCAGGTCCGACACCCGCGGGTGATCGACGCGCAGGCCAACCTTGACGTCGGTCACCAGGCGCGTGTCGTCGATGACGTTGGTGGACCACGTGCGAACGTCGTCCCCAACAACGACCGCGTTGGTCGTGGCGGCCACGCGGCGGAAGGCGTCGGGCAGGTTGCGCTCCAAGCGCACTTGGATAAAGAAATCCACAGTGACCGCCGTGGGGTTGTACACACCGATGTAATAACGGCCGGCGCGCAGCGGGGGCACGTCGGTGACCCCGATGCTCAACTGCCCGCCGGGCGGGGCGAGGAACGCGACCTTGTCGTAGTCGGTCAGAGTCGGGGGCGCGTCACGCCGGACATACAAGTTGAGCGGGCCGGTCATCGAGGAGAGGAGGACGGTCATCTGGCTGGCGTCGGCCGGGACATCGATGAAGTAGTACTTGAACTGGTTGGCGAGCACGGAACCGAAGGTGCCGGTCAGCAGGTCCGGGTTGGGGGTAATGCGCACGGTGAGGTCTTGCACCCACCCGGTGTGGGACAGGGCGTTGTCCACCATGGTCAGAATCCACGGCCCGTTGCCCTGGCTGCCGATGAAGTCCAGGAGGCTGCCCGGGCCGTCCGTCGACCGCGCGTAAGGGAACTCGCCGGAGCGGCTATCGTCGTACAGGAACGAATAAACGCCGTCGGTGACGCCATCCACCAGGGCGTGATTGTTCAACACGGCGAAGGCGGTGCCATGCCGCAGGTTGCCGAACAGATCGCCCAGTTCCTGGTGAACAATGGTGTTGCTGACGATGACGTTGCCCACGTCGATGGGCTCGATGCCGATGGCAAACACCAGACCTGCCCCGGGCCGAATCGGCGAGCCGTCCGGAATCGCCACCGAAGTCGGGAATCCGCGCAACACCCGGTTCCCGAACGGGTCGGTGAACTCGAACGGTTCGTCGCTCGACAAGCCCACGAAGCCGTACTCGGAGGCCATTTGGTCCTCGGCCTTGACGCCGATGTAGAACACCTCGCCCGGGGCGCCGTTGGTGAAGACCACTTGCTCGGTCCCACCGCGCTTGCGCGCGCTGATGGCGTCCTGCAGGGCCACCGGATCCAGCGTGAGAAAACTGGGGTCGCCCCGGTTCACGTACAGGTCGATGTCGGCCTCCTCGTTGCGCGGCGCGGAGAGGTTGGGCGGAACGAACGTGAGGAAGGCGACGTACGGGCCGAAGTTAGTGACCACGTCCATGCCGGGCGTGTAGGCGTTGGTAAAGATGTAGAAATGCCACTGGTTGGTCAGCCCGACCGGGTCCTTCTGCAGCGGCGAATTGGCGCCCACGCGCTGGTACAGCAGCGGGATCCCGTTGGTGACCGTAGTGAGCTCGGCGGGCAACCGATTCGTCTCGGTCAGTTGCGTGAAGCCGAGCGCGTTCGTGGCCGAGACGGACACCACCAGCGCGTAGTCCTGCACGATGCCGTCGGGGTGCGCGGTGACGGTATTGACATTGACTCGGCGCCCCACCACCTGAACCGTGTAGTTGGTGCCGATCGGGCGGCGCAGGAAGACGTTCTCGACGTTGTTGACCGTGTCGAAGGTGGGCAAGCCATTGGTGGGCGCGGGCTCGTTGTAGTTGCTAGCCTCGGGGATAAAGTTGCCGGCGTAAACCTCGCCCGTGACCTTGTTCGAGACGACCAAATCGAGGTTGTTGACGAGCTTGATCGCCGCAGCCGGGTTGCCGGGCGGATCGGTCCAGACCAGCGTGACTTTAAGATCCGACTGGCGGGCCTCGGGCGGAACGCTCAGGTCGTAGGTGTGGGACTGTCCGGTGGCCAGGGCGTTGGTGGCGCTCTGATCGATCCAGCGCACGGGCCAATTGGTTTCTTGCGTGGCGTTGGTGAGGAGGGTCGGCAACGTGGCGGCAAGGTTGGGCACACCCCAGCCCTGGTAGTTCACCAAGGCGTCGATCTGAAAGGAGTACTGCGGGCCGAGCGACCGCGCGCCGTTGATCAGGAGGGCCTTCATCAGGGCCGGGCTGTAAGCCCGCTCGAGTTGCTGCGCGAAAAACTCCTCCAGCAACGCCAGCATCCCGGATACGGACGCCGCCGCCACACTGGTGCCCGAGGCGTAGCGGTAGTGCGGCTTGAGCGGGTCGTTCAGCGCCTTGAGCACCTGGAAGAAATCGCCGAACAAAACCGGCACTTCGATCGTGATGCGCAGATCGAAGTGGACCGGCAGGAGCGTGTCGTTGCCGACATCGACGAACCAGTCGCCTTCGCCGGGGTTGTCCAGCACCACCCGGCCGGTGCCCAGGAGATCGGTCACATCCGGGAAGGTCCACTGCTTCACGTAAAGGGGCAGAGCCGGGAAGGGCGCGGCGGAGACGCGGTTGGTGACCGCCTCGATCGTCAGCCGGATCGCGTCCGCGGGCACCAAGACCGAGTAGTGGTTGCGCTGACCCGGACTCACCACCTGATTGGTGAAGGCCACCACCAGCCGATTGGTCGGGTTCTCGATCACATCCCAGTCCTTCGCCCGCGTCGACACGGCAAATGCGCCCGGGGCAACCAAGTCTGGCTTGAACCGGCCAAAATCGCCCTCGACACCGATGCCCACGTTGCCGCGGCTCGAGGAAGGCGTCACCTCGGCGTCGCTGTCTGTCTGGGCCAAGAACACGCGGTTGGTGACGGGCTCGCCGTTGACCGTCCGGACGACCTCGTTGGTGAGGTAACGGAAGCTATCGATCGCCCCGACGGTAATCACGTTCTTGGCCGTCCCGGGCGAGGTGATCGTCCCCGGCTCGCCCCCCTGCCCCACTTCGTTGCCCGCACCTCGATTGCCCGCGGCAAACACATACAGCAGCGGCTGCGGGCCCGGCTCGTCCAGCAAGGCGTCGCGCACGGCCGCGTCGTAGCTCGCGGCCGCGGAGTCGTAATCGAGTTGGGCGGCGTAGCCCCAACTGTTATTGGCAATCAGCGCGTTGGTCCGGTTCAAGGTCAGATAGTTGGTGCGCGCTGCGGTTTCCTGCAGGTAGGCGTCCGACTGCAGCGGGCCGGTGTCCAGGTCCACCGCCATGGCGAACAGTTTGGCGGCCGGCGCCATGCCGCGAAAGTCCGCGTTCGGGTCCGAGCCGGGCGCGTTGGTCCCGCTGGGGCTGTTGGCTCCACTCGAAGCGATCGTGCCCGCGACGTGCGTGCCGTGCCCGTCCAGATCCACCAAGACGGTCGGGCTGTCCCCGAAGACGCGGCCCTCGAGGTCGGGGTGTTGATCGTCGACGCCGGTGTCATTGACGTTGACCCACACGTTGCTGCCGGTCAGCCCCAGATGATTGGCCGCATTGGTGCCGCTGTCGGCGACCCCCAACCGGACGCGGGTCAGGTCGTTCATCAGCGTGCGCGGCACATAAGGCTCGACCAACTGCACCTGCGGCAGGGTGGCCAGCGCCACCAGGCTGTCCGGCTCGGGCTCGAGGACGATTTGGGGGCCAAAGGGCGTCTGGTCTTCTCCATGAACCCGGCGCGCCAGCCCGCTCAAAGCGCTCAAGCCGGCCTCGCGATCGCCGGGAAACAAGGTGACCCGCAACCAGCGATTCGGCGTCAATGGCTGCCGGTCGGTCGCAAGAGGCAACAACTGCGGGTCGAGCTTGTAGTACGGCTCGAAAGGCAACACCGCCCCAACGCCCTGGACTTGGCTCAGCGCCGAAGCCACCGCCGGCTCCGCCCGCACCAAGAAGGTGTGGTTGGGAATGTAAGAGACAATGGTCGCCCCGCGCGCGGCTAACTCGGCGCGGAACGCCTCGCAGATGGGGCCCAGCGACTGCACCAGGTAACTGCCCGGATCGGCCGAGGCCCGCAGGTGCGCCGGGATCGGCAGGGGCTGGCCGTTGGCCGTGTCGATGAAGGCGTTTCGCAGCAAAATGGCCGAGCGTTTCCGCGCCAACTCGCCAATCCCTTGGGTGGTGTTGGCCAAGCGATGGGGCGCGCGCGCCCCGGCGGTCGGTTCGGCTTGGGCTGCCGGCGTCGGACTGGGCGCCAGCGACTGAACCGCGCGGGCGAAGGCGGCTGGTGGAATCGAGGTGCTCAGGAGCCGATGCGCGGCGGTCGGGCCTGGGCTAGCTTGCGCGGGCGCGAGGTCGGGGCTGGGCGGGTTCGTAGCGGCGGGCTGGACTGCTTGCCGCTGGCGCTCCTGGTCGAGCCGCTCGTTACCGGCCAGCCAGGAAAGGATCGCCGCCGCGAAGAGCAGCACGCTAATGAATGACCAGGTTCGCGCCTTCATACTGATGAGTCACTGAGATGGCCTACAACTCGGCGGTAGGGCGCGCAGTCCTCTGCGCGCCGTAAACGACTGCGGACACAGGAAGCCGCGGCGCGCAGAGGACTGCGCGCCCTACCTGCGATTTGTCGTCGATCCCGACCTCTCATCAGTAAGGCGATGTCGGTTAAAACCTCACTCGGATCGCAGTTCATTGTAGCTCTCGACGACCGCCCGCGGGCTGGTGACGGGGCCCTCGAGGCGAATGACGGAGCGCGTGACGAACTCGCCCTTGACTTGGTAGTTCGTACACAGCCGGTTGAATGCGCCTGGGGCCATGGATAGCGAGTTGGGGGCTTCCTTCAGGGCTTGGCCGAAGCTGTAGACCACAAACCGCGGCTCATCGGACTTCACCAGCGAGAGGATCTGCTGCGGGAGGCACTCGAGGATGAATTCGTCCACCAGATGGTCGGTGCTTAAGAACGGCGAGGTCATGGTCAGCTCCGGCGTGGCCAGCAGCCGACCCATGTGCTCGAAGAGGGGCCAACCACGGCCAAGCGGCAAACGGTTCGTCTCCCAGTCCCGCGTGCGGTTGATGCCGGCCACGATCTGGCGCAGTTGCGGCGAGCCGGGCAAATCGGGCGGCAGCAGGAGCTGTTGGAAACCCGCGCCGCCATTGGTGCGCAGGCTCGCCAAGGGCGTCGTGTTGGTCAGCACCGGGATGCCGCTCAACACCGCCGACCACGCCGCCAGGTTGGTCTGGTTCACCCCCAACAAACCGCGCGCAGCGTTATCGTTCGGCGCCACGGTGAACGCCTCGACGATCGACCAATCGTTGGTCGGGTGCGTACCATAGCTGCCCGCCCACAGGAACCAATTGTTGGTGTCGACCACGCCCGACTTCAAGTAGACCGTCTGCCATGGGCTGCCCCGATGCACCCGCCCCAGCCAACCCAACGTCGGGAACTTGTTGGTCGGGAATTGCCAGTCGTCCGACCGCTCGACCATGGGATCCTTCACGCGGGCGTCTTGGGCCAGGATGTCGGTCGATTGGTAGGGGTTGCCCCCCCAGGGCCGGTAACGCGCATTGAGCCGGCCCAGGCTTTGGTTGACCAGCACCCGGTTCGGGTCTTGGACGAACTGAACGGCGTTGCTGCGGTATGGATCGTCCGGCCGGGTGAAGGGGTCGAGCAGGTCCTGAACGGTGTAGTGCACGAGCGGATCGTTGGCCTGCCAATAGACTTGCTGCAGAATCTTGCGCGTAGGCGAGAAGGGCGCTTGCATGGCTTCCTTGCCCCGCAGGTCGGCGAGCACACGGTTCTGCGGATAGGTCAACGGCGTTAGACCGCAGAAGACCCGGAACAAATCGATCGACTTGTCCTTGTCCGCCACCGTGGCGTTGTAACTGCGCCACTGGTTGATGTCGACGGGCGTGTTGCCCAGCGAAACCTGCATCTGGTTCTGCACCCCCACCGTGGGCGCGGCCAACGCAAGGGCGCCCCCCGCGCGGTTGGTCTGCCAGAGATTGGCCGGTTCGGCTTGGATGGTCCCTAGAGCCGGCAACTGGGCGCGTCCCATGACCTCGCGGGTGAGGTTGAGCCGGCTGATCATCCGGCCAAACGCCACAAAATCGACGAGCCGATCGCTGGCCGGGTCGACCAGCGCATAGTAGAAGCGGTTGGTCAGGTCCAACTGCCATTCCGGGATGTAGAAGCCTTCGCCGCGACGGAAGGCGAAGTTCGTGCCGACATACAGCGTCGGACGCGGCAGCGGGTAGTAGGTGGCCGTGGGCACAAACTCGAACTCGCGATGGACCGGCAGCAGAAACCGATTCGACGGCCAAGCGTTGAAGGCGAGGTTGGTGAAGTAGCGGACGTTGGTGGCGTGGAGGATCGAGTTAGCCAGGCCCTGGTTGGTGAGCATGAGGCGGAACTCCCCGGACACCGTCAGCCGCAGGGGGCGCGGGAAGTCCTGGGTATAAGAGTTCCAGGCCTCGATACCGAAGCTGTTCGAGAGGCCGATGAGATACATCTGGTTGGTCTCGATCGGGCGGTCGTTGGGCCGGCCCGGGGGCTTGCGCACCTCGAGTTTGCGGGTGACCTGCGCCACGTTCTGCAACGAGAACTCGTTGAAGTTGGGGAACCCTTTCTTCGCCCCGATCAACAACGGCACGTCGTACACGACGCTGTCCAGGGGCCGTTGTTCGATCGCCAACCGATCCGCCGGATCCAGCAGATCCCGCACCACCAGGTTGTTCAGAAAGGCCGTGTTCGTCGCTTCGCTGTACCCGGCGATGTACAGGTTGGTAGGCGTCGAGCCGAACACCGGACGCAACACCGTCGGCACGTGCGGATAGGGCGTCAGCAGCCGGTTGGTGGTCGCGTCGTACAAGTTGACGGCCAGTTGCAGCAGGCGATGAATGGTGGCCGTGTACTCGTTGAGCGGGTAGAGCGAGATGTTCGTGACATCGAACTCGCGCCGAACGTAGGTGTCGCCAATCACATAGTTGGTCGTCAACCGGCCCTGCGCATCCAAGAACACATTCGTTAACCGCGACAGCTCGAACAACCTCGAGGCGGCGTTGGTGAAGAAGCGGACGGGCGTCCAGGGCACATGGTTGGTCGCGTCCAACGGGACGGCGTTATCGTAGTTCAGGTTGACCTTGCCGCGATTGGCCGGGACCGAATCGGTCCCCATCTGGGCCAGGAGCCGATGGAAGGTGTAGCGGTCGTAGGAGCTGAGGTAGTTCTGCGCCTGCAGCAGCCGCTGGAGAAACGTGACCGGGACCGTGTTGGTATCCAGCAGCTCGCTCAGCTCGAAATACCGGCGCGGGTTATCGCTGCCCGGCCACGGATCCCGCGGGTAATCGTTGTCGAACTGCAGCGCTCGGTTGCCCAGCGTCGCGGGCCCGTTCGCGTAAGCATCGATCCCATCGACACGCGACGCATTCGCGCCCGGTAGCCCGAACAGTTGCTGGACCGAAGCCAACAGCGTGCTGTCGTTGGCGTACCGGTAGCGCAAGATCCCCAGGGCGTCCTCCGCCGGTGCGCTCAGGAACCGGCCGCCCAAACCGTTGTAGGCGTAGCCGAACCAGGCGTTGGTGTTGAGGTCATGCAGAAACGCCGCCAGGTTCAGCTCCCACGAACCGTAGCCTTGATTACGGAAAAACGCGTCCGTGACCAGGTCCGGATCCCGCGTGTTGCACGCACGCCGATCCACTCCGGATCCCCCACGAAGAAGTTGCTAAGCACGTTGACCGGCTGGCCCACCTCGAAGCCGTTGAGATCGTAGTACAGGTTCCGCAAACTCATCACCGGCCGCAGGCCGTTGGTCTCGAAACGCGCGTTCCGGTTCAGGTCCAGGAAAAACCGGAAATCCAGCGGCGTCCGCGGATCCTCGTTGGTGGCGACATAGACCGGGGCACGCGGATCGTGCTGAAGGTTGGCGATGTTTTGGAGTTGGTCCGCGACCGTCAGCGGCGGGTTGCCGGCGCTCAAGCGGTACTCGTAATTGACGTTGGTGGGGTTGAACGTCCCTGCCGGTTGGGCGGGATCGAACCCGAGGGGATTGATGAAGTTGGTGCTGACCTGATGCCCATAAGCGAGCAAATGGCCCGTGGTCAACATCTGCCCCACGACCTCGGCCTGCGCCCGCGCCAGCGCCGCATCGGCCATCAACCGCGAGGTGGATTGCTCTTCGGTCACGCTGACCGAGAGCCGCTCGCGCCGGCTGACCGCCAAGAACGTGACGGCCATGAACGTCACCACCGCCAACATCAGCAAGGTGATGATCAGCGCCACACCGCGTTGGGATCGGAGATTCATCAGTTGACAGCGTAGATCGGCTGGCTCTGCCGAATCGGCACGCGTTGACGGAACAGATGCACCTGCCCGACCCGGTTCGACAAATAACTGCGCGCCATGGCCGAACCGGGCGCGAAACTCTTATACTGCTCGAGGATCTGCGGTTCCAACACGCCCAGTTCCAGCTCGAGATAAGCCGGCAACGCGTTCGACACAAAAGCCGCCCGCGTCTCGGAGGCGACCTTGTCCACCGCCAACTGGACCCCCGCATAGTCGTTCGACCGCCAGTCCATCGCGCGACCGGCCGAGTCGTACGGCACCAGCCGAAAATGAATCACACCCTCGAGCAGACGCACGTAGTTGGTGGCCGGCTGGCGCATCACCACGGACATCAGCCGGTTCGAGACCAGCATCGACGCGTGCGCGTTGGTCGCGAACCGGCTCAGCGTCCCCACCCCATTCGCGGCGTCCTGCACCCACAGCGCCGTCCCGGTCCATTCCTGATTGAACTGAGACAGGAAAAAGACTCCGTCCCGGTGATTGGTGCGCTGCGCTTCGCCCCCCACCAACGACTGCACGACCGGTTGGTAGAGCTGCGTCGGCGTAAACCACGCGTTCGACAGCGTCCGGTCCGGCCCCGCCAAGGCCAGAAACAAATTCACCCCTTCCACCTGCCTGCCCGCGGCCGCTTCCGCCAACTCCCGCGTCAGTAAATCCACCGCCGCACGCCCCGCCTCCATCACGTCCACCTGAGTCGCGTTCGAGCGCATGGCGCGTTGGGTGTGATGGAACATGCCGTAGAGCGCCACCACAATCACCCCCATGATGCCGATCGACACCATCAGCTCGATCAACGAAAACGCTCGCCCCCACCGCCGCCGACCCGCCCTGCACGCCCCGCATGCCAAGCGACCGCCGCCCCACCGGGCTCGCGTATTCCCGAGGCCACTTGCCACTCTCGCTTTCATGGTACCAGGACGTATTGCGACGGTTGCAGCCAATAGAGCGGACCCAACCGAAGATGGTTCGCCACCAGCGGGACCCCGCCCACCAAGGTCCGGAACACCTTGCGATGGTTCCCCACCCGCAGCACCCCGCCCGACGGGTACACCGGCCACTCGAGCGTCAGCCGCAGTTCGTGGAAGTTCGCACCCAAATTCACCGCCTTGAGGAATTGGTTCGACCGCCCCGCCCACTCGGCCGGCGTCGCCGCGAAAAGCTGAAGGTTCGTGTGCGCGCTGGGAATCGGGTGGAAGGGCGCCAACTCGACCGTCATCCGATACCTGAAGGCCAGATCCGCCCGCGGCGTCTTCTCCGCCGCGGACCCGCTCAAGGCGCGCACCTGCGCGCGCACCAGGTTCGTCTCCCACACCCCCCCTTGCGCCAGGGTCCGTTTGGGCCGGCTCAACACCCCAATAATCTCCGCCCCAGTCCGCAAATCTCGCGGGCTGGCGTACTGCACAAACGTCGGCCCGGACACGGGATGAAAGGTCTCGACCCGCACGCTCTCGACATAGTTGGTGAGGTAATCCAACCCCTGCGAACCGCTCCGAATCGCCTCGAGCCAAAAGGTGCCGTCCTGGTTGACGATCGTGTCTTCCCGGTTCTCTTTCTGCACCTGGAAACCGGTCGGTAGCACGCCAATGATCGCCACCAACGCAAAGGCCACAACCGCGATGCAGATCGCAATCTCCACCATCGTGAAGCCCGCCCTGCCCTCGCCCACCCGCCAAGCCCTGCCGCGCGATATTGCCACGCTGCACCCCGCGGGCGATCGCCGTCCTCTTCCCCATGGTGTGGCCAGCTTCATCGTAGTTCCACCGTCTCGACCTTGGCCCGGCCGGTCAGCCAGTTGACGCGAATCTCCGTCCGATTGCCCTTGGGCGTCTCGACCACGTCCAACGCCCGCCCCAGATCGAAGGTGCCGTCGTCGCGCTTCGGGTAGAAGATGCTGCCGCGCGATAGGGCCACTGATTCGCCCACGTATTTGGGCCGCAGCCCACCTTCGTAGTAGACTTGCCCACGAGAATCGAAGGCCACGTAGGGCAAGCGCAGCGGCAGACTGCTGGCACTGGGAAACGGGAACCAGGCATAGGGCAGGGGCCGATTGGTGTCGGCCAATGTGTCCGCAGCAGCGAGCCATTGCTCCTCCAAATCGATGAATTTGTTGGTCGCCACCAACATCCCTTCCGGCAGACTCTTCCACTCCGTCAAGTACCGCGGCGTGCCGCGCCCCGGCTGATCCCCCACCGTGCGCCGGGTAAACAAGGCGTAGCTGCTGAACTGGCCCGACACCAGATTGGTCAACTGCCGCAACTGCAACGCGCGCTGCTGCGGGTCGCGAACGTTGCGCGCGATCACGGGAAAGTGGCTGCGCATCGTCGGCGGCACGAACACCACGTACACCGTGCGCCGACCGCTGATGGCGGACTGCCGCGCAATCGCTAGATCGTCCAACATCTGGCGGTTCCCCGCCGCAATGCTGTTGCTCTGCGTCAGACTGCGAATGGCCGGCACACTCGACGCCGCCAGAATCCCAATGATCCCAATCACCACCAACAACTCGAGCAGGGTGAAGGCCAAGAGGCGCCTTGACCACCCGTACGCTCCTCGCCCCCGGGCGGCTCCCATCCCCCCGGGATACCAGCTATCGGGCGCGGGCCAGCGTTGGTCCAGGCCGGGCTCGGATCGGTTTATTGCACAGACTGGCATGACGGTGCCCTCCGGCTGCTCATTTCCAGCTTAATACGTTGTCTTTGTTGACGCCTTGGTTGGCCCTGAGCGCGGGATCAGCCGCTCCGTCCGGCCCGAACGACCACGCCATCACCGTCGCCGTGCTCTCGAAGGCGTCGCCCGGCGCTGCCCGGCGCAACCCATTGAACCCCAAATCGCCCGTCTCTTGGGAGACGCGCGCGAATCGATAAAAGCCATCCCGGCACTTGTTGTCGTAGTTCAAATCCAGCGTGATGATGTACGGGTTGCCCCACGGATCCCGCAGGACCGCATCCGGACCGATGCCACCCGCCCGATAAACCGCCGCGGCCCCGGCGGCTGGGGGAATCTCGTAGCCAACGTCCTTGAACCCATCCAGGAACTTCTGCTGCTGCGGATTGAGGGAGTGACCCGCGTTGACCGTGGGCAAACCCGTCTCCGGAAATGCGATCAGGTCATTCAAGATGCTGACGATCTCGGAGTTGTTGCCCTGCCAACCGCCGTTGAACTCCGACCCGATGAACGGATGAGCCATCCGCTTGCGGTTCCAAAGCGTCGGGGAACGCGCCGGGCCGGACTTGAGGACGGTGCCGAAGGTGAAGTCCGGGCAATTGTCGTTGAGGGACTCGCGGGTCTTGATGAAGGCCGGCATCCGACTGTAGGTGGCGTGGTAGGAATTGATGGCGCCGACGATCACCTGCAGATCTTTCTTGGCGGTGGCGGCCTGGGCCTTGCTCTTGGCCACGCTGATCGCGGGCAGAATCATCCCCGCTAACACGCCGATGATCGCAATCACCGTGAGTAACTCGATCAACGTAAAGCCGCACGGACCGCGGCTTCCTACCCGCTGAGTTCGTTTCATAGCGCTCTTGGTCAAAGTCCTGACGCTCATACAGCCTACTCCTTCCAGTTCCCAAACACCCGACGTTCCTTGCCGATCATTACTTCCGCCCACAAATCGAACGTGGTCGGGTTGTTCGTCGGCCGTGTCGACACATACTGCCACGGGTTGATCCGCCGCAGCGTCGCATCGGTGGTGAACCCCGCTAACGGCGCCTGGGCCAAGAAAGGCGTGGGCCAATCCACCGGCACGGCGAGGACCTCGATGTCATCGACCGTGCTGATCTCGCGTCGTTGTTTGAACTTGAGGTTCGGCAGGTAGTTCTTCGGCTGACCCGGCGCCACCGCCGAGTTCACCAGGCCGCCCACGTTAAAGTACTTCTGCAGGTCTTGCGCCGTAATGCGCTCCTGCCGGTCCGCCGTCTGATACTCGAGCCCCTGCCCGATGGACAGCGTCCCCACCAACTCGTAGTACAGCGGATGCAGCGCGGGCTGATAGTTGAACCCGTTGCGCGCATTGTCCGGGGGGTACTGGTTGTGATCCACCCGGTACGCCTCGATCGCCGTCACCAAATTGTCCCGCTCCGACTTGACCGCCGCCTCCTTGGACTTGCGGCTCGCCACGCCCGACAGCCCCACCCCCATCGCCGCCAACAACCCAATGATGCCGATCACCGTCAAGAGCTCAATCAACGAGAATCCAACCCGCACCTCCGGACCCGCGTCCCGTTTCGTTGTTCTTGCTATCATATCGGTTGCTCTCGTTCTCGGTGGTCGCGACCTCAGTCCAGCAGTCCAGTGCTCTCCCGCCCGCTTCGGGCGGCCTGGCCAGCCGCGCCTCTAGCACCCAAGTCCGTTCATCGCTCGCGCCCTTCCTGCTCGAGCCGCTCACTGAGCCATTGTTTCATCATGCTTTGGTAATTCAAGTACCGCGACCGCGCCAGCCGTTTGAGCTTCGCCAACATCCGCGGATCGATCCGCAGCGTAATCGTAACCGACTCGGTCCCTTCGGAACTCGCCGCCACGGCCGCTTCCATCAAACGCAAATCCACACGCGCATCCGCCCAATAAGCCGCCTCGGCCTCTTCGCTGTCGAAGAGCGGGACTTCTTCCCAGCTCGTGATCAGGTTCATGACGGACCTGCGCCACTCGACCAAGACCCATCCGACGTATGCAATTACTGGGCCAAGACCTGGTTCAGCTTGCGCTGATAAAAGAACTGCTCTTCCGGCGTGAAGGCCCGGGCCTGGATCACCCGAATCAGCTTGCCGTTGGTCCGGTAAATACTGATGACGCCCAGGCCACTGGCGGACTTGCCCAGGTTGAAAAACCTGGCCTGGACACCGAACCGCGACGAATCAGGCATCAGCTTCACAGCGAACGGGTCTTCGAACGATTCTTCGATATCTCGGGGCGTCAATGAGCTCTCACATTCGAAGGGCGGATTATTCCAATCGAACTCCATACGGCCGGCATCCTGTACATCAAACGCCCATGCATTGTGATTACATTGTATTTACGCCCGAGCCCATCGCCTGTCAAGCCCACATTTTTGCCGAGTTGCCCCCCGAGCACATCTCAGGGGGTTCTGCAGCGCGGACTTGGGTCCGCTTCGCTGTTGACCTGAGCAGGTCGGTGGGTCCGTGCCCAGGCCTCCGGAAGGCCAAAGGGCTCACGCTCTCGGGCACAGACTCAGATGCGCAGGTCAAATACCCGAAAGGCGACCTTGGCCCTTTCCCAATGACCGAGGCCGCGGTAGGCTTGCGCCTCGCCATGTCGACCAAGATCGCAAGCCCGCCGCCACCGCCGAGGCATGGTCTGGTCTTGTCGGATCTTCATCTCTTGGCGCGTCGCTCGGACGGGGCGGCACTGATCGAATCGCGCAGGTCGGACTTCTCCGGAATCGATGTCCTGGTGCTCAACGGCGACACGTTCGATTTCCGCTGGAGCGCTTTGTCGAATCTGGCAACCAGCGTGGCGGCTGCGCTTTTCATAACACCGGCTCGGGAATCCGCCGCATGCGGTTCGTACCGTTGCGCTTTCTCATCCAACCGGAGACGAGCGGGCGACCCACGGCACCAACAACACCCCGCCCTGGAGGCGGATAGGAAACCGAGTAAGCTTGCGCCAGACGCACCCGTGGCCATGTCGGAGCAACCCAAACCAAAAGTCACCTGCTATTCCGAAGGCGAGGGCAAGCTGATGCAGCAGTCCCAGGCGGTTCGCGGCCGCCTCCTGCGGCCTCTCCTGACGGCCTTAGCCCACCTCCGGGTCACGCCCGATCAACTCACCCTGCTGTCGCTGGCTGCCGGCTTGGCCTTTTGCCCTGTGTTTCTTTGGGGGCCAAAGCTGGCCGCCTTCGGTCTGTTGCTCGCGCATGTCCTATTGGATGGACTGGACGGGCCCCTGGCCCGACACCTCCAGCGGGCCTCGAACCGAGGGTCGTTCGCCGACACCACCGCGGACCAGGTGGTCGTGACGTTCAGCACCGTCACGTTGATCCATGCCGGGCATGCCGGAGCCTGGCCGGGCGGGCTCTACATCTTCTTCTACTGCAGCGTCGTGATTTTCGCGATGGTGCGCAGCGCCCTGGCGATCCCCTATGCGTGGTTGGTCCGGCCTCGATTCATGGTCTATGCCTGGATGCCGATCGAGGTGTACCTGTGGCCCGGAAGCCTGGATGGGCTCTTATGGGCCGTCACACTCCTCCTGGCGGTGAAGATGCTGACCGGCTTCATGCGCATCCGACGCCAACTCTGAGCCAGGCCGTTGCTCTGAGGCCGTCTTCGTTGGCTGGCCACTCGCCTATAACGACGACGCCATGAGTGCGGTGCGGCTTCCGGCCGCAGGCAGTGAGGCCCGTGGCTGGCCTTTGCGGATTCGTGGACGAGCGCCGGCGGCAGCGCGCGGGCAGCTTCCTCCAACCTTCGCGCCCAGGTCAGTCCACAAATAATTCGTCCAATTCGACGGCGAAGGCCGGTACCGCGGTGCTACTCACCTTGCCACCGGGGCCTTGCGTGGTGCGCTCCGCAAACTGCTCCCCCTGGGGTTGGCGGTGGACTTCAATCTGCCTCTCCGGCGCCAAAATCAGCCAGCATTCCTTGACGCCGGCGCTGGCATAGGCGCGGAGCTTGGAACGGTCGTAGTCGTGGGTGCTGACGCAAATCTCGATCACCAGTTCCTTGACGCCGGCGCTGGCATAGGCGCGGAGCTTGGAACGGTCGTAGTCGTGGGTGCTGACGCAAATCTCGATCACCAGTTCGGCGGTGCCAGGATGTTGGTGGCGAAAGTCGGCGATGCCGCCCCGGACAACGGACAGATCCGGTTCCGGTTCGGAGTCCGCGCAGGTAATGGGTTGTTCCGTGCGGACGATGAAACCTGCCGGCACCGCTGCCCGGGGAATCTCGAGCAAAAGCTGAAGCAGGTAGGAATGGAAGGGAGACTTGGGCGTTTTGTGGAAGATCTGGCCGTAGAGGAGTTCGGTCTTCTCCGGAATCAGGCCCAGGTCGCCCAAGGCATGATAGGCCTTGACGTCCAACGGCCAGACCTGCGGGCTACGCAAGGGCGGCTGCGGTGCTCCAGTGACCGTCATCGCGCCATGTTAATCGCCGCGGTGCCCACGCTCAAGTTCGTTCTGGCACCCTGCACCCCGGAATTCCCCCGTTCGACGTCGCTGAAGCCTGGTTGGGCATCGGGCCTGATTCAAGGAGAAAACCCGACAGGAGAAACCGCGGCACGGCATGGGCGGTGGAAGCGTCTCTGTCTCGGTCGGGTCAGGCGTTCCGCCAAAAGCGCAGACCGCGCCGCTTGAGCATGTCCAGGAGCACAGCGCTCAAGATCACCAGGCCGAGGACGACTTTCTGGGTGTAGCTCTGTACGCCGGTCAGGTTCATGCCGTTCTGGATCACAGCAATGATCAACGCGCCCACCAGCGTCCCCAGGATCTTACCTTGGCCGCCCGCCAAGGACGTGCCGCCCACCACCACGGCGGCGATCACGTAAAGCTCGTACATCTGGCCGTAAGTGGGTGAACCGCTCTTGAGCTGCGACGCCATCACCACGCCACCCAACCCGGCCAGCGCCCCTGACGCCGCGTAGGTGAACACCCGCACCCGCCGCACCGGCACACCCGAGAGCCGCGACGCCTCGGCGTTGCCGCCCACAGCGTAGATGTGGCGGCCCAGCACTGTCCGCGTCATCAGGACATGCGCCAGCAAGTACAGCAGCGCCATGAGCCAAACGGCGTTGGGCAACCCCAACGTCGCCCCGCGCCCCAACCCAACGAACGAGTCGGGCACCTGATAAACCGATTGGCCCTGCGCCAAGATAAACGCCAAGCCGCTGCTGACGAGCATCATTGCCAAGGTCACGATAAACGGCGGGATGCCAAACCCGGTCACCAGCACGCCCGAGCCGATTCCCAAACCTCCACACAGGGCCACCGCGGCCGCACCGCACAGCAGCATGCCCCAGGCGCTCGCCTGCTCCGCCCCCGCCACTTCGCGAATCAGGAGCGTCGCCGTCACCGCAGCCAGTGCGATCAGACTCCCCACCGACAAGTCGATCCCGCCCGCCACGATCACGAAAGTCATGCCGATGGCCAGGATGGCGATGACCACGATCTGGTTGGCCACATTGAGCAGGTTGTCCACCTTGAGAAAGTTGGGCCACCGGTAGCTCGGCGGCCGCACGACCTCAGTGGCCGTGAGCGCGGGAAACAATCGCCGGAAGTCCGCGAACAATGCCCACGCGCCGCTGACTTGGTTGCAGGCCACAACCGCCGGCGCCTCGCCGGCCGCCACCAATCGCTCGAGGACCGCTCGGGCTTCGGCCGGTTGGCCTTTCACCCGCCCGACCACTCGCCAGTTCCCGTGCCGCAACAGTTCGTCGAGCCCGTCCACAAACATCGCGTCATCGGGGTGGTCCCGGCCCACCACCAAAACGGTTGTCCCCGCCGGGAACCGGCCCTCGAGCCAACTCGCCAGTGCCCGCGCTCCGCCCAGGCCGTTGGGGTGCTGCTCGGTGTACGTCGTCCAACTGTAGTAGACGCAAAGCAACACCAAAACCAACGCCATGCCATAGTCGGAGGACAACCGCGCTGGTACCAATCGCCGCATAGACGTTGGCCGAGGACACTACGGGCACCCACCCGCTCAAGCCAAGACCGACTTCGTGCCATAACCGGCTCGACCTGCTCATCCGACACCGAGTTGCTCCAAACCTAAGAATTCCGCATCTGGAGGGCGGAGCTCCGCGACGCCGCATCGCCAGGGCTCGCAGAGCTCGCCCCTCCATCCACCCCCATCGAATACCGCATCTGGACGCCCCCACCGAATACTGGATCTGGAGGGCGGAGCTCCGCGACGCCGCATCGCCCCGGCCTCCCTCCCAGAACTCGAATGCCGCACCGCCGATCAGGGCTCGCAGAGCTCGCCCCTCCATCCACCCCCATCGAATACCGCATCTGGACGCCCCCATCGAATACTGCATCTGGAGGGCGGAGCTCCGCGACGCCGCATCGCCCCGACCTCCCTCCCAGAACCCGAATGCAGCACCGCCGATCAGGGCTCGCAGAGCTCGCCCCTCCATCCACCCCCATCGAATACCGCATCTGGACGCCCCCATCGAATACTGCATCTGGAGG
>Ga0194126_10000936_pt1 | contig 49511 bp, 47 predicted proteins | sample TA2KigC150mmetaG_FD_148641 | JGI IMG/M metagenome (GOLD analysis project Ga0194126, IMG submission 148641) | Freshwater microbial communities from Lake Tanganyika, Tanzania - TA2015035 Kigoma Deep Cast 150m | ecosystem: Environmental > Aquatic > Freshwater > Lake | place: Tanzania: Lake... | reverse complement strand
GGAAGAGAAGGGCTGGACGAGGAGGAATTGAAGAAGGTCAGGCGAAGGAGAGAAGTATCAGCGGCGCTCAAGATATTTTGTCAACTGGCAGTGCAGAAATATGGGCATCCAGGGGCGAGTGTTGCACAATTCTTGGGAGTTACGACTTCGTTGGTGAATCGGTATGCAGCATCCAGTTCGGATGATTCTCCTTAACTGAGAGGGCATACATAAGTTGCATTTGAACCAACGTCCCCACTTGCGAATCAAACGTCCCCATTTGCGAATCAAACGTCCCCACTTGCGAATCAACTTGAATATCAATGACTTGACTTGGTCCGACCCGACCCCAATTAAAAACATCTTGACAAAAAGTAAAATCTCTGATTTAAATCATTTCAACTGAATCAATTGAAGTGAAAGAATGAATAAGAGAACCCTCTCCCTGAAGAAGCTCACACACGACCTGTTCAAAAACGGAAAGAAGGAGATGGCCGGCCGTTCACGGGGCGCACGTCTCCGCGGGGCCATCGAAAAGATCCTCAGGGAAGGCGAGGAGCCTTGCCTCGTCATCGATTTTTCAGGAATGGGCTCCATCGATTTTTCATGGGCCGATGAGGTGGTGGCCAAGATGGTGTCGCGACTCTGGGGCGATGAGTACGGCGAAAAGCATCTCGTTTTGAAGGGCCTCAATCCCTCCCAGGAGGAGAACATCGGCGTAGCTCTGGAGAGGAAGAAACTGGCGGTTCTCATCACAGGACCAGGAGGATGGCGGATCATCGGTTCTCTGAACAATTATCTGGTCCAGACCTTGAACCAGGTGATGAATACGAGGCGATTGACCTTAAGGGAATTATCCGAGAAGGAAAAGATCGGGATGAACACGAGCGGCACGCGGTTGCTTAACCTCTATAGGAAGCGGCTGGTGTTGAGAATAGAGGGAGTGAACGATTCGAACAGAGAGGCAACTCACCGCGGGAGGCAGTATGTTTACCAATCCCTTCTTGCATGAGGAGGTTTCGTGGCCGAACTGAGAAGAGATCCCATTACCAGGATGTGGGTGGTCATCACCACCGATCACCCCAAAGGACCCTCCGATTATCTTCCCTTTAAACCACCCTATCAAGTTCAGGAAACCGAGGGGCCGTGTCCCTTCTGCCCGGGAAACGAAGGGATGACGCCCCCGGAAACCTTCTCAATCAAACGGGAAGGAAAAGGATGGTCGGTCCGAGTCATCCCCAACAAATTTCCCTTCTTCCGAATCGAGGGAGAATTCGATCGGAGGCCCGATGGGATGTACGATGTGATGGAGGCGATCGGCGCCCATGAGATCGTCGTCGAATCTCCCGAACATCATCAGAGCCTTGCCTTCATGGATCCCTCTCAGATCAGGAAGATTCTTCAGGCATACCAGGAGAGGCTCATCGATCTGGAGAAGGACCGCCGTTTTGAACAGTTTCTCATTTTAAAGAATTATCCGGGATTATTTAACCGCCATCCCCACTCTCACATCATGGCCATGCCCGTGATCCCCAGGAGGATCGACGAAGAGATCTGGGGGATATTGGATTATTATCAGCGGAAGGAGCGATGTATCTTTTGCGATATCCTCAAGGAGGAGATATCGGCGAGGAAGAGGGTCATCCTGGAGACGGTCCATTTCTTGGTTTTCTCCCCTTTTGCCTCACGCTATCCTTTCGAGACCTGGATCGTCCCCAAGGCGCATCGCCCCGATTTTCATCGACTTCAAGAGGAGGAGGTAGAGGATCTCTCTGTCGCAATTCAACCCCTGTTTTTGAAGTTTCACAGGTTGCTCTCCGATCCTCCTTACGGTTTGACCTTTCATACCTCACCGGTTCAGGAGCGGTTTCACCGTCCGGAATACCACTGGCATATTGAGACCCGTTTGCGGATTGGATTGAGAGAAGGGTTTGAATGGGGGACGGGTTTCTTCGTTAACCCCACTCCTCCGGAAGATGCGGCAGCCTATCTGAGGGAGGTCGGAAGTTCGGAGTTCGGGGTTTAGAGTTCGGAGTTATTATTGATTTTATGCAGACATGTGACACGGGCCCAAGGCATGGGTTGAGGGTTGAAAATGTTGGAGGTTAGTTTTAAAAGATCCAATCGTTTTGCAAAGCAATTTTCAGAGGTTCGGGGAAAGAAGAAAAAGTGGTTTCTTCTCTCGGGCTCTTTTGGGGTCGTCATCTTATTATTGATCGGGTATTTCTTCATTTTGCCTTACAAACCAATTCCCTCCAAAGGGGGTCCCGCTGAAATCAGCCCTCCGTCAAAAGAAGTTTCACCCCGTGAACCCGAATATCAAATCATCGAAGGCACGATCAAAGAGAAGAGCACCTTTTCAAAATCGCTGGCGGAGAGGAATATTTCTCAATTCTGGATTGAACGGATCGTTTCTACCTTAAAGCCTTTTGTCGATTTCAAGAAGTTGAAGGGCGGGCAATTCCGTTTTATTGCTGACGAAAAGGGAGAACTGGTAAGATTTATTTTTGAGGCGGGTCCCGCCGAAGTCTATGAGATTGAAAAAGGTTCACAGGGATATATTGCCCGAAGGAAGGAAGTCCCTCTCGAAACTTACCTCGTCAAGGTGGAAGGGGTGATTCGATCGTCTCTCTTTGAGGCCGTGGAGGTCATAGGAGAAAAAGAACAGTTGGTAATCTCCTTTGCGGAAATCCTCGCCGCGGAGATCGATTTTTATAAAGATGTGAGGGAGGGAGACCGGTTTCAAATGGTCGTGGAGAAGGTTTATAAGGATAAGGAGTTTATCCGATATGGTCCAATTCATGCGGTAGAGTACCGGCGAGGAGAGAAAGTGATCCAGGGGATTCACTTCCAGGGCGGTTTTTATAATGAGAAAGGGCTTGCTTTGAAGAAGGCCTTTTTAAGAACCCCTCTCCGTTTTACTCGCATCAGTTCGAAATTCAGCAGGGCGAGGAAGCACCCCATCCTCGGCGGGGTTTTTCCCCATTATGGCATCGACTATGCGGCGCCTTCCGGAACCCCTGTATGGGCGGTGGCGGGTGGAACCGTGGTCTCCTGCGGGTGGGGAGGAGGATTCGGAAAACAGGTCGTCCTCCAGCATCCGAACGGATATATGACCTATTATGGCCACCTCTCCGGTTACGGCCCAGGGATCAGAAAGGGAGTCCGGGTTAAGCAGAAGCAGGTCATCGGGTATGTGGGATCGACCGGCCTCTCCACGGGACCCCATCTGGATTACCGGATGGCAAAAGACGGACGGTTCAGAAACCCACTGAAGGAGAGTTTTTCCGCGGGGTTTCCAATCGAAAAAGAAAAGATGGAAGCGTTTGAGAAGAGGAGGGATGAGATGATGGCCTGGCTTCAGGGAAACACAAGAGACGGGAACCCCCAAAGAGAGAAGGCGAGGGGGGGCGGGTGATGGCTCCTAAAAAGAAGATTCTGATCGTCGATGATGAGAGGGATATTGTAAAGGCATTGACCATTCGACTCCAGTCGAGCGGATACAATACGGTTGTGGCTTTTGACGGTGCTCAGGGCGTTTTTATGGCCCATAAGGAGCGACCGCACCTGATCATTCTCGATATCCGGATGCCGGCAGGCGACGGATTCAGTGTGGCGGAGAAGTTAAAAGAGTCAAAACGGATGAGCCGTATTCCCATCATCTTTGTAACGGGAAGTCCGGAGAAGAGCGCCGAGGAAAGAGCCCGGGATCTGGGCGCCCGTTATTTTATCAAGAAGCCCTATGACCCGGGAGAGTTATTGGATGCTGTGCGGAGAGCGTTGGAGACCAAACCTTCCAGTGGTTGAAAGATGAACAAAAACGATTTCGTGATCCAGTCTGAAGTTCGAAGGATGCTGATCCGCGCTGACGTCGACTACACAAAGATCGATTTTGGGACGGTGAGGGGAGTGGTTTACCTGCGGGGAATATTCCGGCCTATCCATGCCCCTACTACGGGTGAGAATGCAATGAGGGCCTATACTGTCAAAACACTCCTTGCTTTCGAGAAGAAAATTAGAAGCATTTCTGGAGTTTCCGATGTGATCTTCCAATTCGCTAATTGGAAGAAAGAGAAAGGGCATTGGATTCCGACCAGAACAATGAAAAAGGAAGAACAAAAGCAAAAACCAGATGAAGAGCAAAGGCAAAATGAAGAGCAAAGGCAAAATGAAGAGGAAGAGAAGGATGAAGAAAAAACGGCTTCCGGTTTATAGGCGAATCTTTAAGGAGATTGAAAAGGAGATCCAGGCCCATCCGAACTATGCGGACCTCCGCAACCAGATGGGGTTGCTTCTTATGATGGAGGGAGATCAGGAGGGGGCGGAGAGGGAATTCGTCCTTGCCATTCGACTCAACCCTCAGTACCGGGAGGCCGTTCTCCATTTAGGGTGCCTCTATCTTGAGATGAAGAGGTGGAGAGAGGCTGAAGAGGTCTTTCTATCCGAAGTGAGGCGGGAGCCGAAGGAAGGTATTTTCCATCATCTCCTGGGCTTGATTCACTTTCAAATGGGAAATAGAAGAGAGGCTGTTCAGAGAATCGAGAAGGCCTTCCGAAGCGATCCTACCTATAGAAAGTATTACCGGAAGCAAGGGATCTGGAAAAAGGGAAGAGTCCACCTGAGCGAGAAGATCGGAGAGGATTTCGGAAAGATGGCTCTTCATCGCCTTTATGCGCAATTTTACAACTTCGTCGGCCTCTATCTTGCCAGACAAGGAAAATCATCTCAGGCCATTCGAGAATTGAAGAAGGCGGCAAAACTGATACCCGACGCATTCCAGTTGCATTCCAACCTGGGATTGGTCTATTACCACTATGGATCCTATGGAAGGGCGGTAGAGGAATTTAAAAAGGCATTAAAGATCGATCCCCGTTATGGAATGGGATATGCCTACCTCAGTTATATCAATGCCTTGACGAGGCGGACCCGGGAGACCCGGGAGGCGCTCCGGCTGATGAAAAAGGCTGTTCGGTTAAATCCTCGATATGCAGATCTCCATTATAACCTTGCTCTCCTCTACAGTGATCAAAAGCGGCATCGAGAGGCGATCTCCGAGTTGAAGAAGGCGATCCGCATCAACCCCAACTATCTCTTTGCCAGGATCAATCTGGGTGTTCTCTATGAAGAACAGAAAAAATGGAAGGAGGCCAAAAGAGAGTATGAGAAGATCCTCAAGATCACACCGGAGGATGAACATGTGCGGAAACGTCTCGAAAGGATATCACGTTGACAGAGGGGGAAAAGAATGATCCTTTCTGAGAAAGAAAAGATTCCTGAGATTCAATCGATGCTGGTGATCCATCAGGGCGCCCTGGGTGATTTCATCTTAGCCTTGCCGGTGCTTTCAGCCCTTCGAGGGGCTTTCCCGGAAGCAAGACCGGTCATGATGGGGTATCCCCGAATTCTTCAGCTGGTGGAAGAGCGTTTTTATGCCGAGGAGATTTTTTCCATCGACCAGAAAGGAATGGCCACCTTCTTCGTCCGGCAGGGACCGCTGGACTGGGCCCTCTCCCAGTTCTTCAGTACCTTTGAACTCATTGTCGTTTTCGGAAAGGATGGAGCGGGAACGCTCATCGGAAATTTGAAAAGGGTCTGTCAGGGCCGAATCTTTCATATCAATCCCTTGCCAAATTGGGACGAAGGGGTCCATCTGTCCGATCATCTTCTGAAACAGCTGACCCGATACGGAATTTCCCTTTCGGAGACGAATCCCAGACTTCACCTAAGAGAGTCGGACCGGGAGTGGGGACGAAATTTTTGGATGAAGAGGGGGCTTAACCCTGAGGAGAGATCGAATGTGATCATACTCCATCCTGGGAGTGGGAGCAGAAAGAAAGTATGGCCTTTGAAAAAATATTTAGACCTTTTTCGTCATCTTCAAACTCAACTCGGCGGAAAATTCCTCATCGTCCTCGGTCCTGCCGAGGGGCCGGAGATTCAACAGGCTTTTGAAGAACTGACCTCTCCGCATCTGATTCCGGCAGAAGGACTTTCACTGGTTCAACTTGCTTCCGTGATGGAAGGGTGCCGGCTCTTCATCGGAAACGATTCGGGCATCTCTCACATGGCGGTTGCTCTAAGATTGCCGACGATAGCCATCTTCGGGCCAACCGATCACAGAGTCTGGTCTCCAAGAGGGGAGAAAGTCGAAGTCGTTCGAAGAGGGATTCCATGTTCGCCCTGCGCTGAAGAAAGATTTTTCCTGTGCAAAGAATTTGAGTGCTTGAATCGGATCGAGTTGGGAGATGTTTTAAAAAGTTTGAGGAGTATGGAAGCGGAGGTTTAACCCTTGCGAAAGGAGGAAGAAGATGGAAGAGAAGAAAGTGGGGCAGGTGATCAAGTATTTTGGAAAGATCGGTGTGGCTGCCATCCGGATCTCTGAAGGTTCCTTGAAAGTGGGAGACCAGATCCACATCGTCGGCCATACGACCGACATCACTCTGACGGTTGACTCGATGCAGATTGAGAACAGCAATGTCCAGGAGGCGGGATCGGGCGCCGACATCGGGATCAAGGTAAAGGATAAGGTAAGGGAACACGACACCGTGTATAAGATCGTGACGTAATCCTTTATGAGGTAGGTTAAGGTTTAGGTCAAGGTTTAGTAAATCTTTTTACTGAACCTCAACCTAAACCTCAGCCTTCGGAATTTTGGTTTTCTATGCGGTTCATCGCTGATTTCCATCTCCACTCGAAATATAGTCGGGCCACAAGCAGGGATATGGAGGTGGAAACGCTCGGCCGCTGGGCAAAGAAGAAAGGGATTGCCCTTCTCGGGACAGGAGATTTTACCCATCCCACCTATTATGCGGAATTACGAACGAAACTGGTTCCATCAGACAATGGACTCTTTCAGTTGAAAAAAGGAGATGAGGGGGTCCGTTACATTTTGACCGCAGAGGTCAGCAACATTTACTCCCATAAGGGTAGGGTAAGACGGATGCATAATCTCATCTTTGCCCCTTCTTTTGAGGTGGTGGAGAAGATTAATGCAAAGCTGGGGAATCTTGGAAAGCTTTCTTCCGATGGAAGACCTATCTTCGGCTTTGCCGCAAAAGAACTCGTTAAGATGATCCTCGATATCTCCGAGGACTGCCTCATCGTTCCTGCCCATGCCTGGACGCCCTGGTTTTCGATCTTCGGAGCCCATTCAGGGTTCGACTCGATTGAGGAATGTTTTGAAGAGATGACTCCTCATATCCGAGCCATTGAGACCGGTCTCTCCTCTGATCCGGAGATGAACTGGAGACTCTCAAGCCTTGATGCCATTACCCTCATTTCCAATTCCGATGCTCACTCACCCCATCGGTTGGGAAGAGAGGCGAATGGTTTTGACTGTGAGCTCAATTATCAAGAAGTGGTTGATGTTCTCCGAAAGAAGGACAGAAGAAAATTCCTCTTCACGGTTGAATTCTTTCCAGAGGAGGGAAAATATCATTACGATGGTCATCGCCAGTGCGGGGTGATCTTCTCTCCCGCTGAAACCAGATCGCATCAGTACTTTTGCCCCCGATGTGAGAAGAAATTGACCGTTGGGGTGATGCACCGCGTCGAAGAGCTCTCAGATCGGCCTGAGGGTTTCGTTCCGAAGAACGCCGTCCCTTCCATCCACCTCATTCCCCTGGAAGAAATCATCGCCGGAGGGCTGGGGGTTCGGGTTGGGACGAAGGCGGTAGAGGCGGAATATGACCGACTGGTCGAAAGGGGAGGGTCAGAATTTCATATCCTTCTCGATGCTGCACAGGATGAGTTAACCTCCTTTGTTCTGCCCAGGATTCTGGAAGGAATCATCCGGATGAGGCAGGGAAAGGTTTCGATCGTTCCAGGCCATGACGGCGTTTACGGAAAGATCGATCTCTTTCCTGAAAAGAAGGCGGCCAATGCACCGGAGGGACAGTTGAAGTTGTTTTGAGTTCTCAATCAGGGAGAAAGAGATGGAAAAGGATGTGGAGGAGAGGCTCATTCTGGTCTGCCGGAGCGAGATCAAGATGCTGGAACTGATCTTCGAGGGTTTTCGGAAGCTTACTGAAAAGTCGATCAAGGAAGCGGATAGGGTAAAGGAGGAGGTTCGAGGGAATTCGGCGGAGCTGGCCAGATTTGTGATCGAAAAGAGCTCACCCGGGGCAAAGGGGAAGGAATGGGCGAAACCCTACCTCTCCATGGCCTCCAGTTTCGACAGGATGGGTTACAACATGGAGGCAATGGTGGACCGACTGACGTCAATGGAAAAAGACCGCATCCTTTTCAGCGATCGTGCCGTGAAGGAGGTGAATGATATCTTCCAGGAGGCGATGGACCTCTTGGAAAGCGTTCCAAACCTGATCCAGACAAGGAATAAACTACTGGCCCAGCACATCGGAGAGCAGGTGAGGTCCATATTAATGATCGCCAACGGATATTCGGAAGAACACGAAGAGCGTTTGGTCCAGGGGGTCTGTATACCCAGATCTTCTCCTCTCTATCTGGGCCTGATCGAGTCCCTGAAAGGGATCATCGCCCATACCCTGGAGGTGAGCGGCAAGATTGTCTCCCTCTCACGCAAATCCTGAAAGACCTGTCCCCCGGCCCTAAAAGCTGCCCGGCTTGACCCAATCGAGGCTTTGCGGCACGAATAATAAAATAACTTTGACGATTTTCAGCTATGCTTTGACTTCGATTGAAAAAAAACCAGAAAACTCCAAGAATTAATTAAGGCTACTTCTAAAAATGTCATTCCGGCGCAAGCCGGAATCCAGAAGTTCTTGATATGACTGGACTCCGGTTTTCACCGGAGTGACGAATTTGGAATTATTAGAGGTTCCCTTAAGTTGACAATGCCATTTTATTATATTAAGAATGAATATAAGTTCATAAAATGAATTGCAATTTACATTACCCTTAGAGGAGGTATGGAAAAGATCGGAAGGAAGGAGAGAGAGCATCTGGCTCATCGCGAAGAGATCCTTCGAGCGGCGGAAAAGATCTTTGCCGCAAAGGGGTTTTTCCAGACCACGATGAGCGAAATCGCCCAGGGGGCGGAGTTTGGTACGGGAACCCTTTATAAATACTTCAAATCGAAAGAGGACCTCTATTTCACCCTTATCGATGAGAAGACGGGTGAAATCAACCGTCTGGTCAAAGACGAACTCTCCCGGAAGACTTCCGCCATCGAAAGAATCAAAAAAGTCTTGATCCTCGAGCTGGAATTCATGGAACAGAACCGGGATTTTTTCAGGATCTATACCTCGGAAGGAAGCCGTTTCGAGTGGTCGGTAAAGGATGACTGCGGGAAAAAGATTCACGATAAGATGGTGGACTATATCCAACTGCTTGCTCAGGTTTTAAAACAGGGGATGAAGGCCGGCGAGTTAAAACCTTTTGCCCCCCTGGATTTAGCGCATGCCTTCGAAGGGATCGTCCATTCTTTTATCTTTGAATGGCTGATCAGTCCGGAATCCTATCCGCTCATTTCAAAGGTGGAGACCATTCTGGAGATCTTTTTAAAAGGAACCGAAAAGATGGAAAGGAGGAAATAGATCGATGAGAAAGAGATGGCGCGTTGGATTGATTTTTTGGATCCTCCTCTCTGCAGGAGTGGCCCTGGCTCAGGAATCTCAAAAGCCACTGACCCTTGAGGAGAGCATCAAGATCGCCTTGGATCGCAATTTAAAACTTCATTCTTCGATGGAAGGAGTGGCGGGTTCCGAATTCAGAAGAAAGGCCGCCATGACCGATTTCTTTTCCAGGTGGACAGGTCAGTATGGATATACCCATTATAATAACCCTGTGACCGTTGGGTATTCGGCCATCACGCTTCCAACGGGAAAAGTGATCAACACCGACAAAGATATTTACAGCCTGGGCACAACCATCAGTCAGCCTCTCTTTGCAGGAGGGTCCATCCTTTCAAATTACCGTCTTGAGAAGCTGGGCGTGGATGTCTCGAAAACGGATGTGGAGACGGTCAAAAGGGACATCGTCCTCCAGGTGAGAGAAGGATACTTCAATATTTTAAGGGCGGAGAAATTTCTGGATGTGGCCCGCCAGACAGTCAAACAATTTTCAGCCCAGTTGGAGGTGACCAAAGCCTTCTTTGAAGTTGGCATTGTCCCAAAGAACGATGTCCTCCAGGCAGAGGTGAGGCTTGCCAATGCAAAACAGGGGCTGGTCAGGGCGGAAAATGATGTCGTGTTAGCCAAATCTTACTTTAATTCTTTGCTCCGCAACGGAATAGAAACCCCCCTTCAGGTTGTCGATATCCTCGGATATACCCCCTTTCCTCTCCCATTTGAAGCATCCCTAAAAGAGGCATTAGAGAGAAGGCCTGAGATAAAGACCGCAAATTTAAAGATCGAGCAATCCAAGGAGGGAGTAAAGATTGTGAAAAGCGGGTTTTTTCCAACCATTAACCTCTCTGGCAACTATTCCCGAATTTCGGATGACCCTTTGCTCATGGGCAGCCATCGAGGGGAAAGATGGACGATTCAGGGCATCGCTACGATCACCCTCGGAGACTGGGGGAAGACCGCCTATAAGTTTGGAGAGAGCAAGGTGAAGGTGACCCAGTCTGAGAATGCGAAGATTCAGTTGATCGAGGGGATCACCCTCGATATTAAGAACGGTTATCAGATCATGCTGGTAGCCGAAAAAAATATCAACGTGGCGGAGAAAGCAATCGAGCAGGCCGAAGAGAATTTGAGGATGAACGAGGAACGGTATAAATATCAGGTGGCGACAGCCACGGATGTTCTCGATGCCGTGACCTTGTTGGCCCAGGCAAGGGTCAATTACTATGGAGCCTTAAGCGATTTTAATGTCGCCAAAGCAAGACTGGAACGGGCAATGGGAAGGATGTATCCGCAATGAAAATGGGAAATAGGAAATGTAAAATGGAAAATGGAAGAGGATGAAGATGAGATACTTTTTTTTAATATTTATACTATTGATAGCCTTTCTTGGAGGGTGCGGGTCGAAGGAATCGGCGAGTGTTGAGAAGCCTTCCAATGCTCTGGCCCAAACATCAGAGGAGAGAGCGGTGGAGATAGTGGAAGTTATTCCCGGTCCGATTTCTTACACCCTTTCGGCTGTAGGAAGTCTAAAGACTCCTGAACATGTGACGATCAGCCCGAAGAAGGCAGGGATCATCAACAGGATCCTCGTCAGAGAAGGTGACCGAGCGAAGAAAGGGCAGGTTTTGGTCCAATTGGATGATACGGATGCCAGACTCCAAGTGGAAAGGGCCGAAGCGAGGGTTCGGGAGGCAGGGGTTTCACTCGAAGCGAGCAGAATCATACTCAGCCGATATGAGAAACTTCTGGAATCGAAGGTTATTCCTCAGCAGACCCATGATGACATCAACCTGAGGGTGAAACTGGATGAGACCAGATTGGATCTGGCCAGGGCGGATCTCAATTTAGCCCGGCAGAACCTTTTGGACCATCAGATATTCTCTCCCATTGAAGGGGTGGTAAACCTCAAGATCGCCTCAATCGGCGAGCACGTCAATGTGGCGCCCAAGGATGAAATCCTGACGATTGTCCAGATGGATCCACTGGAACTTGAATTTTATATCCCTGAAATCTGGGCAGGAAGGGTCCGCCCGGGAAGCCAGATTCAATTTTCAGCCAAGGCGTTCTCCGAGGAGAAGTATTCAGCCACCCTTCAGTTTATCAGTCCGACGGCTGATCCGGCCACCCGAAATGTGAAGATGAAAGCCATGGCTCCGAATCCCCATTACCGATTGAAACCCGGTTTTTTCGCTGAAGTGACACTCCCGGCAGGAGGCAACCCCAATGGCATCACCGTCCCGGAATCAGCCCTTTTTAGCCAGGAGGGAAAGATGTTCGCTTTTGTGGTGAAGGAAGGGGTTGCCCTTCGGAGAGAAGTTGAAGCCGGAAGCCGGTTCGATGGAAAGGTGGAGGTTGTCAAAGGGATTCAAAAAGGGGAAAAGGTTGTCACGGTCGGACACGAACAATTGAACGAAGGAATGAAAGTCAGGATAAGTAAAAAATAGTGTCAAATGTCAAAACCCGAAGTTCAAACAAAGCCCAAAATCAAAATATCAAATGAATTCCAAATTCCAAAATTTTAGAAATTTGAGTTTTGAATTTGATTTGGCATTTGAGCTTTGAAATTTGACATTCTCAATCGGAGTAATAATGTTCCTTTCCGATACATCCGTGAAGCGGCCTGTCGTGGCCACGATCATCACGTTAGCCCTTGTCTTTTTTGGAATCCTCGGATACCAGCGCCTTGGCATCGATCTCTTTCCCCAGGTCGATTTTCCCTATGTCACCGTCACCACAACCCTTTTCGGCGCTGCACCGGAAGTGATGGATACCGATGTGACCGATCCCATCGAAGAACAGCTCAACACCATCGAGGGCGTCAAACATATCACCTCCGCAAGCGGTTATGGTTTTTCACAGGTCGTGGTTGAATTCGAACTCTTCCGCGATATCGATTCCGCGGTTCAGGATGTGAGGGCCAAAGTCGATCTGGCAAGAAGGAAACTGCCGACCGATATTGATCCGCCTGTCATCGATAAACTCGACATCAATGCCATTCCCATTCTCTGGCTTTCCATGAGGGGCAACCTTCCCCTTCAGCGGTTGGGAATGATTGCCGATGAGGTGTTGAGGCCTCAGTTGGAGTCGATCCATGGTGTTGGAACCATCAACTTAGATGGCTATGCGAAGAGGGAGATTCGGGTCTGGCTTGACGGAAAGAAGCTGGAAGCCCACCGGCTGACCTCGAATGATGTCGCCAAGGCTTTTCTGACGAAGAATGTGGAACTGCCCGGCGGGATCATTGAAAGCGTTGATCGTGAGTTTACTGTCCGGAATTTAGGTGAACTCCGTAATATCGAGGAGTTCAACAACCTGATCATTACCTATCAGAATGGGGCGCCCATCCGCCTGAAGGATGTCGGTTGGACCGAGGATGGGACAGAACCGGTCCGATCGATTGCCCGGTTTAATCGGATCCCTGCGATTGGATTGAGCATCATTCCCCGTTCCGGAGCCAATGTGGTGGAGGTGGCCCGCACGGTCAAATCAAAGCTCGTTGAGATGAATAAAACCCTTCCTCCTGGGGTCGAGGTCTCCGTTTCCTTTGACAGTTCTTTTTTCATCGAAGATGCAATTTCCGATGTGGGGTATGATGTCTTCCTGGGCGGGATTCTTGCCGCTGGAGTGATGTTCTTCTTTCTACTCAGCGTCCGGAGCACGATCATCACAGCCCTTGCGATCCCCGCCTCTCTGATCGCCAGCTTCGGCATCATGCATTTTATGGGGTTTACGCGAAACTATATGACAATGCTGGCCCTCTCGATGATGGTAGGGGTGGTCATCGATGATGCGATCATCGTCCTCGAAAATATCTACCGTCACATGGAAGAGGGGGGGGATCGAATGTCCGCCGCAAAGGGAGGAGCTTCAGAGATTGCCTTTGCGGCCGCGGCCGCGACCTTCTCCATTGCCGCTGTCTTTATCCCTGTTGCCTTCATGGGAGGGATTATCGGACGGTTCTTCTATCAGTTCGGCGTCACCGTAGCCACCTCCGTCATTGCCTCACTTGTCATTGCGCTGATTCTGATCCCAATGCTCTGTTCCCGGTTCCTGAGGGTGGAAGAGAAGAGGAGCAAGCTGACCCTCTTTTTTGAGCGCGGCTATGAACGGCTTGAAAACCAATACCGGAAGGCTCTGGGTTTCTGTCTGAGTCACCGGTGGGTTATTGTGGCCATCGCCACATTGATTTTTTTCGGGAGCGTGGGCATCCTCATCAATCTGAAGAAGGAATTTGTCCCCAAATCGGACGAAAGCCGTTTCCTCATTCATCTGGAGACCCCTACGGGATCCACTCTCCATTACACGGATGATAAAATGAGGAAAGTGGAGGACCTGGCCCTTAACTTGTCCGAGGTTAAAAATATCTTTTCCACGATCGGTGTGGGCGCTCGGAAAGAGGTGAACAAAGGGATATTGCTGATTGCCCTGAAAGACCGCGGGGAGAGAAAGCGCACACAGCATGAGGTTATGGCCGGCCTGAGGGAGGAGGTTCGGGGAGTCCCAGGATGTAAAGTCTATATCGAAGACTTCGAGCCCGTTGCCGTGGGGGGAAGGCGTGGGGCCCCCCTGCAGTTTGACATTAAAGGCCCGGAAGTGAAGGAACTGGAGGCGATATCCAATCAGATTATGGCGGAGATGATGAAGCGTCCGGGGTTTGTGGATGTCAGCTCCGATCTCGAATTGACGAAGCCTGAAGTGAGGGTCTTTATCGACCGGAATAAGGCATCCGATGCAGGCGTGGATGTCCGCGAAATATCTTCCGCCGTCCGACAGATGATCGGAGGGCAGGAGGTCTCCAAGTTTAAGGATGCGGAGAGGGCCAAGCGCTATGATGTAAGGCTCAGGTTGATTAAGGATCAAAGGATGAGTCCTGAAGACATCGCACAGATCTCGATTCGCACTCCGAGAGGGGGGTTGATCAAACTGGCTCAGGTCATCAGGGTGGAAGAGGGAATCGGTCCCAATCTGATCAACCGCAAAGACAGGCAGAGAAGCGCAACAATTTATGCTGAAACTTCTGGCGGAAAGACCCTGGGTGACGCAATCGAAGAGATGGAGGATTTGGCGAAAAAGATGATTCTCTCAGGATATTCCCACAGCTTTTTCGGTCAGGCAGAGGCGTTTAAAGAATCGTTCCACTACCTGATCAATGCCCTGATCCAGGCCATCATCATTATCTATATGGTTCTGGCGATTCAATTTAATAGCTTTCTCCATCCCCTCACCGTGATGCTGGCCCTTCCCCTAAGTACGGCAGGAGCCTTTGGCGCACTCTATCTGACCGGTGATACCATCTCCATCATCAGCATGATCGGCATGATCACCCTGACGGCCCTGGTCGTTAAAAATTCCATCCTGCTGGTCGATTATACGAATACCTTGAGAGAAAAAGGAATGGAGAGGAATTCAGCCGTGCTTCAAGCGGCGCCGGTGAGGCTTCGGCCCATCCTGATGACGGCTGTGACAACAATGCTTGGGGTTCTTCCGGTGGCCCTGGGTTATAGCGCAGGAGGAGAGCTGAGGGCTGGAATGGGCCGGGCAACCTTCGGAGGGATGTTCGCTTCAACGCTCCTCACCCTCTTCGTTATACCAGTGGCTTATACTCTTATGGATGACATACGATTATTCGTGAGAAGGGTCTTTGGGATGGAGAAAGGGAGTGAAATTTCAACTTAAGCCTCAATGAGGCATAGAGATTGCATAATTATTGATTAATAATTAGGAGGCATTTTAGGAATAAGCGAAATATATCAACAAGTTAAACAATTTTTAGAAAAGTTGAAGCTTTAGCGCTTGTTGACAGAACAGGCAAGTTCTGGTAAGTTTCTTATCAATTTTTGGACAGTAGTGATCGGGGATATAAATTCAGTGCAATTGATTATCGCCACTATTTTCCTGATTCACCTAGTTTTGCTTGCGGGGACTTCCTATGCGGGAATCTATCGTTGGGTGGATGAAAATGGAGTGATCCATTTTACCAATTGTCCGAGGGACGCCAGGTTTAAACTCTACATCAGGGAGAGCAGGGATGATGTAAGGGGAGAGGAGAACCGCTCCAACGTAACACCCATAAGGAATCAGAGCCAATTTGATTCACTGATCGAGGAATTCTCCAAGAAACATAATGTCGATTTCGCCCTGGTCAAGGCGATGATCAAAGCCGAATCAGGATTTAACCCCCTTGCGGTCTCCAGAAAGGGGGCAAAGGGATTGATGCAATTGATGCCGGAGACGGCCCTCCGAATGAATGTTGCAAATGTCTTCAGTCCAAGAGAGAATATTGATGGCGGGGTTCGCTATTTCAGGCATCTCCTCTCTCTCTTTAATAACGACCTCCGCCTCTCGCTTGCCGCCTACAATGCGGGCGAGAATATTGTTTCTGAATTGCGATCCATCCCGCCTTACCGAGAGACAATAGATTATGTGAGGAAAGTATTGAGCTATTACCAATCCTATAAGCCCTGATTTATTAGCCTTATTGTCTCACTCGGGGAGGAAAACCCTCGCCTTTAGGCGAAGATATTAGTATTCACACTGTGTGCAGGTTTTTCAGGTTTTCCCTCGTGAGAATTCCTGTGCTGATTTGTTTTTTCTTTAGCTGACTTCAGTCGGTAGAGAATCCACCCGCTTGTAGCTGGTGGTAGTTCAATTCAATGGGAAAAATGAGTTACCAGCAACTGTTAAGCCTCCCAAATGGGGTGACGGCCATTCGTATTTTGGCTATTCCCGTTATCCTCCTGCTTCTCTACACCACAGGTAAAACCTTTCAGATCATCACAGCCATTGTCTTTCTCCTGGTGTCATTAACCGATACGCTGGACGGATATTTGGCCAGACGCTGGAAGATGGTGACAACCCTGGGAAAGTTTCTGGATCCCCTTGCCGACAAACTCCTCATTGTCACAGCCCTGATCGCCCTGATCTCCGCAAGGGGGATTCCTTCCTGGATGGTGATTGTCATCGTTGGGAGGGAGATCGCAGTGACCGGATTGAGAGGGATCGCCATCTCCGAGGGGATTGTTATCTCCTCAAGCCTGATCGGGAAGTATAAAACTGCCTTTGAGATGACCTCCATCTTCTTTCTGATATTAGGTGGTTCCTACTTAGGGATAGACTTTCATCTGGTCGGAATGATCCTACTCTGGGTGGCGCTGGTTTTGGCCGTTCTCTCGGGCATCGATTATTTTAGAAAGTTTTTAAAAACCATCCTCGTTTAGCTTTCTTTTTCACTCCGAACTCCCCACTCCGAACTCCCCACTCCGAACTATCTTTTTGTTATTCCCCCATCTCCCCATCTTATTTTCAACTCTTGACTTTAAATCCCAAATCTTTTAATTTTTACCTTAGAAAAAGCGGGAATAACTCAGCGGTAGAGTGCAACCTTGCCAAGGTTGAAGTCGCGGGTTCAAATCCCGTTTCCCGCTCCAGAAGGCGGCATAGCCAAGTGGTAAGGCGACGGTCTGCAAAACCGTTATTCACCGGTTCAAATCCGGTTGCCGCCTCCAGAAAAATGAAAGGGATAAGGTGATTACCTTATCCCTTTTTTTAGCATAGGGGGAGTTTTGTAGTCTCTTAAAAGATTTCGGATGGGATTTTTCTTGTTTGTGGGGTGCGGTCGAAATCGCTGTCAAAACTAACAATTGTAAGATTATGTATTTCAGCAGCGACACATTGGTAGGCATCATCAAAGTCAAGGTTGTAATCTTCCATGGTACGAACCAGTCGTTGAGTGTCACCCGGTTCAAGATGTAATAATCCGGTAGCTCCATCTAAAAAGACATCTTGAACAAAACGCAGCAATGCCTCTTTTTGGTTCAATTTGCTCAATATTATTCCGATTGAGTGAAATGAGAAATCTGTTATAAATACCTGATCTGACGATATGCGATCAAAGAATTGACCCACTTCCTCAGCCCTTGCTTGATCCAGGAGTCGTTCAAGCCAGACGTTTGTATCAACCAGATACATGATTTAATCACCCCGCCATTCAAATGCTTTTTGCTGAAGTTCAAGAGAAGTGTATTTGTTACGGTAATCCCTTAACGCACCAGCCCAGTCCTGGCGAAGCTTTTTGCCATGTTTTCGCGCCTTTTTTCCCTTCAAAAAAACTACAAAATCCTCCACTTCCTTTTGAAGTTCAGGAGGTAATTCTTGAATCATTTTCCCGATGTCTTCCATGCCTTTCCCACTCCCTTTCTTAAAAGAATTTATTGACATAATATCACACTCATTAAGGAATTGGTAGCATAAATTTAGACTCAATGCCACCGGTTCAAATCAGGTTTCCGCCTCCAATGTAAAATAGAAGGATCAGGTTTTTTGACCTGATCCTTTTTTCGTTCTTGCCATTGTTTGAACATCATCCGTTTAAAAGACAAAAAGTTTATCTTCTCTGATGAAATGGTCAACCACAAACATTCTCACCGAGACCTTTTTTGACCAATTTCTCCCGTTAGAAATAATGGACAGATCGGTTTTGAATCGCAGCGGCTGAAATTTCTAATGGGATTGTTTGCCATGAAATGGATTGAAATTACTTGACTTTACAATTGAATCCCTTATGATATAGGAAAAAAAGATCGTTACATAGAGATCAGAACAGAGAAATTCAATCCTTGAAAAAGAACGTCAAAGAGTTGGGTCCAAATCGATTTCAAGACGACCCTATTTTAACCGGAATCGTTCATCGCCTGGTTGAGGCCTTCCAACCTGAGCGGATTTATCTCTTCGGATCGAAGGCTCGATTCGATGAAAGCAAAGATAGCGACTATGATTTAATGATCGTTGTTCCGGATAATGCTCCACCTGAGAAACGACGTAACCGCTTGGCCTATCAGGTGCTTCGAGGTACCCGAGTTGCAGCAGATGTGTTGGTCTTACCTCATCAATCGTTTGAGAGCCGATTGCACCTCAAAGCCTCACTACCAGCAACCGTTATCCGGGAAGGGATCTTACTGTATGCCTCATGATCCTGTTTTGATCTCAGAGACCAAAGAATGGCTGAACAAAGCAACACAGGATCTTAGATCTGCCGAGCATGCTCTGACCGCTTTACCGCCATTACTTGGAGATGTGGCCTACCATTGTCAACAGGCACAGAAAAGGCTTTTAAAGCTTTTCTTGTCTGGCACAACATCCCTTTCAGAAAAACGCACAGTCTTGAAGAAATCGGCGAGCAATGTCTTGACAAAGATATAACCCTCAAGCCCTTTGTTGACAGAGCGGCACCCCTTACAGAATATGCCTGGCTTTTTCGTTATCCGGGGGAGCCTGTGGAGCCTTCAGAAGAGGAGGTAGAAGAGGCGTTAATGATCGCTGGCGAAGCGGTTCAAGCCATTCTATCATGACTACCCAAAGATGTAAGACCTTGACGTATCTTTATCAAAATTGGAATAATCCAGCAGTGAACGCATTTAAATCTTGAACTGCCCGAAGGGGAGGGAGGATGAGATCCGACATCCAAAAGATAATTAAAAAATTTGATACCCAGGGCTGGAAGAAAATCTCTGTCGAATTCGGTAGAAATGCCATTGAGGTTTTATTGCCTCCGAATTGTGTTGAATTGACCATGAAGGAGGTGGATGTATTATCCGATCCTCAGAAAGCGATTGAAGAGGCATTCTTAAATCCCATCGGCTGTCCTTCTCTTGAGGAGATCATCCGAAAAAAAGGAAAGGTTCCAGAGGGGATTTCCGTTGCTATTGCGGTTTCTGACATCACACGGCCCGTCCCTTATAAAGGGGAAGCCGGTATTCTTCGGCCATTATTGAGACGCTTGGAGGCTTCTGGAATCAAGAGAGAGAAAGTCAAGATCATTGTGGCGACCGGGATGCACCGACCGAGCACTGATGAAGAGAAGGTGGAGATGTATGGAGAGGAGGTCGTTCGCCAGTATACGATCCTGGACCACGACTGCGAGAATCAGGCTCTTCTGGAGAGCATCGGGACGACCCGAAGAGGGACCCACGTCTATGTCAACCGGGACTTTTATTTTGCGGATTTGAAGATTGCCACAGGACTGGTCGAAAGCCATTTTTTCACCGGCATCTCAGGCGGAAGAAAATCGGTCTGCCCCGGATTGGTCGATGTGAAGACCATACAGAAATTTCATGGCCCCACCTATCTGGAAGACCCCAATGCGACGAACCTCGTCCTCGAAGGAAATCCCTGCCATGAAGAGGCCCTGGAGGTTGCCCGGACGGTTGGAGTGGATTTTGTGATCAATGTCAATCTCAACAAGGATTTGCAACTCATCCGCATTTTCACAGGGGATATGGAGGAGGCAAACCTGAAGGCCTTTGAAATGATCAAGGGCTATGCGGAGATCCTTCTGAAGGAGGAGTTCGATATCGTGCTCACCCATAGCGGATATGTGGGAAGGGATCATTACCAGACTGCAAAGGCCGGCGTCGGGGCTCTTCCTGCGGTGAAAGAAGGCGGTGTCATTATCATCGCGGCCAACAACAGGGACTTGATCGAACCCATCGGGTCTCCGGAATATCGAAGTCTGATCCACCTGCTCAAATTACAGGGGCCGGACGGATATCTTAATCTATTGAAAATGCCTAGCTGGAAATTTACTAAAGATCAATGGGAACCCGAGGTCTGGGGAAAAGTTTTAAGAAAAGTGGGTGAGGAAGGATTGATCTACTGCTCTCTTGAAATTGAGAGGAAGAACTATTGCCTTCTTCCAGGGGTCTGCGGTCTCGACTTTTTAAAAGGCAAACGAATCAAACCCTCTCTTGAAAAGGCTCATGAAATGGTTCAGAAAGCGGTCCTCTTTTCGGTTTATCGCTACCGGGAAAAGGGGATCGAACCCACTATGGCCTTCATCCGAGAAGGCCCGTATGCTGTACCTATCCTTCGAAAGAATTTATAATCTCCCTCTCCCTTGGTGGGAGAGGGTAGGGGTGAGGGGGACGAAACAGTTTTCACCCCCACCTCAATCCTCCCCCATCAAGGGGGAGGATAATACTTTGTCAATTTTCTCCCTTAGAGAGTGAGGCCCTATCCTGTTCATCACTCAAATATTGCGCCTGTATGGCCCGAAGTGACCAGCTTGGCATACCTTCTGAGATAGCCTTTTAATTCTCTCTTTCTGGGTTTCCACTGAGATAACCTCTTCTTCAGCTCTTTGGCGGAGATGAGGAGGTTGAGCTTTTTCCCCGGGATGTCTATTTCGATAAGGTCTCCGTTTCGTACAACACCAATAGGACCTCCTGCTTCAGCCTCTGGTGAGACATGGCCAATGGCTGCGCCGCGGCTTGCACCTGAGAAACGGCCATCGGTGAGGAGTGCCACCTCTTTATCCATTCCCACTCCCACGACAGCAGAGGTGGGTGCGAGCATCTCCCGCATTCCGGGTCCACCCTTAGGTCCCTCGTTACGAATAATAAGGACTTCTCCTTTCCGGATCTTTTTACCAAGGATGGCTTTCAGAGCTTCCTCTTCGGATTCAAAGACCCGTGCAGGGCCCTGGTGTTTAAGCATGGTCTCGTCAACAGCCGATCGTTTGACCACACCACCTTCAGGAGCGAGGTTTCCAAAAAGAAAGACTAATCCTCCGACCGAATGGTATGGCCTCTCAAGAGGGCGTATGACTTCAGGGTCGAGTCGTTTTTTCTCCTTAATGTTTTCTGCGACTGTTTTCCCCGTGACTGTGATGGCATTCTCGTGAATTAACTTTTTCCGGCTCAGTTCTGTCATGAGGGCAGGGATACCACCAGCACGGTGAAGGTCCTGGATATGATAGGGACCTGCGGGGGACATGCTGCACAGATGAGGCGTCCGGTCACTGATTTTATTGAAGGTCTGGAGAGGAAGGGAGATTCCCGCTTCATTAGCGATGGCCGGCAGGTGCAGGGAGGTGTTGGTCGAGCCGCCAAACGCCATGTCCACAGTGATGGCGTTTTCAAAAGCTTTCCTGGTTAAAATCCTGGAAGGGAAAAGACGATTCTTGACCAGGTCCATGATCTGGATGCCAGATTCTTTTGCGAGGCGAATCCGATCCGCAGAAATGGCCGGAATCGTGCCATTGTAGGGAAGGGCAAGGCCAAGGACTTCCGCAAGGCAGTTCATGGAATTGGCCGTAAACATTCCGGCACAAGACCCGACCCCTGGACAGGCGCATCCTTCCATCTCCTCCAGCTCATCTGGGGTCATCCCTCCTGTTTTCACTCTGCCTACCGCCTCAAAGACCGTGGCCAGGTCGATCTCTCTTCCCTGGAATTGTCCTGCAAGCATTGGGCCGCCGCTGATCAGAATGGTAGGAATATTGAGACGAGCTGCTGCCATCATCATTCCGGGGATGATCTTGTCACAATTCGGAATCAGGACCAGGCCATCAAAAGGGTAAGCCATGGCCATGGATTCTACCGAATCGGCAATCAATTCTCTTGAGCCGAGAGAATACTTCATTCCCTCATGTCCCATGATGATCCCATCACAGATGCCGATGGTATAAAATTCGAGAGGGGTTCCTCCTGCCATACGGATTCCAGCTTTAACGGCATCGGAGAGTTGCTGTAAGTGGAGGTGGCCCGGAATGACCTCGTTTGCAGAGTTGGCAATGCCAATCATGGGCTGTTCGATCTCCCGATCTGTTAATCCAAGAGCCTTAAAGAGAGATCGGTGAGGTGCCCTTTCCAATCCCTTTTTCATCTGGTCCGATCGCATGGTTCTCTCCTTGATTTTAATAAAGGGTTTAAAATCAGTGTAATCTGATTTTTTAATCACTGCAATCAATGAATAACATATCTTGACAAAATTCGTCAAAGAGTATAAATGATGACTTACCATTCACGAATCACGAGTCACAGATCACGAAATTCGCCTGGGTGGCGGAATTGGTAGACGCAAGGGACTTAAAATCCCTCGGTGGTCCCCCACCGTGCCGGTTCAAGTCCGGCCCTAGGCACCACACATCAGAAGGGATTGGTCATCCGTAGGTCAATCCCTTTTTTATTAAACTTTATTAGACCACGCAGATATCGACACAAATAGACGGATTTGCGGATGACATGGTCCAATTTCGGTTATTGAGATATTTTGCTAAAAATGGTAAATTTTAAAAAAATGTTGAGAAGATAAACTCGGGAAGCAGTAGGGGAGGCAATGAAGAGGTCAAAATCTTGAAGGGTTTACCCCCTTTGTCAGTGGGCCTATTCTGAAGAGATGAAGGGATTACTGCCTCCGATACCCAAAAGGTTGATCATTTACCCTCCCTTCCCACCTAAGATAGGAATCGACCATTCAAGGAGACATTTGAGTTAACCTTAACGTTGCAATAAAAAGGGAGGTGGGCATGCTTCCAATCCTTTACAATTGCGGATCATTTATATGTTTTATGGGAAACAGTCGATGTCACCTGAGGTGGCCTTGGACGTATGCTTGAAACCTGAGCAGCAAAACGATAAAAGGTGCCGCTGTAAAGGCTTGGGAAGTTTCGCTTCCCGTATCCGCCCAGCATACCCACCTCCCTTTTTGTATGATATTTACGCAACTGCAAGGTTAAACCAACATTTGATTAAGGGGGTCTGAGATGAAAGGGGCAGGGAATCTTCCCACATTGTCGGTGAACGCAGAGTGTTTGCCGGAAGCATGGGAGAAGGCCGTCTTAGCCGTTTGGGATGATGGGTTGGATATAAATACGCAGTATGACAGGGAAGGGGATGCGCCAAGCAAAGATGCCACCGTCATCATCACCGTTCATGACCCCTTTGCCGAGCCTCGAATTCATAAGAATTTTCCGGGCGGCCCTGTCGAGCTGGAGGTCTATCGGCAGGAGGTGGTGGATGGGATCCATGATCACTGGATTGACCCCGCGGCGGGTAAATGGACCTATACCTATCATGAGAGGCTTTTTGCATATTGCCCGGTGCATCGCTTGAAGGACCGAAAAAGCCCCATCCACGCGTTTGCGGCGGTGGATCAGATTGAATATATGATCCATTCGCTGGCGAAGGTGGAGTATACCAGGCGAGCACAGGCCATTACATGGATGCCGACGGCAGATATTTACACGGAAGATCCGCCATGCCTGCAACGGATATGGTGCAGGTTGGTAGCGGATGGGACGGGAGGATTGATGCTGAACATGAATACGCATTGGCGAAGCAGAGATTTGTACAAGGCATGGTTTATGAATGCTTATGCGCTGACGGATTTACAGCGGGTGATTGCGGAACGAATATCGAAAAAGATCGGTAAACCGATCGGCGTGGGGCGTTATGTGGATATAAGCGATTCGCTGCATCTTTACGGCAGATATTTAGAAGATGTCAAGAATGAGGTTGAAAAGATGCGTGACGGTTTGTTCAGGAGTCGGGCCTGGGAAACGACTCACCCAGCATTAGAATTGATGATCCAGGAAGCGCGTGCAAATTTGGCCAAAGATCCAGACTGGTACGCAAAAGGAGGTCAGAGAAACGATTAAGGAGATGAATCGAGGAGAGAGTCAAACAAAATGGGTTAGCCCATTGAAATCTTCGACTGAAATGAAAAGATTGACAGAAAGGTCATTTATCTCTGCCCTAGGATTCTTCTTGATTTCACCGATCCATTGATCATCCAAGGCGGCCCTTTAATAATAAAATCTTCGGTGTTTTCAAAAACGAGCGAAACTTTTTTAAGGAAAACAGGATGGGGTCGAAGGACTATCTCCGTTGATCGCAGCCAAGGTGTTTGAATAGGCCGGTGATGAAGTTTCCCCAGGTGGGCATCAGTCGATCGATCTCATAGGGGATCAGTTTTATCTTTCCGTCGTGAATCATATCATGTAATTCCTCTAACTTGCTGAAATTTAAAGGCCAGGTCTTCTTCCCTAACTCACAGATCATATGGATATTTTTTGTCTTCACATCGATGTCCAATATTTGCAATCGTTTAAACCCATCGCCGGCAAAAAATTGGATCTTACTATTCTTCATCTCAATCAATTTCTCCCAGCCGAAGGAACACCCTCCCTGCTTCTGTGAGATATTGTTTTTTGAAGCCCCTTCCTGTCTCCTGGTTTTTTTCATTCTTATTAAGCCTGAATCTCAGCTTAAACCTAAATCTTTCTTCGTAACCTCTTTTCCAACCTGTGGTAAATACCCGTTTTCCTCTTTTTGATCTCCTTGACCTTCTCCAACAGCTCACCTAAGCCGATGATCGCTAATGGAGGGCTTTTCGGCCTCCCCTTTTTGTTTTTCTTCACCTTTGCCGTTCGTTTCATACCCGCTCACCCCGGATGGACCTATTAGGTAGCCATGAGGGCAGGGAATAATTCAAAAAAAGAATTTATGAGTTTTCCTGAGTTCCTGGTTTCCTTATTCATAGGTTCTTGAGCTTTGAATGAAGCGTACTAAATACAGAACAGAGTGTCAAGGGGTTTTCCATAAATGATCATTCGACTACCACCACACAACCGCATTATTAAAAAATTGACTTCGATAAGTTAATGATATATAAGCAGGTAAAAAAGAGTAATGGGAGAAGGAACATGAAGGTTTTGGGAATACTTGGGAGTCCGAGGGTGGGTGGAAACAGCGATATTCTTCTGAATCAAGCCCTGGCAGGGGCAAAGGAGATGGGGGCAAAGGTGGAGAAGATCATCCTGAGCCGAAAAAAAATCTCAGGGTGTCTCGATTGTACGAAGTGCAATGAGACAGGGATTTGCGTGATCCGGGATGACATGCTTGAGATTCATCAAAAGATCCTTAAATCGGATGCCGTCATCCACAGCGTTCCTCTCTATTTTTGGGCGATGACCTCCCAGATGAAAGCCTATCTGGACCGCTGGTGCGCTTTCTTTGATGGGAGCTGGAGATGGCATAAAGCCTATCTTCCAAAGATGAAAGGAAAGAGGATCGGTCTGATGACCGTCTGCGGCGATCCCAATGTCCATACGGCAGATCCCATTGTCCATAGTTTCAGGGAAACCTGCAAGTTCTCCGGGCTTAAATTATTCCCTGTGGTTCAGGCCTCCGCCGCTGGAAAGGGGGAGATCGAACGGAATGAGAAGGCTAAAAAGGAGGCTTATGGGTTAGGGAGAAAGATAGCCACGTCTTAGAGGTTATCAGAAAATCAGAATGTCAGGTTATGGGCATCAGGATATCTGGGTATCAGATAGAACCTGATTTCCTAATACAAACTCAATTAATTTATCATTTCTAAATTTGAGATTCCGAAACAAGTTCGGAATGACAGACTTTATCTTGTCATGCTTCTGAACTCGTTTCAGCATCTTATTTAATGCGTTTGTATTAATAACCTGGTATCCTGCTTCCCGGTACCCTGATATCCTGATATCCAATTTATAGTCCCTTCAGGGCTTTTTGGAGGCTGTCATTGCACTGAGCGAGTTTTTCGACAGCGTCTTCGATTTCAGTCTTCACGGCGCCCAATCCCAGTTCTTCCGCTTTTTGAGCCCACTTCCTATACTCAGCCATATGGCTTTCGTTATGTTCTATCCAGTGGTCGATGACGAGCGAGAGCTTTTCCTTTTCATCCATTTTCCCCTCCATTCCTATCCTTTCAGATGTATTCGATGGTTGCGGGTGGTTTCGGTGTCAGATCGTAAAGGCAACGATTCACGTCCGGGATGGCGGTGATCCGTTCGCATATCCGTGTCAGTTTTTCCCAGGGAAGTTCGACAGGTGTCGCCGTTCTGGCGTCGAGGCTATGGATGCATCGCACCACAATGATCTGTCCAAATTCACGGTTTCCGTTGACCATTCCAGTTGCCCTGTCACTTAAGAGGATTGCCATATACTGGAAAGCACCCGAGTCCACAAGTTCTTCCTCGACGATTGCAGTGGCCGCACGGACGGTGGCGATTCGCTCCTCTGTCACTTCTCCCACGATTCTCGTCGCAAGGGCTGGACCAGGAAAGGGAATCCTCCGGGTAATCTCCTGGGGCAGGCCTAATAGTTTTGCAACCTCTCTCACCCCATCTTTCCGCAAGGTCTTGAGGGGTTCAAGCACCTGATAGCCGTATTCTTTTTCCGGGTCGATGCCGATCTGGGCAAGGATGTTGTGCTGACGCTTGATGCCGGCCACGGTCTCTTCGATATCGGTGAGAATGGTGCCGTGAAGGAGGTATTTTGCACCGGTCTCCCGAACCAGTTTCCCGAAGACGGTCGAATAGAAAGTCCGGGTGATGGCCTTTCGCTTCTCTTCCGGGTCGGTCAAACACTTCAGCGCACTGAGAAATTCTTTCTTTGCGTCGACCAGCCGGACAGGGATTTCCATATCGGCAAAAATTTCAACCACCCTTTCAGATTCGCCCTGTCGCATCAGCCCGTTGTCGATAAAGACGGTTTTGAGCCGATCGCCGATCGCCCTATGGCCGAGAGCGGTCACCACCGAACTATCGACTCCTCCGCTGAGCGCATTGATGGCAGGATAATTTCCCACCGATTTTTTGATATCCGCAATTTGTTCCTCCACAAAAGCCCTGTAGTCCATGTTTTACCCCTTTCTGGTGATTTGACCGTGGATTATAAATTAAAAATTAGTTCTGTCAACCCTTTGTTGTCCCTGGTTAAGAAGAAGCGGTCTGCTTATCTTCTTAGAACTTCAACCACTTCGATCCGATCAAAAAGCCATCTCTTCTCTATCTTTTTCAGGAGGCAATCCAGCTCGTGGGCTTCATTGACCATCTCTCCGGCGGTTGTCTTTCCGGTGAGCCGGGCGGTCAGCCGGACCTTAGCCTCGCCCTCTTGTGGGAAGGCAATATTAAAATCGTAGAACTTTAAATGGAGTTGTGTAAAATGGAGGCGGCTGCGAGCCGCATAGCCGGTTATTTCATCACGGGTCAATCGGCCCGAAACGGAATAGGCCGGGATATTTATTTCGCAAGATTCGCGGAAAAGGGAGCCAATCTTCTTGATCTTTTGATCCATGGTGAAGATGTTTTCACCGGGTTCTTTCAAGACCCCCTCGAAGAGCAGGTGAAACTGCTTTTTCACCCTCTTCTCTTCGCTTTGGAAAAGAGTGAGTGAAGCTCCTATCCCAACCGCAATCAGGATCAGGGCGATCAGGACATATTTGACCTTCCGCCTGTTAGAAATAATGGACCGCTGCCCTGAAGCGGGGTTACGTTTTGATCCCAATCCAGTAGGATTTAATGGAGATCTGGAATTTCGAACGGGGTTCACCATAGAGGGTCTCCCAAGATGCGTGAGAGGGATGCCTGCCCGAAAAAATGGTTCTGCATAGGGCCGCTCCTGTTGTCTCCCACCACATAGACCGAATCGGACTCCACCTGACGGGGCGAAAGGTTCCAGTCGTAAGGCTTATGGATGTAAGGTTCATCCAGCTTTTTTCCATTGATGAAGAGCCTTCCATCTCGAAATTCAACCACTTCACCTTCCAAAGCGACCACTCGTTTAAGAAGCATCACCCTCTGCCCTGTGAAACGGATCACCACGACATCGCCTCTTTTGGGTTTGGAAAAGAGGTGTCGAAACCTCCAGCAGAAATTGAACTCCCCATTCTGATAGGCGGGTTCCATGCTGTGCCCTTTGATGCGGAAGGGGATCAACAGATGCCCAAAGACGAGATAGGCGAGGAGCGCGACACAGCCTGCCCGGATCAGGAAAGAATGGGTCAATGATGGAAAAAGGAATTGGCGGATTCCTTTATTGACAACCATGGGTCTTCAAATCCAATGGAATATAACTTAATGTCGCGGGAACCGCAAAAGGACGGAGTGATTTATATGAAAAACCCGGTGGAGGGGAGAAGTTGTCTGTGATAACTCCGCCACTTAAGACTTGTGAGTTTCTCCCACATCTTTCAGCAGGTTTTTCAGTTTCTGAATCATCCCTTTTGGCATGGAGTGGAATTCCAGCCCATACCGGTGTTCTCTCCAGGTCTCTCTTGCAGCCAGATCAGCCCAGACAATTTTAGCCACTCCTTGGACGGTATTTAGTTCAAGACCCTTTGCAAAATAGATTTCGATTTTGAGCAGTTCTCCCACATCTATTTTTTCGGGGAGATAGACGAGGATGCCGCCTTCGCTCGCATCCTTAACGATTCCGCCGAAATCGATTTTTTTCCCTTTGCGCGAGTAATCGAGGGGAAGTTCGACAAAGAACCTTGGATTTTTTCTTTTTTCAATGGCTAGTACCCCTCTTCGAGAAAGAGCTTTCTCCTCTTTTTTCTCATTATTTTTTGGCAAAACAGGTTTTCCAGGACTCATGAGGGCCTCCTTATTGCATCAGACGTATTTCAAGAGGACTTAAAAAGGCTAAACATTTTAGAAAAAAAAGTCAACCGTTTTTATGAGATTTCTGAAAAAATACAGAAATCTCCGATTACATCGATTAGGAGCCGATTACACAGATTAAATATGTATTCATAAAAAAAAATCTGTGAAATCATTTTTTTGAATCTGTATAATCAGAAAGAAAAAAGCCCCCCAATTAAATATCTATCTATTTTTGATCTTGTGTTTACGGTTCTGGTGATAAGCTTCTCTCTTGGCAATATAAGGGTCGAGAGTATTTCTTTTAAAGTCCTCATATTCTCCGATCCTGAAGGAGGTTCCGTTGACCTGATCATAGGTTCTAATGGCGAGGCCAAGAGACACGGACTTGATGAGGTAGGTCTTTGGATCAAGGAGAAGGTCGCCGGCATAACCAAAGGTGTCGCGTAAACTGGAGGCTCCCAGGATCGGCCACTCAATATAGAATGCCGGTCCTATGCCCCAGAAACCGAGGGTCTGACCGAAATCTTCATCCCTCTTTTCGATCTTCAGCTCTGTTTTTGCGGGATCGAGAAAACCGGCAAGACCGAGCGTGGAATTCAAAAGAAAGCGGACGGTTTCATTTCCAGCGCCTTTAAAATTGGCTTGAAGGAGGCAGTTGACCAGACGGACAGGGGTCGTGAGATTGGAGAAGAAATGTTTAACGCCCAGTCTCAAATCTTCAGGGACCACTGCCTTATATCCGGAGGCCAAAGGTTTAAGGGCCCAGAAATAGAGTTTATCATTGACATGAAAAAAGATTCGGTTCACGGGTTCAAGGGGGTCGGCTAAGGTATCGAGCGTTTCCTCCAATTCCAGTTCTTCCTCCTTTAAAGATGGTTTAGAGAACTGTGCAATTATAACAGGGAGGTCAGGGGGCTGATAACAGACAGAGGAGTCAAGGGAAGACCCTATTGGAAGATCAGGTTCTCCAGAGGCGAGGCCGTAAAATAATAAGAGCCAAAAGGCGGATAACAGAAATCGTTTGAAAAGCGTTCTCATCACCTGATTTCGTTTCATCTAATGAGCAGTGGCCGTCGCATTAAGGAATGGGTGGCTCAGTTTTGAGTTGATTTGGCCTTAAGCCTCTTTATGAGCTCCTGATAGGAGGATTTGGCAATGATCTCGTTAAACTGTGTCCTGTAATTATTGACCATTCCCACCCCTTCGATCAAGAAGTCATAGACGAGCCATTGGTTTCCTTTTTTCCAGGTCCGATATTCTACAGAAATGGTTTGGTCTTTTTCGGTATAGATTTTGACCTTTATCGTCGCATAATCTCCGTCGATACGCTCTCCCTCATAGATGATCTTATCCCAGGAATAGCCCTCGACCTTATCCATATAGACCCTTTCGAGCAGCCCTTTGATGAGGGTAACAAATTCTTTCTTTTCTTCAGAGGTCCTCTGTGCCCAGTGTCTTGAAAGTGAGCGCCTGGCCATCTCTTCCCAATCGAAACGTTCATCGACTATTTTTAAGATCAGCCCCTTTCTCTCCTTCGTTTTATTCGGGGATTTAAGGGAAGGGTCACTCAGGACGGATAGCACCTTGTCCGTGGTTTGTTTAAGTTGCTCCTGGGGTTCTCCGGCAATTGCAATACCGAGCATTGCGAACGTGAGTGAAAGAGAGAGAAGCCATTTGGCAAGACCGATTCGGTTCATAGATATCCCCTTCGGCAAGGTTAGATTTTTTCAAAGACAAGCTTGGAGATCAGCTCTTCGAGATCGACAGAAGGCTGAGTTTCCCTAATTTTTCCTCCCGGAGCAATAACTTTTTCAGATCCTCCCGGCGTGATCTCGATATACTTTTCTCCCACCAACCCTTTTGTCTTGATGGAGGCGATGGCGTCTTCATGGATTTTTATCTCACGGGGCAGGCTCAGAACGATCCTGGCCTGATAATTCTCAAGGACAATGCTTTTCACACGGCCCACCTCAACGCCTGCAATGACGATATTCGATCCTTCCTTGACCCCCCCGCTATTGGAGAAAATGGCATAGATCTCATAACCCTTTCCTCCCACAATCTCCATCTTTCCCAATTTGACCGAGAGGTAGCCCAGGCAGAGAATTCCTGCGAGCACAAATAATCCCACTGCTAATTCAATATCAAATTTTTTCATCTCGTCCCCCCTCATTATAAGGAAAATATGGAAACCAGGAATTCAGGAATTTAGGAAAATTCAAAAAATCTTTTTTGAATTATTTCCTGCCCCTGCCGCAGGATGGCTTCCTAATAGAGTTTGATGGGTCCCTCCAGACTTCCGCTGACGAACTGCCGGACGACAGGGTTATCGGAAGAGAGGAATTCATCCGGAGTTCCTATCGTCAGAATAACTCCCTCATGGAGCATTGCCACCTTTTGGGCGATCTGAAACAGTCTCGACAACTCATGACTGACGATGATCGCGGTAAATCCACGATGCTGATGGACCGATTTGACGAGGTCGAGGATCGTATGGGCAATAACAGGATCTAACCCTGTGGTGGGTTCGTCGAAAAGGATGATTTCAGGTTTGGTCACCAGAGCCCGCGCAAAGGCGGTCCGCTTGAGCATCCCTCCGCTGAGCTCGGCCGGAAACTTATTTTCCGCCCCGGCCAGTCCCACCTGATCCAACTCTTGAAGAACCCGATCCCTGATCTCTTCCTCTTTCAGGTTTGTTTTTTCCCGGAGGGGAAAGGCCAGATTGTCAAAGACAGTCAGGGAGGAGAAAAGGGCTCCGCCCTGGAAGAGAAAGCCGAAACGGCTTCTCAGTTCTTCGAGTTCCTTTCCCTTCAGATGGCCTATATCCTTGCCGTCGATATAGACATGGCCCTGGTCGGGTGTGATCAATCCGACCACATGCTTCAGGATAACGCTTTTCCCTTTGCCGCTCCCGCCGATCAGGGCGAGTATCTCTCCTTTCTTTACTTCAAAGGAGACGCCTTTAAGCACAGGAAATCCATTAAACGATTTATGGATCTCTTCGATCCGTATCATTTTATCGCCTCAGAAGAGAAGAGAAGTCATTATGTAATCCCAGAAAAGGACCAGGACCGACGAGAGGACCACGGCCTGGGTGGTTGCCTTGCTTACACCTTCGGCCCCAAATCCAGAATTAAACCCCTTATAACAGCAGACCCAGGAGATGATGACGCCGAAGCTGAGAGATTTATAAATTCCCTCCAGGACATCCTCGATCCTCACGTAGTTGGCCATTTCACCGAAATAGGTCCCTTCGCCGACTCCCAACAGCTTTCCTCCCACGAAATATCCGCCGAAGATGCCGACTACGTCGAAGATGGCGGTCAGAAGAGGCAGGGCAATGATTCCTGCGATCAGTTTGGGAACGATGAGATATCGAAAAGGGTTAAGCCCCATCAACTCCAGGGCATCGATCTGCTCGCTGGTCCGCATGATCCCGATTTCGGCCGTCATGGCCGAGCCGGCCCTTCCCGTAACCATGAGGGCGGTGAGAACAGGCCCCAGTTCCTTGATGAGGGAGAGGGCGACCATGGGGCCAAGGAGTGCAGTGGAGCCGAATCGGTTAAGGGTATAGAACCCCTGAAGGCCGAGAACCATTCCAGAAAAGGCTCCGGTCAGGAGAATGACCAGGGTGGATTGAAATCCGATGAACCAGACCTGTTTGATGATCCAGGAAAATTTTAAGGGAGGAGTGGCAGCGCAGAAGAGGGTTTGAGCAAGGAAAAGGCCCATCCGCCCCATTCCCCGCAAACCATAAAACGTAATCCCGCCTAATTTTCTAATCCATATCATTAGAAAATTATGTCAAATTTTATCCCGGATGTCAAAAACCTTTTGATTATTCAGTTAACTTTTAGTATAGTCCTTTGGGAACGATAGGGAGCGAGGGAAGAGGGAAGACAGAAGATAGGAAGCAGAAAGCAGAACAGAGTGATCAGTGGGCAGAAGAATAAGTCGTTACCAATTAGGGTAGAATGATGGTCTCGTAAAAAGTCTGAAAAAAGAAAATTTTGTCATTCCTGCGCAAGTCCCGCTCTTAGCGGGATATTTTCAGGTGGTTAGAATTCCCTGGATTCCCCTGCCTACCGGCAGGCAGGCGTTTTCACAGGAATGACGACTTTTTACGAGATCATCAAGAATGATTTTATGAAAAAACGATTGGAAGAATTGGTGGTTCAGGAGTTTCCTTATCGATGTCCTTATTGTGATCAAGAGGTTTCTTATGAGAAAATCAGATTAAAGGCGGGGGAGAATATGATCGTGTGCCCTTCCTGTAAGAAGAAATATATTAAGGTAGTTCTTGATGACTGGGAGACAAAGGGTTAAGGGGAACGATGCCTGAGAATTAACAAATACGAAATTCGGATTTCGTGCTTCGGATTTCACAAGGATCAATTTGAAATCTTAGGGCAGAAAAGGTAGATGGAAAGACTATCAACTTCTCACTTTAAGAACCGCCTTCTCACTCCTATTCAGTACGTCAAAGGAGTGGGGCCGAAGCTGGCCAGGCTCTTTGAGAAGAAGGGCATACGGACGGTTGAGGACGGCCTCTACTTCCTTCCACGAGCCTATGAAGACCGGAGGCATTTGAAGAAGATCTCAGAACTCAGAGCAGGAGGAAAAGAGACAGGTTTCGGTGAGATCATGCTTTCGGGAACGGCTTTCTTCCAGAATAGGAAAAAAAAGGTTTTTGAAGTATTGGTGGGCGATGGAAGCGGGATGATCACGCTGAAGTGGTTTCATGGAAACGAACAATATCTTAAGGAGCGATTTAAAAAAGGACGAAGATTGATCTTCTCCGGCGAGGTGAGGCGGTTCAATTACCAGAAGGAGATCCATCATCCTGATGTGGAGATCGTGGAAGGCGATATCGAAGAGGATTACCTCAACTTCAAACGGATCGTTCCCATCTATTCCGAAACGGAAGGCCTCTATCAGAGGACGTTGCGCCGTTTGTTGAAGAGCATTGTGGATGGATATTCTGATGAACTGACAAGCCCCATCCCTGAGGAGATCGTGGAACGGCAGGATCTCATCGATTTTTCCGAGGCCTTTCGGAGAGTCCATTTCCCGCCTGATGGAGAATCGATCGAAAAGCTCAATCTCCAACGTTCCGACGGGCACCGGAGGATCATCTTCGATGAATTCTTTTTCTTGGAGTTAGGGCTTGCTTTGAAGAAGAGAGGGGTGGCCCTTGAAACAGGCATTTCTTTTAAAACCGAAGGCACTCTTTCAAAAAGATTACTCAATCAACTGTCCTTTCAATTAACGCGTGCCCAGGAACAAGCCTTATCCGAAATTGTGGAGGATATGGGAAAGCCTCACCCCATGAACCGTTTGATCCAGGGGGATGTGGGAAGCGGAAAGACGATCGTGGCCCTTTTAGCCAGCCTGAGAGTGGTGGAGTGCGGCTATCAGGCTGCCATCATGGCGCCCACCGAGGTGCTGGCTGAACAGCATTATCTAACGATCCACCGCTGGGTGGAACCCCTGGGTTTCCGGGTAGCCCTGCTGACGAGCAACATCAAAGGATCAGAGAGAGAAGGGATCTACAGCCGCATCCGGGAGGGAGAAGTTCAGATCGTGATCGGAACCCATGCGGTGATTCAGGAACAGGTCGAGTTCCATCGCCTGGGCCTGGCCATCATCGATGAACAACATAAGTTCGGTGTGGTTCAGAGAGGATTATTGAAGAAGAAGGGGGAGAACCCTGATGTCCTGGTGATGACCGCCACTCCCATTCCCCGAACTCTGGCCATGACCCTTTACGGAGATCTGGACATCTCGCTGATTGACGAAATGCCTCCGGGAAGGATGCCTGTGGAGACAAAGGTCTTTCCCGAATCTGGGAGAAATAGGATCTACCGGATCGTTGAAGAGGAGGTGAAGAAAGGCCGGCAGGTCTTCGTTGTCTATCCCTTGGTGGAGGAGTCTGAGAAGCTGGACCTCAGAGATGCGACCCGGATGGCGGAACATTTGCAGAAGGATGTTTTTCCGGCTTTCCGGATCGGACTTCTGCACGGACGGATGAGGAGCGATGAGAAAGAGGCGATCATGATGGAATTCAAGGAGAGAAAGATCGAGATCCTGGTGGCTACGACGGTCATCGAGGTCGGGATCGATATCCCCAATGCCTCGGTCATGGTCGTGGAACATGCGGAGCGATTCGGACTTTCTCAACTTCACCAGTTGAGAGGGAGGATTGGCCGGGGTCAATATCCTTCGAAATGTATTCTTCTGGCCCAGTATCGTTCTTCGGAGGAGGCCAAGGTCCGGCTTCGGGCCATGGAACAGACGAACGATGGATTTAAGATTGCGGAGCAGGATCTGGAATTGAGAGGCCCCGGAGAATTTTTTGGGATCCGGCAGTCCGGACTGCCGGATTTTAGAGTGGCCCACATTCTTCGGGACACGCCGATCCTCATCGAAGCGAGGAAGGAGGCGTTTCGATTGATTCAAGAGGATCCGGACCTGGAGAAGCCTTCCCATTCTGCATTGAAGGATGTGTTGAAGAAGCGCTGGAAAGGAAGGCTGGAACTCGCTACGATTGGGTGACCCTGAATCCCGCCGTTGGCGGGATGAGGTTCAGGGCTAACAGAATTGAAAAGGGTCATGAAGTGTGTTAACCAATGGCCAGTGGGGAAATGAAGGTTGAGGTTAAGAAAACCTTAACCTTAGCCTCGACCTTAACCTGAATTTTTTATTTTATAGATTTGGTTTTGGATGAAAGGAGTGAGGCATGGTGTTTCATCCCGAGGGTTCGGGCTTTCACCGCATGATGAGGTTGCCTCCCTATATCTTCGGCATCGTCAACCAGCTGAAGATGGAGGCCAGGAGGAGGGGAGAGGATATCATCGATCTGGGCATGGGAAATCCGGATCTGGCCACTCCCAAACATATCGTCAACAAACTGATTGAAGCGGTAAAAAATCCGAGGAACCACCGGTATTCTGCCTCAAAGGGAATTTATAAGCTTCGATTAGCCATCGTCAACTGGTACCGGAACCGGTATGATGTGGACCTCGATCCCGAATCCGAAACAGTGGTCACGATCGGCGCAAAAGAGGGGATCGGCCATCTGGTTCTGGCGACCTTAGGCCCGGGTGATGTGGTTCTGGTGCCTGATCCAACCTATCCCATTCATGCCTATTCAGTGGTGATCGCCGGAGGGGATCTGCGCTCAGTTCCCCTGTCGGGCGAGGGCGACTTCTTTGAAAGGCTGCTGACGGCGACGAAGCAGACCTGGCCTCACCCGAAGATGCTGATCGTCAGCTTTCCACACAACCCAACGACGAAGGTGGTTGATCTCGATTTTTTCGAGAGACTGGTGAAGTTCGCAAAGGATCATCGGCTGATGGTCGTTCACGACCTGGCGTATGCGGATATTGTTTTTGACGGATACCGGGCACCAAGCCTTTTACAGGTGAAAGGAGCCAAGGATATCGGAGTGGAGTTCTTCTCCCTTTCAAAGAGTTACAACATGGCCGGCTGGCGGGTCGGATTTGCTGTCGGAAATCAACAGATGATTACCGCATTGGCCAGGTTGAAGAGTTATTTTGACTATGGCACCTTTCAACCGATTCAGATTGCAGCCATCATTGCGCTCAATGAAGATCAGACCTGCGTTCGAGAGATCGCAGAGGTTTACCAAAGGAGGAGGGATACCCTCATTCATGGACTTAAGCGTGTGGGCTGGGAAATCGAGAAACCGAAGGGAACAATGTTCGTCTGGGCTGAGATCCCAAAACAATTTAAAAAGTTGGGATCCCTCGACTTTACAAAATTTCTCTTAAGAGAAGGCAAGGTGGCTGTCTCTCCGGGAATCGGTTTCGGTGAGTATGGAGAGGGATTTGTCAGATTTGCCCTGGTGGAGAATGATCCGAGAATCAAACAGGCGGTCAAGGGAATTCAGAAAGCGCTGAAATAAGGCTGATGAAAATAAATTCTAAACATAATAACCAAGCTCCAAACATCAATAACCAAATAAACTCCAATAACCAATAACCAAAATATTTACCTTTTGGTGATTGGTTATTGGGTATTATCTGGTTATTGGAATTTGGTTATTGGTTATTTGGGACTGATATATTGAGAATGAATTGATCAGATCAAAAGGGAAGGGTGACATGAAAGAAATAAAGGTTGGATTGATTGGGTTTGGGACAGTGGGAGCCGGTGTGGTGAAGATTCTCCAGAAAAATTCGAAACTCATCGAGAACAGAATGGGCGCAAAGGTGATCCTGAAAAGGGTCGCCGATGTGGACCTAAAAACGGATCGCGGGGTGAAATTGAGGCCCGGAGTCCTCACACAGAAGGCAGAAGAGGTGATCAAGGATCCGGAAATTAATATCGTCATGGAGCTCATCGGGGGTATCGAGCCGGCCAAAACCTTTATTCTTCAGGCGATCCGTAATCGAAAACATATCGTCACAGCCAACAAGGCCCTTCTTGCTCTTCACGGCGACGAGATCTTCAGAGCGGCCTACCAATTTGGGGTGGATGTCAACTTCGAGGCTTCGGTCGGAGGAGGCATTCCTCTCATCCGTTCGATCAAAGAGGGATTGGTGGCGAACCGTATCCAATCCATCTTCGGGATTCTCAATGGGACATCGAACTATGTCCTTTCAAAGATGACAGACGAAGGAAAAGGGTTTAAAGAGGTCCTTAAAGAAGCTCAGCAGAAAGGATATGCCGAAGCAGACCCGACCTATGATATCGAGGGCATTGATGCAGCCCACAAGCTCACCATCCTTATCCGACTGGCTTTCGGGGCGGCCATCCAGTTTAAAGATGTCTTTATTGGAGGGATTTCCGAAATCACGCCCGTCGATATTCAATTCGGTCAGGAATTCGGATACCGGATTAAACTCCTGGCCATTGCGAAAGTGGATGGTGGGAAAATTGAGGCTCGTGTTCACCCCACAATGATACCCGAGAAACATCTTCTCTCAACGGTGGGAGGAGTTTTTAATGCCATCTACATTAAGGGTGATGCCGTAGGGCCGACTCTCTTCTATGGACAGGGGGCCGGACAGATGCCCACCGGAAGCGCTGTGGTGGGCGATCTGGTAGAACTGGGCAGGAATCATCTCATACGCGCCGGCGGACGCCGTGTCCCTCTTCTGTCCTATCAACCCTCTTCCATTGCAAAGGTTCCATTGAAGAAGATGGAGGATGTGGTGATGCCCTTCTATATGCGATTTTCCGCATTGGACAGGCCTGGAGTCCTCTCGAAGATTTCAGGGATTCTGGGAAAAAATGACATCAGCATTGCCGCCGTCATCCAGAAGGGAAGGCAGATCAGAGGCGCTGTGCCTTTGGTCCTGATGACTCATGAAGCGAAGGAGAAAAACGTCCATCAGGCATTGAAAGAGATTGATCGGTTGGGCGTGATCCTTGGAAAAACAATGGTCATCCGCATGGAGAATGAACTCGAATAATTGCCGAATGCGGATTGCGGATTGCGGAATGAAAATCCGAAATCCGAATTCCGAAATCCGAAATGGGGGGAAGTAATGTGGCGTGGAGTGATCAGGGAGTATTGGGATTTTTTGCCGGTGATGAAGGAAGAGAATGTTATTACCCTCTTAGAGGGGAATACGCCTCTTATTCCATCTTTCCGGATCAGCAAAGAGATCCTCTCCGGAGTCGGACTCTTTTTTAAGTATGAAGGCCTCAACCCAACCGGCTCGTTCAAAGACCGGGGGATGACCGTTGCAGTTTCCATGGCAAAGGAGAATGGTTCAAAGGCGGTGATCTGCGCCTCCACAGGGAATACCTCTGCCTCGGCGGCTGCCTATGCGTCAAGGGCGGGAATGAAAGCTTATGTACTCATCCCTGAAGGGAAGATCGCTCTGGGAAAGTTGTCTCAAGCCATGGCCCATGGCGCCCGGGTGATTCAGATCGAAGGGAATTTTGACGAGGCCCTTCACATTGTGAGGGAGATCTCCGAGACCGAACCAATCACCCTGGTCAACTCCCTCAACCCCTTTCGGATCGAAGGTCAGAAGACAGCGGCTTTTGAGGTGATCGATCATCTTGGATTTACGCCATCCTATCACTGCCTTCCCGTAGGAAATGCCGGCAATATCACTGCCTACTGGAAAGGGTATAAAGAATACTGGGAGAAGGGCAGGGTCGAAACACTCCCGAAAATGTTAGGGTTTCAGGCAGAGGGATCGGCGCCCATTGTGAGAGGGAGGATGGTGGAGAAACCGGAGACGATTGCCACCGCCATCCGGATCGGCAATCCTGCAAGCTGGAGGCAGGCAGAGGCGGCCCGTGATGAATCGGGCGGTTTGATCGATATGGTGAGCGATGAGGAGATACTTCAAGCCTATCAGATGCTGGCCGGTTTGGAGGGAATCTTCTGCGAACCTGCCTCAGCGGCCTCTCTGGCAGGAGTGATCAAGCTGAATCGAAAGGGATTTTTTAAGAAGGATGATGTCGTCGTTTTAACGATCACCGGTCATGGATTGAAAGACCCGGACATTGCCATTCGAGTCTCCCAGAAACCCACCTCGCTGCCTCCGAAGAAAGAGAAGGTGCTGGAATATCTCAACCTCTGAATAAAGCCCTTTTAAGAACCGCTAAATCCCACGGGCATGGTTGTAATCTCCCGTAAAATTGGCACATCTTTTGCTTTCATTTTTCGATTTTCGTTTGACATTTGTAAGTTTATGGTATATTTAGATTTTAGGAATCGGATGAAATGGCCAAAGGAATGAAATATGTGGTGATTGTCGGAGATGGGATGGCCGACTATCCGGTGGAGAGCATCAACGGGAAGACCCCGTTGATGGTGGCAAGAACACCCAACATGGACTGGCTGGCAAAGCATGGCAGCCTCGGTTTGGTCAGGACAGTCCCTGATGGTTTCAATCCTGGAAGTGAAATTGCCAACTTATCCATCTTCGGCTACGACCCTTTCCAATACTATACAGGAAGAGGTCCACTGGAAGCCGCCAGCCTCGGCGTTGAGTTGAAAAAGGATGATCTTGCTTTCCGATGCAACCTGGTCACCCTTCATTCACAGGGATCAAAGGTCATTATGGAGGATTTTGCAGCCGGACACATCTCAGATGCAGAGGCCAATGAGATCATCGTTGGTCTGGATCGGGCGATCGGGAACGAGGAAACCCGATTTTACTCCGGCGTGAGTTACCGCCACCTGATGGTGATGAAAAACGGAGCCTCGACCTGTTCCGATCTGGAAAGACTCTCACTCACTCCACCCCATGATATCATCGGCCAGGAGATCGCTCCTTTTCTCCCTGAGAATGACGGCTCCGGAAAGCGGATTCTCGCATTGATGACTGAGTCTCAGCAGTTTCTCGAGGAACATCCGGTCAACCTTGTTAGGAAGAATAAGGAACTTCGGCCCGCCAACTCTGTCTGGCTCTGGGGTCAGGGCCGGTCTCCCCAGATGGTTACACTGAAGGAACGGTTTGGAATCGATGGCTATGTGATTTCAGCCGTCCACCTGATCAAGGGGATTGGGCTCCTGGCGGGATTGGAAGTTCTTCAGGTTCCAGGCATCACCGGATACTTTGACACCAACTATGAAGGAAAAGGGGAGTATGTCCTGAGAGGGCTGGAGAAGAGGGATTTTGTCTATGTCCATGTGGAGGCTCCTGATGAAGCCGGCCACATGGGAGACCTCCGTCTGAAGGTCGAAGCCATTGAGGCTTTCGATGAGAAGGTCGTGGGAACCATTCTGAAAGGGATCAAGCATTTTGAGAAGGTTAAGGTGATGGTTCTTCCGGATCATCCCACCCCACTGGCCGTCAGGACCCATACGGCGGATCCCGTTCCCTTTGTGATCTACTCGAACGAGGTCAGCCCAAAAAAATACCATGCGGAAACTTTTGATGAAGTTTCCGCTGTACAGAGTGGCATCTTTTTGGAAAAAGGGTTTGAATTGATCGAAAGGTTTTTAATAAGGAACCCAGGAAGCCATGAATAAATAAAAGAATTAGGCAACCTCTAATAATTATCAATTCGTCACTCCCGCGCATGCGGGAGTCCAGTGATTTCAAAACCTTCTGGATTCCTGCTTTTGCAGGAATGACATTTTTAGAGGAACCCATTAGAATTTTTCCTGAATTCCTGGCTTCTTTATCAGGAGGATGGTTTTGGCCAATACGAGAACAAAATACATCTTTATGACAGGAGGCGTGGTTTCTTCCCTGGGGAAAGGGCTGGCGTCCTCCTCCATCGGCGCCCTCCTTGAGCTGAGAGGATTAAAAGTCTCCTTTCTTAAATTTGATCCCTACATCAATGTCGATCCGGGGACGATGAATCCCTTTCAACATGGCGAGGTCTATGTGACCGATGACGGGGCAGAGGCCGATCTCGATCTGGGACACTACGAACGCTACACGAGCGTTAAAACTTCGAAAAAGAACAACTACACCACCGGGCAGATTTACGATTCCGTCATTTCCAAAGAGAGAAGGGGAGACTATCTGGGCGGCACGGTCCAGGTGATTCCCCATATCACGGATGAGATCAAGTCAAAGGTCTTCGACCTCGCCCAGGACGGGGATATCGTGATCGTCGAAGTGGGGGGCACGGTGGGGGATATCGAAAGCCTTCCTTTTCTTGAAGCGATCCGTCAGATTCGGGGGGATGTGGGTAGGGAGAATACGCTCTATATCCATCTCACCCTTGTGCCTTACATCGAGACTGCCGGTGAACTGAAGACCAAACCGACCCAGCACAGCGTGAAGGAGCTTCGGGAAATCGGCATCCAGCCTGATATCCTCCTCTGCCGGACTGACCGGCTTCTTTCTCCAGACATCAAAGCCAAGATCGCCCTCTTCTGCAATGTGGACAAGAATGCGGTCATCACAGCAAAGAATGTGGATACTGTCTATGAGGTCCCCATCGTCTTCCACCAGGAAGGCCTGGATGAGAAGATCGCCGAAAAACTGAACATGTGGATGGCCAGTCCCAATCTAACAGGCTGGGAGCGTATTGTTAAGAGAGTCAAGTCCCCCCGATTTCAAACGACCATTGCCGTTGTGGGGAAGTATGTCAGTCTGGTCGAGTCGTATAAGAGTTTGACCGAAGCGTTGATTCATGGCGGCATTGCAAATGATGCGAGAGTGAACCTGAGATATGTAGATTCGGAAAAGATCGAAAAGGAGGGGCCCGATCATCTGCTTCAGGAGGCAGACGGGATCCTTGTGCCAGGAGGGTTCGGAACGAGAGGGATTAAAGGGAAGATCAGGGCGATTCAGTTCGCCAGAGAGAAAAAAGTCCCTTTTTTCGGAATCTGTCTGGGGATGCAGTGTGCGGTCATTGAAGCGGCAAGACACATGGCGGGTTTGAAACAGGCCGACAGCACGGAGTTTAATCCTCGCACCCTCCATCCGGTCATCTTTCTCCTCGAAGAGTGGCTGGACAGGGAGCAGACCCTGCAACAGAGGAATTCAGATACCCCAAAAGGGGGGACCATGAGGCTAGGTTCCTATCCCTGCAGGCTTGAAGAGAAAAGTCTGGCCTTTGATGCCTATGGCAAGAAATTAATTTACGAAAGACACCGTCATCGCTACGAGTTTAATAATGATTATCTTAAAGTTTTAAATAAGGAGGGACTGGTATTCAGCGGGACCTCTCCTGACAAGGAATTGGTGGAAATCATGGAATTGAAAGGCCACCCCTGGTTCCTGGGCTGTCAGTTTCATCCTGAATTCAAATCGAAGCCAACGGAACCCCATCCGCTCTTCAGGGAGTTCATCAAAGCCTCTCTCAAACGGGGCGCGAGGCCGAAAGTCAAGAAGGTTGAGGCTAAGGTTAAGGCTAAAAAAGCTATCTCGCGAAGAGCATAGGGCATAGAGGAGGGAAAAAAGAGAGAGACGAGGGACGACGGACGATTAACGATAGAAGAGGGGAGATTACAAGAGGTGGATATAAATGTTATTGAAGAAGCAAAAAGGGTATTAAGAATTGAGGCGCAATCGATTCTCGATCTGGTGGAGAGGATCGATGATCATTTTTTGCAGGCCGTGGAAGTACTCTATCATTGCAAGGGAAGAGTTGTCCTGATGGGAATGGGGAAGTCCGGGCTGGTGGGAAGAAAGATTGCCTCCACCTTTGCGAGCACGGGGACTCCTGCATTCTTCATCCATCCCGCTGAAGGTTTGAATGGGGATTTCGGGATGCTGGCAAAAGAGGATGTGGTCGTCGGCATCTCCAACAGCGGAGAAACAAGGGAACTATTGGACGTCCTTCCTCTCATCAAACGGTACGGAAACCCATTGATCACCCTCACCGGCAACAGGAGATCCACCTTGGCCAGAGCCGGCGATATCTCCCTTGACATTGAGGTCAAAGAGGAGGCCTGTCCATTAGGGCTGGCGCCGACCGCCAGCACTACGGCAACCCTTGCCATTGGGGATGCCCTGGCTGTGGCGCTGATGATGAAGAAGGGGTTTAAGAAGGAGGACTTTGCCCTTCTCCATCCGGGCGGAGCCCTGGGGAAGAGGCTTCTCATGCGGGTGGAGGGGTTGATGCATTCCGGAGAGGCCTTTCCAAAGGTATTTGAGAAGACTTTGATGAAGGAGGTTATCTTCGAGATCACCTCGAAACGGCTGGGTGTGACCGGCGTTTGCAATGAAGAGGGACACCTGGTCGGTGTGATTACGGATGGAGACCTGAGACGGGCCATTGAGAAATATGCGGACCTCCTCCACCGAACCGCCTCAGAGGTGATGACCAGAAACCCGAAGTGGATTGAGAAGGATGGACTTGCTGCAAAGGCGGTGCAGATAATGGAGGAGTATTCGATCACCTCTCTTTTCGTGTTTAACAAGGCTGGAGATAGAGTGCCGGTCGGAATCATTCACCTCCATGACCTCCTGAAGGCGGGAGTTGTTTAAAAATAGTTCGGATTGCAGAATTCGGAATGCGGAACGAGAAATTTCATAAATTTAACTTTTTAAATAATAAGAATTTAACTCCGCAATCTACAATCCGAAATCCGCAATAAGAAGAGAACTACGTTGAAAAGAATAAAGCTTTCGATTCTATTATCCATTTTGCTTGTTGGGGGAGTGGTCCTGGTCAGCCTCTGGGTAAACCTCCAGGAGAGAAAAAAGGCTCTGGAGGAAGCAGAGAAGATTCCCAATATCTCGACGGAGGGTGCGGATCAACGCCTGGAGAAGATCCGTTTTGTGGAAGAGAAACATGGAAAAAAGACGTGGGAACTGGAGGCAAAGGCAATCTACCAGTATCAGGGTGAGAACATCCTCCTGTTAGAGGATGTGAAAGTGATCTATTATGCGAAGGATGGACGATCCTTTACCCTTTCCGGAGATAAGGGAAAGGTCCATCAGGATTCAAAAGATATGGAACTGGTTGGCAATGTGATTCTCACATCAACCGATGGATACCGGTTGAAGACGCAATCGATGACCTATCAACATTTGAGCAAACAGGCGAGGACTCCTGATCCGGTCGAATTCGAAGGAGAACAGATTCGTCTGACCGGAAAAGGGATGCTGGTCGATATGGAAGCCAAGACCTTTAAAGTCCTCAGCCAGGCGAAGACCCAATGGAAAGGGGGTAAGAAGGGATGAAATCGGCCAAAGGGATTGGACTTCTTCTTGTCCTTTTCTTTTTCATTCTCTTTTTCACATCTGGAGAAGCCCAGGAGAAGAAGACGAAAACCGGCCCTGCAAAGGGGTTCGGGTTTACGTCTTCCCGCTCTCCCGTTGAGATCACCTCTGACACCGTCGAGGGAGACCAGAAACAGAACCAGGTCACCTTTAAGGGGAATGTCGTCGCCAAACAGGAGGATGCCACTCTTTACGCCAATTTGGTGGTTGTTCACTACGATACGGAAATGAAGAAGATGAAAGAGATCGTCGCCACGGGAAATGTGAGGATCGTGCAGATGGATCGCAGGGCGACCTGCCAGAAGGCCACCTTCTATCAGATTGAGAATAAGATCGTTTTCGACGGAGAGGTTGTGATTCGAGAAGGAGATAATGTCGTTCGGGGAGAGCGGGTTGTCTACCTGGTGGACGAAGAGCGAAGTTATGTGGAAGGAGGAAAGGGAAGCCGGGTCGTTACGACCATCGTCCCTTCCTCCAAAGAAGAAAAGAAAAAATAGTTATGGGTTCGGAGTTCGTAGTTCGGAGTTAAAAAAGTCTCCGAACTCCTAACTCAAAACTCCGAACTGTTATTAAAAAAGCGATGTCCCATCTCAGGTGTGACCAACTCACGAAGTCATTTCGTCGCCGGAAGGTGGTGGATCAGGTTAGTGTTGAGATCGATGGAGGCGAAGTGGTGGGGCTGTTGGGGCCCAATGGCGCTGGAAAGACCACCATCTTCTATATGATCGTCGGACTGCTTCATCCCAACGGAGGAAAGATCTATCTCAATGGAGAGGAGGTCACCTCCCTTCCGATGTATTTGCGTGCGAGAAAGGGAATCGGTTACCTTCCACAGGAGCCATCCGTTTTCAGAAAGCTGACTGTGGAAGGAAATCTGATGGCGATCCTGGAGACCCTGCCTCTCTCAAGAGAGGAGAAGAAGGACCGGTTGGAGGATCTCTTAAATGAGTTGGGACTCTCGCCCCTCCGGAGGCAAAAAGCCTACAGCCTCTCAGGAGGGGAACGGAGGAGAGTGGAAATTACACGGGCTCTGGTTCTATCCCCCTCTTTCATCCTGCTGGATGAACCCTTTGCGGGGATCGATCCCATTGCTGTCCTGGACATTCAAGCCATTGTCAGTCAATTGAAATCAAAGGGCATTGGAATTATAATTACGGATCATAACGTCCGAGAAACACTGGGGGTCTGCGATCGGGCCTATATTCTGAATGAAGGCAATATGTTAGAATCAGGAACTCCGGAGGAGATTGCGCGAAGTCCGAGAGCAAAAAAAATCTATCTGGGAGATGGATTTCGGTTGGACGAAGGACAACGGATAAAAAAAGAGGAGAAAAAGAGAGGCGGGAAGGAAGGCCCCGGTCCTTTATTCGAGTGAGATGGCCTTAGAGCTCAAACTGGCACCTAAACTTGTTCAGCAACTGGTGATCACGCCTCAGCTCCAGCAGGCGATTCGACTGCTTCAGTTGACGCGGCTGGAACTGGTGGACATGATCAGCCAGGAGATGAAGGAGAATCCGCTCCTCGAGGAGCTTGAGGAGGGAAAAGAATCCTTTGATGAAGAAGAACAGGCTCCTGCGGAGAAGGTTGAAGAGCCGGTTCCCGTTGTGGAGCATACCGCTGAAGTAAAAGGAGAAGGGGAGGGGGCCGACGAGTTTGACTGGGAGAATTATCTTGAGAATTATAACCTTGCCTCCTTTTCCAAACAAAGAGGACAGGACGGCGAAGAGAGGCCCTCTTTTGAAAATTTCATGGCCAAGAGCGCCACACTTTTCGACCATCTCTACTGGCAACTCAATCTCTCCGATTTAAGCGAAGAGGAACAACGGGCAGGGACATGGATCATCGGAAATCTGGATGAGGATGGATATCTAAAGATTTCCATGGAAGAGTTCAGCGCCGAGGCCGGACTTTCCCTCGAAAGGGTGGAGGGGGTTCTTCGAAAGATACAGGAGTTCGATCCGATCGGAGTCGCCGCAAGGGATTTGAAGGAATGCCTTCTCATCCAGTTGAATCAGTTATCCCCCCGTGATCCCATTGCAGAAAAGATCGTTCAGGAATATCTTTCCCTCTTGAAGAACCGGAACTATCCGGCGATCGCCAAACGATTAGGCGTCTCTGTCGAAAGGGTGAATCGAGCCGCCTCTCTCATCTCGAGATTGGAACCCAAACCCGGCAGGGCCTATGGCGGCGAAGTTGCACAGGAGATCATTCCCGATGTCTATGTCTATAAGGTGGAAGGGGAATATATTGTCTCGCTCAATGATGAAGGGGTGCCCAGATTAAAAGTGAATCCCTATTACCGCCGCATTCTCGCCGAAGGCCGTCACGCCCAACAGGATGACCGTAAATATATTCAGGAGAAGCTGCGTTCCGCACTCTGGCTGATCCGGAGCATTGATCAACGCCAGAGGACGATCTACAAGGTGGCCAAAAGCATTGTCAAGTTTCAAAAGGATTTTCTGGATCAGGGAGTTCAGTATCTTAAGCCCCTCGTCCTCAGGGATGTTGCGGAAGATATTCAGATGCATGAGTCCACGGTCAGCCGGGTGACCAACAACAAATATATGCATACCCCTCAAGGAATTTATGAGTTAAAATTCTTCTTCAACGCCGGCATTTCCTCCATACAGGGGGAGGCAACAGCCTCCGAAAGCGTCAAGAGTTTGCTGAAGGAAATCATCGGCCGGGAGAACCCGAGGAAACCTTACAGCGACGAAAAGCTGGTTCAGATGCTGAAGGAGAGAAACATCCATATTGCCCGGAGGACGATTTCGAAATACCGTGAAACGATGAAGATCCTGTCCTCGAGCGAACGGAGGAAAGTCGTCTGAGAAACGATGGACGAGGGACGGTAGACGAAAGACGGAAAAGGATAGAGGTTTGAGGTTGGGGGCGATAGGCAAAAGACGATGGACGATGAACAATTGACAATGAACGATAAAGGAGAGTGCCGATGCAGATTTCCGTGACATTCCGACATATGGAAGCCGACGAAGGGGTGAAGGAATATGTAAAGGAAAAAGTCCAGAGGTTGAAGAAATTCATGGAGAACCCAAGAGAGGCTCATGTCGTTCTTTCGGTTGAAAAATTCCGTCATTCCGCAGAGCTAACCATCGTCAGAGATGGCCTGACCGTCAATAGCGAGGGGAGAGACAGGGATCTCTACGCGGCCATCGACCAGATGGTGGATAAGATGGACCGTCAGATCCGTGAGCGGCGGGAAAAGGTGAAGCGGAAAAGAGGGACCCCTCTTCCCCCGGAGATTGAACCCGGCGAGGAAGAGGCATCGACCGGAGAGAGGCGGGGGACGGGGATTTCTTCCTTTATCCGGCGAAGGCATATCCCTGCCAAACCCATGTCTCTCGAAGAGGCAATGGCGCAGTTGAAACTTTCAGGAGAGACCTTTCTTTTCTTTATCAATTCCCACTCCGGAGAGATGAATGCCCTCCATCGGAAAAATGGCGATTATGAATGGATGGAGCCTTATCCCGAGTGAGACTGTGTCGCAAGTTGGTTCATGTTTCGAGAGGATCTGTCCTGAGTCCCGCGCTTCGCGGGATTCGTCCCTTCGAGAGCCTCAGGGCGAACGGTTAATTGAGACACAGTTTCTATGGGAGGGGAAAGGATAAGCATGAAGCTTCTGAACTTTTTAAAAGAGGAGTGGGTCATTCCGGAACTCAGCGGAACGGATAAACCCTCTATTCTGAAAGAACTATCCAAAGTCCTGATGGAACCCTGCGGGGCGACTTCTTCCGAAGAACTCATCCATGTTCTTCTTGAGAGGGAGAAGCTGGGGTCCACAGGAATAGGGGAAGGGGTGGCGATCCCTCACGGCCGTTTGAAGAGGTTGAAGCATTTCTTCATCTCCTTTGGTCGTTCGACACACGGGGTGGACTTCGATTCGATCGACCATAAACCCTGCCATCTCTTCTTTATGGTGATGGCTCCGGAGAATTCGGCGGTGGAGAATCTCAACCTTCTGGGCCGGATTGCCAGATTACTGAAAGACCCTTCCTTCAAGAAGAAGCTGATGGGGGCCAACACTCAGAAGGAGATCTTTGAGATCATCTCCGAGGAAGATGAGAGGTATTAGTAACTTGTAAATCAGGTCATCAGGGAATCAGGAAATCAGGAAGAGCTAAAAAAGAAAAAATTCTTAATCTGATGTCCTGATATCCTGGTATCCCCCCCCTGATATCCTGATTTTCTGATAACCTTGGTTATAGAGCATGAGCAGTCTTGTCGTCCAGGAACTGGAACAGGATAAAAAATCCCATCTCGGCCTGACCTTGTTGGCGGGACGAAAGGGATTGAAGAAGAAGATCACCCATTTCCAGGTTCAAAAGATGGGATTGGCCATGAACGGTTTCACCCGATTCATCAACCCCGAACGGCTTCAGGTCATCGGAAATACCGAAGCGGCTTACTTGCGAACCCTTGTCTCCGATCTCCAGGAGAAAGTCATCCGGCAGATATGCAATCTGGATCTTTCGTGCCTAGTGGTCACACGCAATCTTGAGATCCCTGAGATTCTCCTCCGGGAAGCGGATGAAAAGGGGGTTCCTCTCTTCCGGACCAGCCTCAGCTCTACCGATTTCATCGACCGGGTCACGAAGTTTTTGGAGGAGAAACTGGCTTTGACACAGAGCCTCCATGGCGTGCTCATGGATGTCTTCGGGGTTGGTGTACTCATCCTGGGGAAGAGCGGGATCGGAAAGAGTGAATGCGCCCTCGACCTCATTCTTCGGGGCCACCGCCTGGTGGCGGATGACATGGTTTCTATTCAAAAGCGTTCACCGGGTGTTTTGGTGGGAAGTGGCTTTGAAGTGATTCGGCACCATATGGAGGTGCGGGGACTCGGGATCATCAATATCCGGAGCCTTTTCGGCCTGGAAGCCATCCGGGAGCAGAAAAAGGTCGAGTTGGTTCTGGAACTGGTCGAATGGGATACCCAGCAGGAATATGATCGTCTCGGATTCGAAGAGGAGAAGTATGCGGTTCTGGGAATCGAGCTTCCGATGTTGAGGATTCCCGTCACACCCGCCCGGAATCTAACAACTATCATCGAAGTGGCCGCACGCAACCACCTTCTCAAGGTGATGGGATACGATTCAGCGCTGGAATTTGAGAAAAAGCTCCTTCGCAGGATGGAGGAGAAGGGGGAAA
>Ga0194126_10000932_pt1 | contig 49611 bp, 45 predicted proteins | sample TA2KigC150mmetaG_FD_148641 | JGI IMG/M metagenome (GOLD analysis project Ga0194126, IMG submission 148641) | Freshwater microbial communities from Lake Tanganyika, Tanzania - TA2015035 Kigoma Deep Cast 150m | ecosystem: Environmental > Aquatic > Freshwater > Lake | place: Tanzania: Lake... | reverse complement strand
ACAAGGATTGTAAGTAATTATTATTGTTTCAACATCAGCTCCGCAAGTATTGGTTGCGGTAATCGTTATACTATTAACCCCGTTGGTGAGGTTTACGGGAAACTCAAGTGAATTAATATTCTTTACGAAATTTATATTCTTTAAAGCTAATCCATTTAACGTTACAAGTAAATTTTCTCGAGAATCTACATTTACTACACTTGTTTTAATCAATTGATTTGATGTCGTTACTGTAGAATTTGCCTGAGGACTTACTAATGTAATTATTGGAGCATTACAAGTTTGGTAATTTACAGTTACGGTTTGTGAAGCTGTACCACATCTTGTTGAAGCGGAAATGATGAATGTATTAATTCCAGGATTCAAAATTGTATTTAAATTAACCGCCCCATTGGTTAAGGTAAATGTATTATTTGAAATATTATTTTGACTAATTACTACTTGACTTTTATCAGTAACACCTGAAATTAAAGCTGATAAGTTAAACTGAGAGGTATTAACCGTAGTTCCTGTTGATGAAGGAGAAAAAAGTGTTATGGTTGGTTCTGTGCAATTATCATAATTTACTTCTGAAAATACAGTGTTATTTCCACAAGCATTGAATAATTCTAAATTAAAAATATTTTTCCCAGGGGCCAGATTAACGCTCGCCTGCAAAACTCCACTATTTGGATTAAAGCTGTAACCGTTCAATAGAACGTTATTCTGCATTAATTTTATTCCTTGAATACTTGTAACGCCCGTAACCACGGCCGTTAGAGTAAAGGCTGGGGATTTTACAGTTGCATTTGAACTCGTTGGATTTATAATTACTGCAGAAGGGAGGGAACAATTTAATAAAGTAGGGCGAATGACCTTGCTATCTGTACCACAACCATTATTTACGCGAATTGTAAAAGAATTTTCTCCAGGAACTAGTGCGACATTTGCCAAAAGTTTTCCTGTACGAGAATTAAAATTGAATGGTATACTTTGTCCGATGTTATTCATCAAACTTATTTGATTTGAGTTTGAAATATTAATGAGTTTCGCTTCGATTTGGAATTCAGGATTAGTAACAGTTATGTCTGAGACAGATTGAGTGATTGATATAGATGGGGGATTACATGGTATATCTGAAATATTTTCTGTTGGCTGTTTCCCTCTAAATCTAAATCGTAAATACAAGGAAGTATAATGGTACAAATCATTTTTAGGCCTTACAGTTGACACTAAACCATCAAAATCATCACGCAAGGTGAAAGTTGTTTTATGTTCTATGCCCAAAGAAATTCTTTTACCGATATTGTAACCTAAACCAAAACCTAAAGAGGGCATGAATGCTACATTATATGAATCTGATTTGTATCCATCTAATGGTGTATCGTATACCCCGTCAAGTTCATCTTCAACACTTGATAAATTACCCAACATAGAAGAATAGTCATAAACTGATCCAGATGTTGAATCCGTTGCTTTTAATAAATCAGAATAAGTTTGATGCCAAGTAAGTCCTATGCCACCAAAAATGTACGGGTCCCATCCTGTTCTACTCGTTATGCTATTTAAGTGAATTGCTAATTCAAGGCCCAGGCGATGAACATCTGATTGAAAATTGTGAACAGTAAATCCTTGATTTGTATATCCAGAAAGTGCCTGACCTGAAATCTCGGACACACTACTTGTATCTGTATCCTGTCCGTACCAAAACCCACGCAGGTATCTTGCTCTAATATCAAATGTAAGTGGGCTGTAAAAATTGTATCCGTATGATTTACCTAAAATAATCCCCCACCCGGCATCCGTTTTATTTGTAACATCAGTTGTATTCCATGCGGCACCGACATTTAACCCTAAAAACCATTTTGAAGAATTATCATAGTCTACCTTAAAAGTTTGAGAATAGGAGGAAAATAGTAAAACAGTAAAAATAAAGATCAGGTAATTTTTTTTCATAGCAATAATTTGGTTCTCAAAAAAAACGATTATCATGCCAAAATTCAAAAAAAAAAACAAACTACGATAAATAATTTTCTTTTTATTTTGATATTTTTATAAAAAGATCTCACTAATATTGCGGAAACTTCAAGTCCATTGATAATAAGGCGTTTTGTTATTTTTTTGTTAAAGTTCATTTTTCTCTTTAACCAGTCCTTTGGTCAGGTGCCCGCCAATAACATATGTGACTCGGCAACTTACTTGTGCCCTGCGGAAATAACATTTGGAACAACAAGATATGCCGACGTTGATACATGTCCAAATTGCTCAGATTTTAATTTATTTGGTTCAACTAATTTACAGGCAACTGTTTGGTATGAATTTAATACAAATCAAACAGGTGGCAGTGTATTTCTAACGATGGATATTCTTTTGCCCCCGACAATTCCTAATCTTGACGGCGCTATTCAACTGCGCATAGTAAAAAAAAACAACTCATGTAGTCCCCTTTCCTTTCAGACAATTGGGAATACCTTTTCCTCCACCTCTGTGGATACAACTTTTATTTTTACTGATTTAGATCCAAACAGTAACTATGGTATTATAATTAATGAAAGTTATTTAGGGATAAGTAATCCGGGAGTTGACTTTACAATTCTAATTTCAGGTTCAGCCGTTGAAAGTGTTTTACCCTCTGGTATTTTAGAATTTCCCGATACAATTTGTGCAAATCAAAATACAGAATTTACATTGTCAATGAATGATTGTTCAAATCCAGTTAGCATTCAATGGCTAATAAATGAATCTGTTATCTCCAGTGGGCTATCCCCTATTTTCGTTAGTGCTGAGATAAATCAAGGCGACATTGTAAGTGCAATTTTCAATTGCAATTCTGATTGTCCAAATCCTGTAACGATTTCAACAGTCCCCCTTTCCGTTAACTCTTTTAATATTGACGCAGGAAATGATACTACGATTAATCCTGGCGAAACAATACAATTGAATGCATACACAGATTCACCCAATTTTTATTGGGACACTCAATTATTTATTAGTTCAACAAATGTTCTCAATCCATTTGTTTACCCTGACGAAACCTTTACATATCCATTTGTGGCTTCAAATAATGGCTGTATCTTGTATGATTATGTCACCGTTTTTGTTCGCGAGGGACTAGAAATACCAAATACATATAGCCCCAATGGGGATAATTTAAACGATTCTTGGAAAATTCCAAATATCGAGTTTTACCCGCAGAACAAATTAACCATTTACAATAGATATGGCGTGTTATTGGAATCATTTTCTCCTTACACACCCTCTGCTGAATGGACAGGAATTTGGAAAGGGAAAGATCTACCCGAAGGAGTATATTTTTATGTTTTAGAGGTGAATGATACTGAAAAAAATATATACAAAGGCACTATTTCAATTATCCGATGAAAAGAAATTTTACAATTCTATTTCTTCTTTTTTACTTTAATTCGGCAAGAGGGCAGATGGAATCACACAGCAATCATTGGTCTTCAAATATTCAACAATTCAATTCAGCAGTGGTTGGTCTTTACCCCGTTTTTGAGGCCAAAACACAATATCGATTGCAATGGATAGGATTTGATGGTGCGCCTCGGACTTCTCGAATTTCTATAATTGCACCGTTGGTAAAAAAAATGAAACTCTACGAATTAAATCGACATGGAATTGGTGTTAGCATGGAATCTGATAGATTGGCTGCTTTTTCAGTTAATAAATTTCAATTCCAATATGGTATTCACTTTAGACTCAAACACAAACAGCGCTTATCCTTTGGAATCGGGGCTGGAGCATTTCAAATGACATATGATGCGGATAGGGTTGAAACCTACAATCCTGATCCCGCGGTTAAAACTCAAACTAATTTCCTCAAGCCTGTTGTAAATTTTGGAAGCATTTTTAGTGGGGAAATCTATGCCGCTGGTTTTTCGATCAATCACTTTCTTCCGTCAAAATGGGATAAAATAGGATTGAATTCAAATTTTTCAACAGAATTCACTCTGTATGGAAAATTTTCTTGTAGGATAAATGAAAACTGCAATTTAATCCTATCCGGATTAGGAAGGAAAACCATAAATGCACCTTTTGTATTTGAAATTAATTCCAAACTAAATTATTCGAATCGAATATTTCCTCTAATTGGTTGGCGCTTTAATCGGTCGTTATATATCGGAATGGAGGTGAAACTCAACCCAAAAATAAACATTGCATACACCTATGAGAATGGTATCGCTAAATTCGATAATTTCCGATTTAATTCACATGAATTTGGATTTTGTTTTCGATTACCAAATAAGGTAATTGAACCGGGATATGAGCATAAAACTTCCTACTAATTTATTTTTATGATTCATTAGCATTCGATTTTGGATATCTATTTCATACATAATTCGTAAAAAACTTGACAAGGGGGGGGTGTATGTTGTAAATTTGCGATTCAAAATGAGAGACTATGAGTAAAATGAAATTATCGGAGTTCATGTTTGACCTTCCTGAAGAGTTGATTGCTGAGTACCCATCAGAGAATCGAGATGAATCAAAATTAATGGTTATCCACAGAAAAACAGGGCTTATTGAACATCGAATGTTTAAGGATATTATTGAGTATTTTGATGAAGGAGATGTGATGGTAATGAATAATACTCGTGTTTTTCCTGCAAGAATGTACGGTAATAAAGAAAAAACAGGTGCTAAAATTGAAGTATTTTTACTTCGTGAATTAAATAGAGAAAGTCTTCTTTGGGACGTATTAGTTGACCCTGCTCGCAAAATTCGAATTGGCAACAAACTTTATTTTGGTGAAGATGATTCACTTGTAGCTGAGGTAATTGATAATACCACCTCACGAGGAAGAACTCTTCGCTTTTTATTTGACGGAACCTATGCGGAGTTTAAGCAAAAAATTACGGAATTAGGAGAAACGCCACTTCCCAAATATATTAAGAGATCCGTAGAGCCTAGCGATGAGGATAGATACCAAACAATTTTTGCAAAAGAGGAAGGAGCAGTTGCAGCACCCACTGCAGGACTACATTTTTCTCGCGAACTCCTAAAAAAATTAGAAATTAAAGGAATAAATTTTTCAGAAATAACGCTCCACGTTGGATTAGGAACATTTCGACCAGTTGAAGTTGAGGATTTAACGAAACATAAAATGGATTCTGAACAAATAAGGATTTCATCGGATGCAGCAAATATTGTGAATGACGCGAAGCAAAAACGCAAAAAAGTTTGCGCTATCGGAACAACTTCAATGCGTGCGATTGAAACCTCAGTATCGACAAATTCGATGCTTAAAGCATATGAAGGATGGACGAATAAATTCATTTATCCACCCTATGAATTTTCAGTTGCAGATTGTATGGTTACCAATTTTCATACACCTATGTCAACATTACTAATGATGATTTCAGCATTCTGTGGACATGATTTAATGATGGAGGGATACAAACAAGCCGTTGCCAATAAATACAGATTTTATTCCTACGGAGATGCTATGCTTATTCTTTAACAAACTTTCGGTCAAACTACAATGAGTAATGATAAGCAAATGACATTTCTCTCCCATCTTGAGGAGTTGAGGTGGCGTCTCGTAAAGGCTGTAATTTCAATACTTATTTTTGCAATTATTATATGGATTTACCAAGAATGGATTATGGAAAATTTATTCTTATCCATGAATAAAAAGACCTTCATTACCTTTCAATTAATGTGTGATTACACAAAAATTTGTATTACAGAAATCCCAGTTAAAATGCAGAGCATGTCTATGGGAGGTCAGTTTTCTTATTCAATGATGATGAGTTTTATGGGGGGCCTTGTCTTATCTTTTCCTTATATTTTCTATCAATTTTGGGGCTTCGTGAGACCAGGATTAAAACTCAATGAGATTAATGCAACAAAAGGAATCGTATTTTTTGTGAGTTTGTTATTTTTTTCCGGTATTATATTTGGATATTTTATTGTTGCACCATTGTCTGTGCAATTTTTTGGTAGTTATCAAATTAGTAAAGAAATTGAAAATAATTTTACCATTAGTTCCTACATGGGAACGGTGTTTTCTACAATTTTTTACTCCGGATTATTATTTTTATTACCTATGGTATCCTATTTACTCACAAGAATTGGATTAATCACGCCTGTTTTTTTGAGAAAATACAGAAAACATTCAATCGTTGTTGTGTTAATTTTAGCTGCAATAATCACTCCTCCTGATGTTGTCTCCCAAATCATTGTTTCAATTCCAATTGTTATCCTTTACGAGGTCGGTATCATGGTATCTGCTCGTGCTGCGAAGAAAATAGAACGAGAATCGATGACTTGACTAACAAATTAATAAATCAGGTAGAATCTTGATTTTGAATAAAACGATGCCGTAGTTTATGGTTTTATAATTGAAGGATCACCATTGCCTATTCAAAATTCATAATGAAAACCAACTGTATATTGTAAGAAAATATTATTTTTGCTCCCGTTGTTTGAAATACGTTACAGCATTGTAACACGGTCCTATAGCTCAGTTGGTTAGAGCACCTGACTCATAATCAGGTGGTCCTTGGTTCGAGCCCAAGTGGGACCACCCAAGTGGGGATTTTGTCTCAAATGGCGGAATCCCCATTTTTATTTAATTAAATCTTTCATTTCCGATGAATGAACGAAATAAATTAAATTAAATTTTTATTTTACTTACAATAAGTTTATTTTCAAATCGTTTGTGGAATATACATTAAGCCTATGCCCAATATCTACAAAAAACCTAAAAATATTTTAAAAATAAAAAAGAAAAATTCCGGTTTGAAGGAAAGTTCTTTGGATTTTATTTTAAAATACAGTTCATCGATTGAAGTTTTGAAATCGAAATCTAATACCTTAATTTTTCTAACAAATTAATCTATGTCTGTTGTACTTGAAGTGACCAATTTAAGTAAGAGATTTGGTCGTCTACAAGCTGTTAATTCCATCTCTTTTTCAGTTGAGAAAGGAAATGTTTACGGGCTGTTAGGTCCCAATGGGAGTGGTAAAACTACTACCTTGGGAATACTTTTGTCGACCTTAAATCCATCTGAGGGAAAATGGTCTTGGTTTGGCAATCCAGGCACATCCTCAGACGATTTGAAAAGTATTGGCGCGATAATCGAACATCCAAACTTCTACACGTACCTATCAGCAGAGAAAAACTTGAAAATAGTCTGTGAAATCAAAGGTGCACCCTACTCGAGAATTGATTCGGTACTGAAATTAGTTGGTTTATTTGACAGAAGAGGAGATCGTTTCTCAAGTTTCTCATTAGGAATGAAACAACGCTTAGCAATTGCGTCAGCCATGCTTAATGAACCGAAGGTTTTGATATTGGACGAACCAACAAATGGTCTTGACCCTGAAGGAATTATCCAAATCAGAGAAATAATTAAAACGATTGCTAGCAAGGGTACAACGATTATTTTGGCAAGTCATTTATTGGATGAAGTTGAAAAAGTTTGTAGCCATGTAATAATCCTTAAGAAAGGGGTTTCGCTTTATTGTGGAAGTGTTGCTGGTATTACTGCAAAAAATGGATATTTCGTTTTAGAAGCAAATAACTTGAAGTCGTTAAAGAATGAACTTGAAGTATCAGGTGATTTTAGTGAAATCAAAGAAGATTCTGGAAGAATAATAGCGTACATGAAATCAGACCTCAATGCGTCCGAATTAAACAAAAAAATGATGGATAAAGGTATTTATCTATCTCATTTATCAAAGGAACAAGAATCTCTTGAAGAACAATTTTTGGATCTTGTAAAACAAAATCAATGAAACGACTAATAAGAATAGAGTGGCTTAAGAATTATTCCTATTTTCCTGTAATTCTGTTTTCTGGGATTTATTTCATTTTAGTAATTGGTTTTACCTTGCTTTGTTCATTGAAATCGATTCCAATTTTGGGTATCGCTGTAAATATTCGAGATCAAGGCTTTCTTAACTTTCCTCAGATATGGAACTTCTTGACCTACATTACGGCACTACTTAAATTATTTTTAGGTCTTATTATCGTTTTTACAATTTCAAATGAGTTTACAGCAAAAATGTTCAAACAGAATGTAATCGACGGGTTGAGTAAGAAAGAGTTCGTTATTTCCAAAGTACTCACAATTGGCCTTCTTTCATTTATCTCTACGCTAGTCGTTTTTTTTATGGGGATAATTCTAGGTCTTTCCTTTTCAGATAAAACAGGTATTTCTCTTATTTTTAAGGAATTTTATTTTATTTTCGGTTACTTTCTTAAGTTATTCACCTTCCTATCATTTTTGTTTTTTATAACCGTTCTTTTGAAGCGAGTGGTTTTTGTTTTTCTTTCGTTTTTCATTTGGTGGATAATAGAACTAATCTTATTAGTGGTAGAATACACCACGAAGGTGGTAGAAAAATATGATAGTCAAGGAAATAGAATTACAGAAATTCCTTTTTTAATAACAGATTATCTCCCATTAAACGTAATGTCAAACTTAATCGATGAACCATTCCAGCGAATTCAATTGGTAAACAAGCTAACTGGTGGATCTTTTGAATTTAAAGTACCCTACGATGCGGTCGGAGCCTCAATAGTTTATTCTACTCTATTTATCTTAGGTTCTTACTGGTTAATCAAAAGAAGAGATTGGTAACTTTCAGGAATTTGTTTTTGCAATTATTGATATAAGAGCCATCATTGAAATAAATAGCTGAATTCCCGTTTCATCTTCAAGTGTTGTTCCATCCTCATCTGGCGTAGAAATTTCAACGAGCATGAAATGAACTAAATCTGGCTGACCTGTATATTCTTCGAGTAATTCTAAGTTTTCATTCTCAAAATAAGATTCAAGCACAGAAAGAAATTCTTCTTCAAATGATTCAATGTCTATTACATCTACTTTTTTTAATTCGATGCCTTCTAATTCATAAGACTCCAAAAGCAAACAAAAATAATAAATGAGTAAACCTTCCAAATCGGAATTTTCGTATTCCACTGCAGCTGACAAAATATAATCGATTAATTCTGGTTGTCGAGAAGCATGTTTTTCACACAAAATTGAAAGGGCATCATCGGAGAGGTTGTCTACCAAGGCAATTGACGCATCTACAGAATTTAATGAAATAAATTTCATATTTGAGGGTTATAAAACCTATTTACAAATGCATAAAATTCTTTTTGGCTAATAATTCATCTTCAGATTCTCTATAATCTGGGTCATCCACACAACAATCCACTGGACAAACGGCTGCACATTGAGGTTCGTCGTGAAAACCAACACATTCTGTACATTTGTCATGTGTGATGTAATAAACATCCATACTAACTGGGTCGAAACCATGGTCAGCAGTTAATTCATTACCATCTAGCGTTTGAATTATTCCTTTTAAAGATGTTCCATCAGAATATTTCCATTCAGCACCACCCTCGTAAATTGCATTATTTGGACATTCCGGTTCGCAAGCACCACAATTAATACATTCGTCCGTAATCATTATAGCCATAACACTTTTTATTTACAAATATACAAACGATAATAAAATCAAAAAGTTCAGTAATTAAGGTTTCTTAACTTATTTATTTGGTTTGTAATGACGGATTACCTCTTATCTTTGATTTATGAAAAGGGAGAAATGGATAGATATATGTGCAAGTTTTAGTGAATTATTTGAAATACTTTCAAATTCTAAATCCAACAATGTCTCGTCAAAACGCTTCACTTCGCATGAACTTGAAAAAATAGAAAAGGCAGTCCTTATGCAAAAGAACTACAATGGTTGGTTTACCGAGGAAAGTATGAGGCAAGCTCTTTCAGGTCTTAAAAGTATGCTTAATAAAGAAGATTTAAACAAGTGGATAAAAGCCTATGCATATGCGCCAACACCAAAGAAGGTTTTGGTAATTATGGCTGGAAATATTCCTCTAGTTGGCTTTCATGACTTGATCTGTATTTGGTTTTCTGGTAATTTCGCAAAAATAAAATTGAGTTCTGATGACCAAACCCTACTCCCGTTAATTTTAGATGTAGTAGCTGAAATTCATCCCGAACTAAAAGACTTTTATTCTTTTGAATCAGGCAAAATAACTGAATCAGAGGCTGTTATTGCAACCGGTGGAGATAACTCAAACCTTTACTTTGAAAAGTATTTTGGCCATTTGCCATGTTTATTTCGTAAAAATAGAACATCCATTGCTATCATAGAGGGATCTGAAACTCAAGAGGAATTAACTAATTTGGGAAAAGATATTTTTTCATTTTATGGGAAGGGATGTAGAAATGTATCTTATTTGTTGATTCCTAAAAATTACGATTTAGATATTTTATTTGAAGCACTCCTACCCTATCACCAGATAATTCAAAATAAGAAGTATGGAAATAATTACGACTATAATCGTGCACTCAATTTATTGAACCAAGTTAAATTTTTGGATAATAATTTTTTGATGTTAAAAGAAAGTGAAATGCTTTTCTCCCCAATTTCTATGTTACACTACAAGCGTTTTAAAGATGAATCCGAAATTAAAAACTTTATCAAGCTCAATTCGAAAGATATTCAGGTTGTGTTGGGAAGAGAATTTATTCCTTTCGGTTTTGGACAAAATCCTCGATTATGGGATTATGCCGATGGTAAAGATACCATGGATTGGTTGGGTAATTTATCTTAAAACATTAACATGCCCTGTAACAGTTACTTTCAAGTCGTTTTGAATTAATTTGTATTTCAATTTCCATGTATAAACGCCGTCTGGAGCTTTCATTCCATTTTTGTATGTGCCATCCCATCCGGCATTTAGGTCGAAGCTTTCCCAAATCAATTCACCCCATCTATTGAACAGCGAAAGTTCGAATGAATATTGATCAAAACCACTGTAGAATACAACATTCCAATTTTGATTATACTCATCGTTATCAGGGGTAAAAGTATTTGGTATCCAATAAATTAAGCTATCTTCTTGAGAGCAATTTTCCACTGTAACAAGCACGGTATCTGATGAAATACAGTTAGCATTTGTTGCACCTTGAACAATAAATTGTGTTTGGCCTACACTTGGCAAATAAGGAACGCCGTTTGTTAATCCGTTATTCCAAAAATAGTTAACTGCACCTGAACCAGATAATGTCACACTTGAACCAAGACAAATTGTTTGGTCGGGCCCTCCATTAACAACCGGTATTGATTCAATTACTATCGAAAAATTTTCTGTGCCGGGACAAACAACACTAGGCGTTGTATACGTTACGGAGTAAGAACCAGGAATAGATGAGGATAAGTCAATGCTTCCTGTATTGCTATTGAGAGTAAGTCCATTACTTGATGTGAATTGACCTCCTGGACTACCTGTAATTACCGGGGCTGGATCTAAATCCGTTGTACAATACAAATTATCCGGGTATGTAAAATCCGCATTTTCCGAACCTGTAAAATTTCCTTGAATCGTAATCGGACAACCGTTGGCATCCTGAACTTGAAAGGAATACGGCCCCGATTGTAATCCACTGATGGTAATTGTTCCCCCATTGGTTGTTGTTGAATTTACAGCTTGAGCGGTTTGGGGAGTAATACTTCCGGTAACAACGCTAAAATTCGTTCCATTCAATTGCGCTGCTCCACCATTTATTGTTGCAGCAACTGTTCCATTCGCACAATCTTGCGTTTGTGAGTATGTGATTTCGGGCAAGTACTGAACCACGGTTACCGTTCCCAATTCGAAACAATCTAAGTTAGGAAGTGTAACATAGCTGTACAATCCGTCTTGCAGACTATACATCGTAATTGGAACATAATAAACGGTATTGTTTTGAAATGTTCCTGCCGGAAAACCATTTATCACGGTCAAATCATTTATATCAGTAAAGTTTGGTGTATTTGACGCAATTCCAAGTAAACAAGGATCATCATTTATTTCTAAACCAGATGCTGCGGATTGGGCCGGGGTAAGCGAAACAGTTGGTGGACAAGAATAAATTAACCAAGCAATGCCAGGATCATATACAGGAGCGTTCGGATCGTAATTTGGTGAATTTGGATTTGTTGCACCGATAATTTCTGCAGGTGGTGTCCAATTCGAATTTGAAAGGATATTCAATGTATCTCCAAAGCACAACATACCGGGAGAAATGGAATTTCCGTTGACTGATAAATTATACGTTCCAATTTCAGCGGGACATCCACATGATTGGGTTGTAACATTCACCGTATCAATTGCCACGCATCCGTATTGATCGGTTGACGTGACGCTATAAACCTGACTACTTGATGGATTAACTGTGATAGGAGAACCTGTTCCAACTTGAACATTCGAACTATTCGTCCAAGAATAAGTGTATGGACTCGACCCTAAAATGGTTGTTGCTGATAATTGAACCGGGTCGCCGGCACATACCGAAGTTGGATTTGCGGTTGCGGAAACTTGCGGACACAAATTAACCTTTACGAGCGATGCATATGCGGCTGGGGCGAGACAAAAACCTGTTGGCCCCAAATAAACGTCATTCCATCTACCATTATTCATCTGAATAACTGCGCCGTCCTCTCCGTCATTTGAAGGAAAACAAGAACTATTATTTGGTTCACCAGCATTCCAGTTGGTAAAAGTACAAGTACTTCCATCTTGCCAAACCCAATTTCCTTCAGAAACCTGGTCAGTATATCCAATCCACAAACCACCACTGACACCTGCTGCCTGAGCTGCATTCCAAACTGCATTATTCTCTGCCAAACTGCAAACGGTAAGTAAGGTTGCACCGACTGCATTTGCCTGGCTTTGAGCCGTGTTCCAATTGTTTGTCGTATTCGGGTTGTAATAATACAATGCACACGGATAACCTTGCACATTCAAGGGTTGAAACCCAGCACTTGCCATAGCACTATTTATAGCTGTAATGTTACAACCACCCGTTGAACAAGAGGCTGGCGCTGTATAATTTGCGGTGTTTGTACAGGCGCTATTTGCCGAAAAAGTTGCTGTTACAGTGCAGGCGCCGCCATTGGCAGCTAAATTGGAGAAGGAATAACTTAATGGGGAATTAAACGGGGCATTGAAGGTCTGTAAACCACCACAAGAGCCTGAAACCGTCAAGGTACCCGTTGTTGGAGGACTTGTGAAACTCACTTGTCCATTGACATTGTATTGATTTGCATTACATGCTGTGGGAGTTGCTGATACAGAAGTTACTGCACACGAGGTTACACAACTTGCAGGGGCAGTGTAATTTTGTACTGTATTACAATTCGCAAAATTTGAAAAAGTCGCGGTAATTGTACAACTCGCACCATTGGCCGTAAGTCCAGTAAAATTGTATGGTATATTTGTGAAAGGAGCATTGAATGTCTGAGAACCTCCACAGCTATTAGCGATGGTTACTGAGCCGGTATTCGGAATAGAAATACCGGGAGCAGCTGTGACCGTGAGGTTACCACTTACTGAATAGGTATTATTGTTACAGACACTTGGAGTGGCCGTTAAATTAACACCACATGTAAAGGAACAATCGGCAGATCCTGTGCCACTCGTTTGTGAAAAGGTAATGTTGCCCGGTTGATTCGAATAATTAGTTATTAACAATATGTAGGTCTGACCAATTTGTGCATTGGGTATATTGACATTTTCAGTTGCTGCCGTTGAATAACTGCAATCAATAGGATTCCCAATTGGAAAAGGATTCCCGCAACCTGCTGCGAGAGAAGCATATGGTCCCCATATCGCAAAGTCAACATCGAGACCCGCTCCGGAAGTGGAATTTTGATTAATTGTAAAATCCATTGGTCCATTTTGATCAATTTCCATGTAATACCATGTTGGATTTGGTGATGACCCAAGACAATCAACTGTGCCTAAATCTTGAACATTTGTACTATTTGAAAAAGAATAATTCGTACCGGTACAAAAAGGATCAGCACCAAGACAATCCGATTGAGCCAAACAATTTTGTGAGTAAAAGATGAGTATGATGGCGGAGATGAGTGATATAAGTCGAACCATTCTTTTTATTTATCTTCAAACTTAAACCAGAATTCTTCTTTAATAAGATTTTTATTTTCTTTCGCCCAATTTTTGGCAATTACTTTGTTTTCGTCATAGGTTTTATACTTATCGTACTTCGGGAAACTCGTTGGGATTTCACCACTATGAAAAAAGGTTTTTAGTTTTTCTGGCATGACTACATATTCGCTGTAGTAAACTCCTTGATTATTATCGTGGTGTACTTGCCTTTTTAGCTCCGATTTTGGACGTATAGTAATTTGTGTCCTTACTGAGGATCCAATGAAAACGATAAATATTATGGACAAATAAGAATTTAGCATAGTATGAGTAACTTTTGTTCAGACGCTAAATTTAAAAAAAAGTTGCTAAAAATAAATAGTATTAATTTTTTTCTTGATTATTTTAAATGTTCGTCTTTAAGAAATTCTTTTACTTTTGCTCCATATATCATGGGGCCTACACTAAAAACAATTGAATATTTTCTTCCAAAAAAGATTCTCACAAATGAGGACCTTGCAAAAGAATTCGGTAAAGATTCCCAAAATATATTTAAAAATACTGGTATATTAAAAAGACATATTCGCAATAAAAAGCAAATTGGAAGCGACTTAGGTTTTCAGGCTGCGAAAAAATTACTAAAAAAAAATCCAAACTATCTCTCTAAAATCGATTTCCTTATATTCTGTTCTGAAGGACTTGACTACAAAGCACCAACAACCGCTAGTGTTATTCATTACCGTTTGGGTTTGAATCAAAATTGTGGTTGTATTGATATGCCGATGGGTTGTGCTGGATATGTGTATGGTTTAAGTCTAGCAAAATCCATGATACTTTCAAATGATGTTTCATGCATTTTATTTATTGCAGCGGACATCCCTTCAAGTGTGATTCATTCAGAAGATTTTAATTTGCGTTCATTATTTGGTGATGCAGGGACAGCAACAATTATCGAAAACAGTGAATCTGGAAAAATAGGTAATTTTGTTTTTGGAAATGATGGTTCAGGAGCAAAAAATTTATGTGTTGAACGTGGATCTACAAGGGCACCACTTGATAAAGAGTACCTTGAGCTACATAAAAAACAGGTTGGTAATTTAGCCCATGGAAGAATGACCATGAATGGAATGGAAATAACTCGTTTTTCATTAGAAAAAGTTCCTCTACTATTGAATGAAACCTTAAAAAAAAATAAGTTAACATTTGATGAAATAGATCTTTTTGTATTTCATCAAGCAAGCATAATAATTTTAGATTCGCTGAAAAGAAAGTGTAAAATCCCCGACTCAAAGTTTTATGTATATCTTGAAGCAGTCGGAAATACCGTTTCTTGCACCATTCCAATTGCCTTATTCAATGCAGAAAAAGAAAACCGACTAAAAAGAGGAGATGTTGTAATGCTCATTGGCTTTGGAGTTGGATATTCGTGGGGTGGAACAATTTTACACTATTAAAATTGGTAAATTTGGTCATGAATGTTGAAGAACTAATTTATTTTATTGAAGAAGAATTTGATGAAATTCAAAAAGGATCGCTTCATCCAACAAGCTCCATACGTAATATGGATGGTTGGAGTAGTATGCATGCGCTCATATTAATTGCACTCGTTGATAACCATTATGATATTTTACTTACAGGTGAGGAACTAAAACACATAAATACCATCCAGGATCTTCTCGAGACAATTGTAAAAAGAAAATCCTAGTGGCAAAAATATCCATCGATAATGTTACGATTGACGCAATTTACTCTTGTGTCCCGTCTGGTAAAATTAAAACGAGTAGTTATTCCTTGTTCAGTGAGTCAGAAGCGATACTCTTTGAAAAAACAACCGGAATTTCGGAAAGACGTGTCGCCAAGGACCATACTACCTCTTCTGATTTATGTTTTTATGCGGCCAGTAACTTACTATCTGACTTATCCATTAACCTCCAAGAAATTGAGGCACTTATCTTTGTTTCACAATCCCCGGATTATTTTTTACCGTCTACATCAGTGACGCTTCAGGAGCGACTTGGTTTGGATAAAAATTGTATGGCTTTTGACATTAATTTAGGTTGTTCAGGATATGTCTATGGACTTTCTGTAATTTCTAGTTTGATAAATTCTGGACTAAAAAGAGCACTTTTATTAGCAGGGGATAAATCAACAATTTCTACTTCCTTCAACGATAAATCGACATACCCTCTTTTTGGCGATGCAGGAAGTGCTACATTACTTTCCTTTAATAAGGATGCTGAAACAATGTACTTTGATTTACATTCAGATGGAAGTGGAAAAGATGCAATCATTATCGAATATGGGCATTCTCGTTATCCTTATAACAGATATATAGATGAAGAAAAGGAGTATGAGGAGGGAATAAAACGTTCAAGAAATCATTTGGCGCTTGATGGGATGAAAGTTTTTAATTTTGCACTGAAAGAGGTTGCTAAATCAATTGAGGAATGTTTGATGTACGCAAAAATTGAAAAAGAACAAGTAAACTACTTTATTTTACACCAAGCCAATATGCTTATAAATGAATCAGTCAGAAAAAAATTAAGACAAACAGAGGAAAAATTCCCACTGTCTATTCACAAATATGGCAATACCAGTTCAGCATCTATACCATTGACAATTACTGTGTGTCTTCAAAATCAAATTAAAGAGCGGCAACTGAATCTTCTTTTGAGTGGATTTGGTGTTGGGTTATCTTGGGCAAATGTTTTTATCAAAATAGGACCTATAAAAGCCAAGTGTATTGAATATGATTAACTTATCAAATAAACGAATACTAATAACCGGTGCAACGGGCGGAATCGGAAAAGAGATTGTTTCAACATGCCTCTCAATTGGTGCTAAGGTTTTTGCGGTGGGAAGAAATATAGAAAAATTGGATGAATATAAAACGAATAAGAACCTCACAATACTAAAATGCGATCTTCTGATTCCTAAGGAAGTTGAAGAGCTCTTAACCAAGTTAGAACGTCTTGACGGAATTGTTCATTGCGCAGGAAAAATTTACCCTTATCCCATTAAATTCATTCAAGAAAAACAATACAACGAAGTTTTTTCGATTAATACACAGTCAATAATAACTTTTACTTCTCGTCTTTTTCACCAAAAATTAATTGCAAAAAAAGCTTCCTTTGTATTTCTCTCCTCCGTTTCTGTTAATCATCCTTATATTGGTGGAAGTTTATACGTTGCGTCTAAAGCAGCGATTGAAGCATTTTCAAAATCAATTGCTCTCGAATTTGCAAATGATCAAATTCGTTCAAATTGTATTTCTCCTGCTTTAGTTCAAACTGAAATTTACGAACAAACAAAAAATTCATATTCAAAAGAACAATGGGATAAAATTCTTTCGCAATATCCACTTGGAATTGGAAAACCGAAAGATGTGGCTCAACTATGTGTTTTCTTACTAAGCGATTTGAGTAATTGGATTACCGGTATATCAATTCCAATGGACGGAGGATTGCTACTCAATAATAGTAAATAAACAGATTTTTCTTCAGGTCCCAATAGAATTACAATTTGTTGCCGTTTCTGAGAGTGCAAAAGAAATAATTGTAATTTTGAAAACAACAGCTTTGTCGAAATCATTAACGTGAAGTGGAAACAAAATTCAAATACAGCCTGATTATTCCTGTTTACAATACGGGAAAAGAATTGCTTCAATTACACGAGGAAATAATTCACACGCTATCACCTGTATTGTCAGTTGAGATACTATACATTGATGATTTCAGTGGGGATAACACATGGGAAATATTAAAAGAAATTAAGCAAACGGATGCCAGTGGCCAAATAAAAATAGTTCGCCTAGGAAAAAATTTCGGGCAACATGCGGCAACTCTTTGTGGTTTTGCTAAAGCAAATGGCGAGTTTATATTAACCATGGATGACGATTTACAAGTTTCGCCAGCTGAATTTTTTAAATTGATAAAAGAATGTGAAATTTCTCAATCTCAAGTCGTTTATGGCGAGTACAAAACAGATCAATCAATTTTAAGAAAATGCCTAGTTTATTGTTACAAAAAAATAGCACGTTTAGAGGGAAGAAATAGAGGGAAAGGAAGTAGTTTTCGACTAATACGGGTTGATTTAGCGAAAAAGCTGGCAGAAAAAAATCGAGATTTTATATTTATTGATGAATTTTTTATTTGGTATACAAGTAAGATTAGTTTTATAAAAGTTAATAATAATCCAAATCCACTGAAAAACAGCCGTTATAGACTTTCAGGTTTATTCAGTACTGCATTAAAAATAATTTTATATTCTACCGATTTGCCTTTAAAATTTGTTACCTATCTTGGAATATCGCTTGCTCTTATAAATTCCTTGGTTGGCTCTTACTTTATCTACAAGTATATTATCGATAAAATCGCTGTTCCGGGCTATACATCGTTGATTGTTAGTATTCTTTTTTCAACAGGAATTATACTTTTTAGCCTTGGAATTATAACTCAATATCTTCGATTAATTTTAAAAAATATCAATAATGCCCCAATGTATCATATTGACGAAGAGCAATGTTAATTCTGAAACAATTTGATGTTCGCTTAATTCGTCTTCAAAAAGAAGATTTAGAATTGGTAAGATCCTGGCGTAATTCGGCTCACATTCAAAATAAAATGATTTATAGGGATTATGTAACAGAGGAAATGCAACAAGCATGGTACAAAACAATCAATAATCCTTCTAATTATTACTTCATTATTGAATTCAACTCAACAAAAGTGGGTTTAATAAATGCCAAAAATTTTGATGACAAACAAGGTTTTGGTGAAGGAGGAATTTTTATTGGAAATCCTGAATACGAACATTCTTTCGCTGCAGTATATGCATCTTTATGTTTATTAAATTTCGTTTTTTACATGTTAGACGGTATCAATAAGTCTCGAATTCGGATTCTAAAAAGTAACTACAGGGCAATACAATACAATAAGTTACTAGGATACGAATGGATTGAAGATACGAGTGATGGGCTAAACGAAATCTATGAGTTGACCAAAGAAAATTATTTTATAAAAGGATTAAGGTTAAATAAAGCTGCGGCTATTTTCACCAAGGGTTCTTCAAGGATGGAATTAATAGGTGAGCCATCTCCACAAAATATGGACATAATTAACGAGTTATTGATTACCAAAATTCCTCCATTGGCAATACCCGATTTTTAAATGATTGAATCCATTTTTCTTTGTTAGCGAAAGAAAGAAGAAAAGGATCGTCCAGATTTTTTATTTTATATGCTGATATTTCATCTGCACTATATCCCCAGGTTGGGTTTGGGATATCAAACATAAGTACGACTCGCGGAAAATTTGATCTATTCCATGCCTCATGTTCAAACGAGTCGTCAAAAACCACTAACTCTCCTTCCTTCCAGTGATGAATTTCATCTCCAACTCTAATTCCACATTGTTCAATATCAGGAACTAATAAAGGTAGATGACAACGTAAGACCATTCGCGAATATCCTTTGTGTGGTAAAATATGTGTATTAGGAGCCATGTACGAGAAATCACATGAAATAATTTCGGGAATACTGTAAATAATTTCAGCTGTTTTAGGGCATAAAGAGGCATGTTTAGGACTTTTCATCCCAAAAAATAAAAAAGTGAATACGCTCCATCTCCCATCTTTTGAGTCAACATAATTTGGAAACGTTGTTAACCAGTTATGATCTACGTTTTTGGTTAACAAATTTTCTAATTCAGCTTTCACAATGTTACTATTCTGAATCAACGCTTTTAGATGTGGAAACTCTGAGGCTGAATAGAAAAAACATGGATTTTTTTCCGTCTTATTGATCATGAAACTTTGCCTTTGTCCCAAATGTAAATATTAATTAATGAAAAATGTATCTTAGTCGTCAAATAGTTATTCAATTTGATTTTATGAGCAAACCCAAATTATGGTTCAGTCTTTTTGACTTTTCTTTCGATTACAAGGGAGACGAGCCTAATTTTTGGGACGAGAAACAATTTATCTGGTCCTCACATTTTCAGAATAATTTCAATTTAATTTGTGACGAGTTAGAAACCTATTTAGAAAAAAACGAACTCAATTCTTATTTCAATAAGCGCATGACGAACAAAATTGATGCATGGAAAACACGCTCGCTGAAAACATGGGGAATTGAACATTACAAGAATCAACAACATTTCCCGTTGGCCACAAAATTAATGAATCAATTTCCGGAAATCGTCTCGCTTTCTTTTTGTTACCTTGAACCTGGTGGTAAGATTCTTCCGCACTGCGGTGATACAAATGCCATTGTAAGATGTCATTTAGGCCTTATTGTTCCGAAGGATACTGAAAAGTGCATCTTTACGGTGCGCGGTGAATCAAAATCCTGGAAAAAAGGCGAATGGATTGTTTTTACGGATGCCTACACGCACGAAGCTGATAATAACACAAGTGAAGGGAGATACATCTTGCTAATGGACGTGCTCAGAGAGGATTTTAAATACAAAAAGAATGGAATCTTGGCCACCGTTTTAACATCCTTATTTCTTCAAAAAAGAGCCCAACGGTTCCGTTGGTTGTATAAACTTCCTCAATGGATGATGCGAATTCTCGTATTTTTTCTAAAACCCTTGGCTTTTATATCACTAAAATTGGTCAACCTCTTCAAGGTTTATTAGATTTTCTCTTCCATTTCTTAATCATTTGTTTGATGCTTAACGGAATCCGGCGATAAATCTTCAAAAGCCATTCTCTGTAACACTTCGCAAGAATGAAATAGTAAATTTGTTTAAAGCGATTCGGTGCTTTTATTTCAACGGTATCTTCGTAACCAAAAAGTCTCAATTCGTTAGCGCAAATTGAATTTATCTTATGAATTACAGGCAATTCCAACTGTTTATATTGTCCTATTTTGAATTCGCTTGGCTTCAAAATTAATCCAGAATGAAAGTTTTTTAAGTGGTTCATAAATGCAGGATCGACATCCTTTTCTTTTTGTTCAAGAAATGAGACGAAAACACCTTCTGTTTCTAGCATCTTCTCTTGAAAATCAATTTTTAAATGTTGACATATTTTCTGCAATTCGACGTGAGGCTGTCTAACAAAATTCTCGTACTTAATCACTAAATAATCATCTGCCAAATGCTTGCTATTACGATAGGTATCTCTCCACAAATAACTCAAGAAAAGGGGATTGGAGCGCCCATACATCTTTCTATTTTGCTTTGAGACTATGTTATCTCTTACATCCCTAACCAGAACAATAAAACTGGCTTCTGGAAAAAGTTTTCGCAATTCAGGGATATGGAAAAAGTATTTAATTTGTTTATCTACTATGTGCGTGATTGAACTTTTATCTTTCACATCAAGAAAATGTAGATAGGTTAACTTAATGAGCCGATTGAAATTTAAAATATGCTTGTGAATTAATAAGTTTTGAAGAAACACCTTTTTTTTGCTAAAGTATAAATCAGTATTTTTTTCTGCCATAAGAAAAAAAGTATCCACATAGTCAAGAATGTCCTTTTCCTCCCAGTGGGTTTTGTTTTTATACTTACTCCAAAAATACAAGGCAAAAGGTTCTTCACTTGGAGATAAAATATCAGGGTGTAAATTCAACATGAGACTGAGCAGAGAACTACCTGTTCGTTCCGTACAAAGTATGAAATGAAGTTCAATTGCATCCAGCTTTTCTTGAGAGAAAGTCATATAGCTACTCTTTATCTTTAAAACACCTCATTTAAATCCCTTTTTGCAGTTTACTTTTCAATCTTTTTAGCTTGATCCTTGAAGGGATTTTATAAATAATTTTTTCTTTCCATATATGCCATTTTGCCATGAGATAGTGGGGGAAAAACTTTAAAACGTACCAAAAATAAACTTTTGTTACGGCACTTTTTTGATACCCGTATTGAATACCATAGCTATCACAAATACTTTCAATGAGTAAAACTTCTTTTTCAGATAACTCATTTTTCCATTTTCCCACTGCCTCGGTTGTAATCGGTCGATTCAGGTGAGAAAAATGGATTTCAATAAACCTCTTCAAGGGCCGAAATTCAACTTCCAGGTCCTTGTGCTTAAAATCGGTATTTTTAAAAATACTTTCATTGAAAGATACATCCAAGAAGGAACACACTTCTGTAATCTTTTCAAGAGGGTTAGTAACCAAATCTTCATATTTTAAAACCAAGCAATCTTGGCCATGGCCATTTTTAAGCAGTTCCTTTAGAAAAAAACGATTTCTGAAAGAATTATAAGCAATATTTACCGGTTTATTATTTTGCTTATTTTTTCTACTCAGCACGTTGTCGCGATAGTCTCGAACTAGAATTATAAATTTGGCGTTTTGATCAATTTTTCTGAGCTCAGGGATGAATAGCGAATAGTACGGGTTTTTATCAACATAGATTTTCTTCGGACCTGCAGAATCCATAATTGTGCATTGTTCAAATACTTTTTCACAGAACTCAGCATAAGTTTCGTAAGTGCTATTTTTACTATCAACATCAGAAATATTAATCAAGGCTTTTGGTCGCACCAATTGCATTGCATTCAGATACTCCTTTGTAAGACCTTCGAGGATTGAAGATTTTTTTTTTAGATTTTTGAATTCATTGGCAAAAAAAAGCACCAGCGGCACCTCAGGAATCGCTTTAATTTCTGGATGTTTATTGAGCAAGAAAGTCAATAAAGTACTTCCAGATCTACCTATGCCGAGAATGTAAACCATAGGCTACTTTACTTTTCCCTTATTAAGCAATGTTTCTTTGAACTGCTTGAGTTTTTGCAATTCACGAGTAAGGATTTCAATTCGTTGTATATCAGCCTCTGTTTTTGATATTTTTTTCTCTAAAAAATCTCGTTCTCGTTTGAAATCCTGTGCTCCTTTTTTAAAATATTCAATCGACTTTTGTCCATTTTTTAATGTTAGAAATGCATTTGCCATGCGAATGTAATGCTCACCCAAAAATTCATTTTTATGATTTTCTATATATTTCAATTCTTCTTGAATAGATTTGTTGCAATATTCTTCTACTTTAATTGTATTTTTTAGGATATTATATGCATTAATTAAATCAGAATAATTAGATCCTAAATATTCTTTTGGAAATTTAGAAATATATTCTAACTGAATTTCAGTCAACCATTCGTAGTCTTGAGTTATTCGTGCAAACTGAATAACAATACTAAATAAATTCTTATCATTCCCAACTAATTCTTGTACTTTTTTAAAGTTAATCTTGGCGTTTGAAATGTATTTTTTTTTCAGTTTTAAGCAAATAATTTTAATCTTTTTACTATCGATTCCTGTAATTTTTGCAATTTCGATTAAAACAGATTTCTTAAATTCATTCAATAACAAAAATGAAGTTTGGACGGACTCTTCACTTGACTTAGCCTTGCTCAAATAATTCTGTAAAAGTTGCAATAGGTTTTTCTCTTGCAAAAAATCTGAATTCTCCACCAAATCTTGACAATTTGCAATAATTCTCCCTTTTAATTCATTCTTATTTCGTTTCAAATAAAATTCTCTTATATTCAATTCAAATTGTTTTAAAATAGCTATGGCCTGATAGATTCTTTTATCAAGATAGATTTTTTCGAAAGAATTTATTTCCTTTTCACTCGTAACTAAAGAGCTATCGGCAGTGGGAGATACGAGAAAAAAATCATTAAAACCCTCCCCTATTTTTGCACAAGAATTTGCGCTGTTTAGATACCCTTCTTTAAATCGCGTATTGATTGAAACCGATTTTTGAAATAAGCCTAACGCTTGATAATATTCATATTTAAATGTATAGAGAAGGATACCTTTGTGACTCAGGTTTGATTCGTAATTCTTATAATTTTTCAACGATTGGTCATAATAGTAAATTGCAGAATCTACCTTTTGCATTAGCTCAATATAACTTGCATTTGCATCTCTCTGAAGATTCATAGCATCTACTTGGTATTCTGATCCTAAAAGAGAATTGGCTTTCACTGAATTTGGAACATGTGAAATATCATTTAAGTATAAAGATTTCTTCGATTGCCAAACCGAATTTCTATTGATGGAATAAACTAAACTAGGTAATACGATGATTAAGAGCGGAGTCATCATCTGGCGGGATAATTTTCCTGAGGTGAAGGCATCTTTTTTCCACATGGAGAAAAGATAAGCCAGAACAATACAAAAGCCGATAGATGCAGAAAAAACAAATCTTTCAGCGATGATTCCGACCATAGGCGAAAGTAAATTCGCAACACCCCCAATTGAAAGAAAGAAAAACAATATACCAAATGATAGAACTGATTTTTTGACAAAACCTTTGAAAGCAAAGTATAGGGCGATGAGTACAACTAAAAACGCGAGGTAAAACTGCCAATCACTAAAAGTGATAATTGGTACGGCATCGAAGCCGTAATAAAATGATAGTGGATAAGGAAAAAATAGTTTTTGGATATAAACCAAATTTGTATAAAAAAACATGGGAATCCTATCGATGAAGTCCATTTCAAAAAGAGGGTTTTCAAAATAGGAAAAAGTTCTAATTGTTGTTTCGTTTAATCCCATTAGATGATTTTTGAATATATTAAAACCAATTTTTACAGAAAACAAAAGGAGAAATATGAGACCAACAGTTTTTAATTTAAGCTCACGAAAAAAGTAGACCATTACGGGAATGCTCACGATAAAAGGTAAATTAGATTTTTTGCTTAACAGAGACAGCAAAATAAAAAAACACATCAATCCAATGCTCCAAGTTTTCCTTTGATCGATCCACTTAAAAGTTTGAATGGCGGCTAATAAAGCAAATAAAAGACTTAGCAATTCATCGCGATTTTTAATGCTGTTTACGACTTCTGAATGTATGGGGTGTATCATAAAAAGCAAGGTAATAACAGCTGACAGTGTGGAAGCTTTTCCCTGAAAAAGTATCTGAAGTAATTGAAAGAGAAAGATACCAACAAACCCATACAATATCACATTGATGGCATGAGAAAAGTGAACACGATTTTCACTGTTTTTGAACAAAGACCATTCGATTGCAAACGAATAAATGGAAACCGGACGATACTCGTAATTTTGCTTACCATCAATAAAAGAGTGACTCGTAAAAATTTTTCCAAATCCCCAAATTCCTTTCTCAATAAGTTCATTTTTTTGATTGGCTGTAGTGGTGACATACTCGTCGTCCATGGAATATCCATTTTTTATTGAATTACCATAAAATAGAAAGGCTGTAAGCATACAAAGCCAACTCATTTTTTTCGTTGTAAAAAATGAAAGAAAACTCGATTTTTTTTCTTCCACGTTTTTATTTTCTTTGCCCTTAGGGTTGAATGGCTTATTCTTTTTCAAAAATATTCTTTTAAACGAAGTTAATTCATTTTTAACTATTTTAAATGTCTCTTGTGATGCGTTGAATGAATAATTTTATTTTTACACAAACAAAAAAAAAGATTGTTTTAACCGAATAAATGAAAAGAACACTGAATTCTATTTTTTCGGCATACTCTCAGAAAATATGAATATTATACTTTTTTTGTAATGTTAATTTCAAAATTAAAAACAACTTATTCAGAGCCAGTAGTTTACACGGCCCATTGGCAAAACAAACCAATATGTTTTAATGAATTAATTGGAAAAGAAATTACAATTCAATTTACAGGTTTGTTAGTTTGTACATCCTGTAGTAAAAAAACAAATAAATTTTTTGGTGAAGGGTTTTGTTACCCGTGTTTTCAAAATAGTCCTGAAAATTCACCTTGTATACTAAAACCAGAACTTTGTCAAGCTCACTTAGGTATTGGAAGAAACCCTGAATGGGAAGAAAAACACCACAACCAACCACATATTGTGTATCTCGCTGCATCAGATTGTGTAAAAGTCGGGGTCACACGAAGCACTCAGCTTCCAACAAGGTGGATTGACCAAGGTGCTCATTCTGCAATAATATTTGCGGAGACGCCGAATCGATATGAAGCGGGGAAATTAGAAGTTGAGCTAAAAGCTTTTTATACTGACAAAACGAATTACCGAAAAATGCTACGGAACGAAATTGACAATAGCATAGACTTAATTGAAGAAAAATGGCAAACCGTTGAACAATTACCTTCTGATTTACAAGAATTTGTTTCTGAAAATGACTCGATTACAAAGATTGCCTATCCTGTTTTAAATTACCCCAACGCTATTCAGGTTTTAAATTTGGAGAAAACTCCAATGCATAAAGGAATTCTTAAAGGAATAAAAGGACAATATTTAATTTTTGAAAATGATTTTGTACTGAATGTAAGAAGACACAGTGGGTATAATATTGAATTTACTTATTGAAAATCTCAACGACTTTTTCATGAATCTCTCTACAAAAAGATGAATCAACCTGTAGGCCATATCGCGCCTCATCAATTTTGTTAAATATATATTTTATTGCTTTGATGTCCTCGCTTAAGGCAGATTCCTTTTCCATGATAGTTAATTTTTCTACCCTACTCAATTTAGTGGAAACTTTTGATTTTGATACTTCGTTAAGCCAAGTATCCATTTTTTCACTTAAACATTTAATGTAGTCGCTTGGGGAATCAATTTGTGTTTCTAAATTAGTTAAATCAAATTTCACATCCCCGTTTGAATTAGAATTTTGTACTTCTTGAATCTCTAAATTATCTTCCTTCTCATTACCCTGATTTTTCACTTGAACTTCATTTTTTGAATTTCTTTTTCTAAAAAAGAGGAATAATAATCCCAGTAGAGTGATTAGTCCAACACCAATCGAAACTAAAAAAGGAATAGATGAAAAAATTGAATCTTGAGAATCTTTTTTATTCTTTTTTGATGTTAATCGTTTATTTGCCTCCTCTTGTGCCTTTTTCCTATCAAATCCTGGAGTTTCAGACACTTCAAAATAAATTGAGTCAGCAAAAGAAATAATGAACCGTTCAGTTTCCAAGTCAAAATAAGAAAATTCAAAAGTTGGGATAAGCAATTTACCTGGATCAAGCATTTGTATATTGTAATCTATCGTAAGTTTTCCTTCCGCTCCATTTTCATTAAATTCAAAATCCTCCTTTATTTCAGGATCTCCATACAGTTGTATACTTGGAGGTAATTTTAGGTCAGGGATTTCTATACTGTGAATATTACCAGATCCAGAAAAAATATAACTTACAACAGCTACATCACCTTGTTTTTTGGCTCCTTTTTTTATAATTCTTTCCATTTTTACCTTCCCTACAGTTCCGTTAAATGAAGGAGGCTTTTCTCCAGGTAGCGGTTTAACAGTAATTTCACCCGATTCGGAAATAATTTTTTCTTGATCAAAGAAGTTTCCTAAATTCATTTGAAAAGGTTGTATCGTGAATGTGCCAGTCGCTGTTGGGAAGCAGATGCTCTTATCATAGGAAAATGAATAAAACCTTTTATTTTCAAAACTTTTCATTTCCACGTTTGCGATATCCGGATTTGGAATCTTTTTTTTATCTGGAAAACATTTTGAAATATATTCCTTATAATTTTCAAAAGAATTTGGTTCAAACTTCGCATAAACTCGTGCATTTAATCGAATAGGTTCTCCAATATAAACAGAGGTCTTATTTGTTTCTATCAAGCCAAAAGCAACTCTCTCCGATAGTTTCTGTGCAGAAGTTTTACCTTGAGGACTTAAAGAATTTTTGCCTTGATTGGATACATTTACAACAATTGTATTGGACGTATATACTTTGTTTCCAGAACGAATTTTTGCGGGGCCAATTACAAATGTTCCCTCATTTTGAAATAGCCCTGATTCCGTTTTATAATAAATCGTTTTTCTTTTCGAATTAATTATTTGTTGTGAAATTCCATTCATGACTGCTCCTGAAACAAAACCTGTTGGTGTAATAATCTGAATGTCCTGACTTAACGAAGATTTTACCGAAATTTCAAATGACTCACCCACCTCTGGATTCGTATTTGAAACACTTAAATTCAAAACATTATTTTGTGAGAAACCCACAGATGAAAAAAGAAAAAAAACAATATGATAATATTTTAACTGCATTACCAATCCTTTTCTGAATTCGTTGTATTTGTTTTTTTATTCGTTGAATTGTTTAACTTTTTCTTTGTTTCAGACTCTTTTTTAGATAGATTATCTAAAATTCTGTCAACAGATCGTTTTGGAATATCAGCCGGCTGATTATTTTCTTTTTTTTGCTCATCTTTCGGCTCGTTCGGTGTGTCATTATTTTCATTCGAATTATCGTTTGACTGTTGATTATTCTTTTTATTTTGTCGAATAGCTTCAGACAAATTGTATCTAGATTGAGAATCATTCGGATTTTTTCTCAATGCCTCCTTGTATGAATTTATTGCAGATTTGAAGTCTTTCATTTTCATTTGGGAGTTTCCTAGATTAAAGTACTCATCAGATTTAATCGATGTATTATCCGACGTTGAAATAGCTGACTCAAAGTAACTTTTTGCTTTAGGAAAATTGCCTGACTTATACGCTGCTTGTCCGATTTCGGATGAAAAATCTATAGATTCGGGAGCAAGACTTTTGGCTTCCTCATACAATTGTAAGGATTGGTCATAATTTCCGTTCTGATAATAAGTTCGAGCCTGGTTTAATTTAGATTTCCAAGCTTGACCGAAAGAAAATTGAGCAGCGAGTGACGAAACGAGGGTACTAAAAATAATTTTTTTAATCATTTCTTTTTAAGTCTAACAGTGTTATGAATAAATAATAAAGCAAAAGAAAGGATTCCCATGACAAGAGGTATTTGATACCATGATTCACTGATTTCTATTTCCAAATTTCGTAAATTCTCTTTCTTCATTTGGTTAATTTCTGTTAAGACCTCGTTTATATTGGGAAATGCTTGATTGGTCAAGCTAGCATTCCCGTTTAATTTTTCTGCCAATGATTTTATAAATTCTTGATTTAGTCTACTAATTACCTGCTCCCCACCTGAAGTTTTTTTATACCCTAGACCTGGACGTTTTATATCAACAGGGACTGGGCCTCCATTTTCAGATCCTATTCCAAGAATAGAAATTTCAACTTTTCTATCACTCAAAACTCCTATAACACTATCCTCTAATCCAATATGGTCTTCTCCATCGGTAAGCATAAAAATTCCTTTGGATGATTTGAGTTTAGTAAACATATTATTTGATATGACCAATGCTTCACTAATATTTGTACCTTGTGACGATACCATTTCAGTTTCAATTTCTTGAACAAATAATTTGGCCGCATGATAATCTATCGTGAGAGGTAACTGCACAAATGCAGACCCGGCAAAAACACAAATCCCGATTCGTTCACCTGATAATTTATTAATTAATTGAGAAAGAGCTCTTTTCGATGCGTCCAAACGCGAAACGCCATCTACGTCTTTCGTATTCATTGAATTAGATACATCCAAGCAAATAACTAACTCCAAATTACTTGCTTGGACATCTTGCTTTTTCTTACCATAAATTGGACTCGCTATCGCAAAAATTAAAAAGATTAAAACTGATTTCAAGAGTAAAAATTGCAGTATTGCACTCGAAGTATTTACCGGATTAAATAAATAAGGTTGTAAATTTGGGTTTGCAATAGTAAAAACCATTTTATTTCTTCGTTTTAGAGCTCTGAATTGTAAAATAGTATAAATCGGAACGATAAAAAGTAAATAAAAGGAATAAGGATATTCAAATAGCAGATGATTTTTAGCGTTAGCCTTCGCGTCAAAAAAACCATAAAACCAAAATAAAGTAATTACAAAAGCTGTAAATACAATGTAAAACACAAAGGAATACAACCAGAATTTCCTTATATCATATGAAAATTTATCCTCAAGCATACGATTTAAAAATTATTCGATCCACGGCAAACGATAGCACTAAAAGTAAGAGACTAAAATTTAAAAAGGAATAAGGTGTTGCAGGTGATGTTTTTTTATATTTATTATTTAGAATCTTGAGTTTTTCCATTTCATCAATTTGAATATATATTTCTTCCAAACTTTTTTCATCTGTCGCACGAAAGTATTCACCACCTGTAGTCTTTGCGATCTCATTTAAAGTTTCTTCGTCAATGTCTACTTGAAAAGGACGATTAACTATTCCAAACGATGTTTGTTCAGGAATCATGGCAGTGTCATTCGAACCAACTCCAATGGTATAAACACGAATATTTTTGGCCTTTGCAAGACTTGCTGCGGTAATTGGATCAATTTCACCTGCATTATTCGATCCGTCTGTCAATAAAATTATAACCTTTGAAGGCAAGCTATCATTCCGTAAACGGGCAACTGCCGTTCCGAGACCAATTCCTATTGCGGTCTTTTTACCCATCAAGTTTGGACTAATTTCATCAATTTGTTTTTTCAGCACCTCATAATCCAAGGTTGCCGGACAAGCCGTGTAAGCTTCTTCAGAGTATGCAACAAGTCCTATTCTATCACCTTTTCTATCATTAATGAAACTTTTTGCTACTTTTTTTGCTACTTCAAGCCTATTCGGAATAAAATCAGTTGCCATCATTGAGCCACTAACATCCATGGCTAGGATTATATCGATACCATTTTTGTATTCATTTTCTGAATTATTAAAATCATCCCAACGAAAAGGTTTTGCCAGTGCAACAATTATAAATAAGAATGAGGCTGCTTGAAGAAACAGTATTACTTGACGAAGAATTTTTACCCACTTCAATTCAACTTTACGTTGTGTTTTTAATGTCCCACTAAATCGTAGATCACTTGTTTTTGTCCTCTCTCGACGTAAAGAAAAATATAAAAATAGTGGAATAAGGACAATTAAAATCAACCAAGGCGGTTGAAGATATGAATATTCCCAAAATTTTATATTCCAATGCGTTAACATACTATTGCTTTATTGTCAAGCGGATACATTCTCTTGATTTTTCATCAAGAGCCAAAACGTAATTTTCTTGCAAAACTGACCCTGCAAACTTTACCAAATCTGCATGTTTTAATACAAATTCAATCTGCTTTAAATGTTTCGCTGATAAGCCAACTTGTTGAAGTAAAAGTTGAGTCTCGGACGTGGTTTTTTCAAGCAAATTCAATTGATATATTGACGAATAATAGGAACGTAAAATAAATGATAGTTCAACAAAATGATCCTTATGACGGTCTTTCCTCCAAAGTTCAAGTTTCTCTAATTCATCAATTGCTAGAATGGCTCGTTCAGCTATGGTCAATTCTTTTGAAGAAGGTTCTTTATTTTTATTTTTGACTTTACGGACAAAAATGAAGATAATGACAAAAACCAAAAAGACACTCAAAACAATAATCAAGTAAATCCATTTTTTAGATTTCTCCTTTTCTTCATTCGCTTTTTTCTCGGCGGCATTTACGTCTGTGAACGATTCACGAATCTCGTACAAATCAACTCCTTTAATTTTCTTTTCTAACTTACTTTCAATAAATAAACTATCAGTAATTAAAGTTTTACTTAAAGTTTTAAGTGCCAAGCTTGGAAATACAAACGTCCCGCTATCCCAAACAATAGCTTTTAATGTAGCTCCCCATTTGTTGGCGCTTTTCTTATCTTCTTCAAAGGTTATAATTTCAAATTTATCAGGTGCTAACTCAAAAATTCCTTTGTCATTTTTCAATCGAAATGGAAGCGAATCCAACTTACTCGAGAGGGTCACGGATTTAGTTAATTCCAACATAATGGAAATTTCAAATGGCTCACCAACAATCACTGGATTTTTTGAAACCTTAAGCAACGGTTTTTGTGAAAAACCCACAGAGCATAGAAATACGATAATTAATAAATTTGTAACTCTCATCTGTTTTTAAAAAAGTAATGAAGAGGTTTTACAAAATCTTCTGCTGTATTCAGTAAAATATAACCTGAATTAATTTTTTTCAGTTCTATTTCCAATTTTCTCGATCTAAATTCCATTTGTTTTGCAATAAAGCGGCGTACTTCAGGAATACTTGTATCAACCCACTCTTTTTCTCCAGTTTCGGCATGTTCAAATTGGACAATCCCAATATTTGGTATTTGCTCTTCCAATTCGTCCTTTAATTGGACTGCAATTGTATCGTGTTTTTTGGAAACCCATTTCAATGTGTTCAAATAGTTCGAATCATCAATAAAATCGCTTAATACAAAGACAACTGACTTTTTCTTAATTCTCTCTCTCAAAAAATCTAACCCGATTTTCAAATTCGTAGATTTTCTATTTGAACTTAACATCAAAAACTCCTGAAGTATGTAAAATATATGGTTTTTTCCTTTAGCGGGAGCAATATACTTTTCAATTTTATCAGATATAAAAATAGCACCAAACGTGTCATTATTAGCCAACGCAGAGAAAAGTAAAACACCCAAAATTTCAAGAGCAAGTTCTTTTTTTGTTTTTGTTTTTCCTCCAAAATCATTGGAACTAGAAACATCAATTAAAAACATTATTGATAATTCTCTTTCTTCCTCAAAAATTTTTATATGTGGTTCAATATGGCGCGCTGTTACATTCCAATCTATCGATCTAATATCATCCCCAAATTGATATTTTCTCACCTCACTAAAAGCCATTCCCCTCCCTTTAAAGGCCGTATGATATTCTCCTGAAAAAATATTCTCAGATAGCAGTCTTGACTTTAATTCAATTTGTTTAATTTTCGCTATAATTTCAGAAATCTCCATAAGCTATATTTACGGAACTTCAACGCGGGAAATAATTCTTGAAATAATTTCTTCTTGAGTGATATTTTCAGCTTCAGCTTCATAGGTGAGACCAATTCTGTGTCTCAATACATCAGTTGCAACAGACTGAATATCCTCAGGAATAACGAATCCACGACCGTTTAAAAAAGCAACTCCTTTGGCTGATAAGGCCAAATTTATTCCAGCGCGCGGAGAAGAACCAAATCCAATCCATTTTTTACATTCTGGCAATCCATACTCACTTGGATTTCTCGTTGCTGAAACCAAATCCACTATATATTGCTCTATTTTTTCATCAACATAAATTTTTCGGACAAGGGCGCGTGCACGCTGAATATCAGAACTTGACCAGACTTTATTTGCCTGAGGGATTCCTTCAGGCTGTACATTTGAACGAATAATTAACTTTTCTTCTTCTTTCGATGGATATTTCAAAAGTACTTTCAACATGAAACGATCAATTTGTGCTTCAGGAAGAGGATAGGTACCTTCCTGATCGATGGGATTTTGTGTAGCTAAAACTACGAAAGGATCAGGAAGAATAAAGGTTTCATCTCCTAAAGTAACTTGCTTTTCTTGCATAGACTCTAACAAGGCGCTTTGAACTTTCGCTGGAGCACGATTGATTTCGTCAGCCAGTAAAAAATTTGCAAAAACAGGACCTTTTTTAACACTAAATTCTTCTTTTTTCTGATTGTAAATCATGGTTCCAGTAACATCTGCCGGTAATAAATCAGGTGTAAATTGAATTCGATTAAACGTCAAATCTAAGGTATCCGCCAAAGTTTTTACCGCAAGAGTTTTTGCCAAACCCGGAACGCCTTCCAATAAAATATGTCCGTCTGCTAAAATGGCAATTAAAAGTCGCTCAATCATAATTTTTTGACCAACAATTACACGTGATACCTCTTCTTTAATTTGATTTATTCCGTTAATTTCTACTTGAATTTCCTCATTTAAAATACGTATTTTTTCAGCAGGATTAACAAGGTTGTTTAGTTCTTCCATGAATTTAGATTTAGTTTACAAAATTCTGAAAGTTCGAAGGTGTATTTTTTTTAATCGTGTTAATTAATGTTAAGCATTAACAAGCATTAGAATTTGTAAATTAGCATCACGACATTTAACTAAATTTAAAAAATGGAACAGAGAATTTGTAAAGAATGTGGTCACAAGCTATTGGGTAGAAAGGACCAAAAATTTTGCAGTGATTATTGTAGAAATAGTTTCAATAATAAATTAAACGAAGACGCCAATGCCTCTGTTCGTAAAATCAACGCAATTCTTCGTAAAAACCGACGAATTCTTGAAAAATTAAATCCGAATGGAAAAACTACGCTTGATTCTTTGCGACTTGCAGATGAAGGATTTAACTTTCACTATTTCACAAATATTTTTTCGACAAAAACAGGAAAACATTATCGCTTTTGTTATGATTACGGGTACTATGAGATAGAGAATAATAAATATGTAATTGTGAAAAAGGAGGATTATGTTCGATAATTCAAAGTTATCCTAAATACTTTTTTAATCAAATAAACTCATACTAATTTGGAGATACAAAGCCCTAAGAAAGTAAGGATAGTCTCTAAATTATTGACCAAAAAATACCACTAAGATAAAATACACAAAATTCTGATTTCAAATTTTAAAACACCAACCGAAGGTATCATCTACAATTCCGGTTTTTATTCCACTGAGATGGTTTTTTAACTTATTTGAAAGAATTCTAGTTTCCAGGGGAGGAAGATGCAATTGTTCATCGCGATATCCGATAATGGCTATTTGTGCAAGTGTTGCTGCCGTCCCTACACCAAAAGCATCCTCAAGAGTAGAACTTCTGGCTGCTTGAACAATTTCTTCAACCGATACTTTTCTTTCCTCCACCTCAACGCCCCAACTTTGCGCCAATTCAAAAACAGAACGCTTTGTAATACCTCGTAGGATTGTGTCGGATTCCTCTGTCGGTGATATTAACTTACCTCCAATTTGAAAAACAATATTCATTGTTCCAGACTCTTCTATGTATTTATGCTCAATAGCATCCGTCCATACTAATTGGTGATATCCTTGAATTTGACATTGTTTGGCAGGATAAAGTGAAGCTCCATAATTACCGGCTGCTTTTACCCGACCTACGCCTCCTTTTGAGGCTCGGGCATAATATTCTTCAATTTTAACTTTTACCGGTTCAGAATAATACATACCAACGGGAGAAGTTATAATCATAAATTTATACGTTTCGGCAGGTTTAATCCCTACGAGGGGATCTGTTGCAAATAAAAACGGTCTTATGTAAAGTGAATATCCTTCTTTACCACTTACCCAATTTTTATCAAGTTCCACTAACTTTCTTATCGCCTCAACAAATATATCTTCCGGTACAGGTGGCATGCACATACGATTGGCTGAATTTACAAATCTCGCTGCGTTCATTTCGGGTCTAAAAATGACAACTTGATCATTCACAAATCGATATGCTTTCAATCCTTCAAAAATCGACTGTCCGTAATGTATTGCCGACATAGCGGGATGCATAGAAATTGGACCAAAAGGAACGATTTTACCAGTTTTCCATGAGCCGTTTTCAAAATCCATTTCAAACATATGGTCCGAAAAAACTTTGCCAAAGGCTAAATTTTCCCAATCAACGGACGACAATTTAGAGTTTTGAGTTTCTTGAATTGAAAACATTGTTTTTAAAACAGGCATGTCTAAATTTTGTTTTGCGAATATAACTCAAATTGATTGATCAAACAACAGACTTTAATAAATTAATTACAACAACTAAAAAGTAAAAATAACCCCTATTTAAATAATTTTCTACGCATTTTTTCCTTTTGAATAAGGGATAATTCTCGACCTGTCTGACCTGCTACTGAGGTATTTTCATCAGCTCTTCGCAACAGATAAGGTAAAACTTCCTTCACGGGGCCGTACGGAACGTACTTGGCCACATTAAAACTAGAATTAGATAAATTGAATGAAATGTGGTCACTCATACCCAATAGCTGAGCAAAATAAAAACGTTCATCAGAACACGATATACCTTTACTTTTCATAAGCTGAGTTAAGAAAAGTGAACTTATTTCATTGTGGGTTCCGGCGCAGAGTGCAAAAGACTCGTGATTTTCGCAAATAAATTCCAAAGCAGTATCAAAATCTTTATCACAATCTTCTTTACTTGCATGAATTGGTGACTTATATCCCAGTTTTTCAGCTCTCAAACGTTCTTTTTCCATATATGCTCCACGAACGAGCTTCACGCCGTATATTATGCCATATTTTTTTGCCTCATCCGAACAAAATTTTAAGTACGTCATTCTATCCCAACGATACATTTGCAGGGTATTATAGACAATTGCTCTTTTTTTATTAAAAACAAGCATCATCTTTAATGCAATATCATCAATTGCTTTCTGAATCCAAGACTCTTCCGCGTCAATAAAAATAGGCAGATTACAATCAAAAGCAGACTGACAAATTCTGTTCACCCTTGCCTCGATTTGTAAAAATTCCTTTTGTTCATCCTCAGACAAGATAATATTTGAAGATACCTTCTCTAAAAGTGAAAATGTGGCAATCCCACTTACCTTGAAAACGGCAAATGGAATGTTTGTGTCATTTGACCCTCTCTCAATCGTTCCAATAATTTCTCTAACCGTATTTTCAACCCCCTCCAAGGATTCCTGTCCTTCTACCGAGTAATCCAATATCGTCCCGATTCTATATCTTGCAAGAGTATCAATTGTGGTGGAACATTCTTTTATTGACTCCCCGCCACAAAACTGACTAAAAATCGTAGATTTTATGATTTTTTTTATTGGTAAACGCAAATTTAAGGCAATTGGAGTAATGATTTTACCCAATTTTACGAGTGTTGGAGAGGAAATAATCTTGAATAACCAATATGCCTTTTTAAGCTGAAACTCTGATTTACTTTTAAAAGCAATCTCCGTATTCTCAAATGAAATCATTATCAAAATTAACCTGAAATTTTAGATTAAGAAATATTAAATTCGTTCTTTTGAAAAAAATAATTCGTGTGATAGTCTTTCCACCAACATAATTTTTAATGACATTTAAAGAATATCTAGATTTTTTTCAACGAATCGTCAGGCAAGAAATTAAAATTAACCCGTATAACGATTTAAAATACGTTGAATTTACAAAACTCAATTTTTCCCGATTTAATCGGTGGTTAAAAATTGGAGAAATACATGATGAATGTATTGATACTATTTTGTTGATTGATGAACCACAAGAATGGGTTATAATTTCAGAACATTGGTGTGGTGATGCGGCTCATTCACTTCCATTCATCATAAAATTGGCTTCATACAACTCATTAATAGATTTAAAATTTCAACTCCGTGATTCAAAAGATTCTGAAATTGATTTATATCTTACAAATGGTACAAAATCTATCCCAATACTTATTGGCAGGAAAAATGGAGAAGATATATTTAAATGGGGCCCAAGACCAAAATCATGTATTAAATATATTGATGAGCTAAAGAGAAAAAATAAAACCAATGATCAGTTGAAAGGAGATATTCAGAAATGGTATAATACCAACAAGGGGCATGAAATACAAGCAGAAATTTGTTGTTTACTAAAACGAAATTAATATTCCTTAATAATCCGAAGATCTAATCCACGGAAATAAATTTCCAAATTATGCTCGATTGAAAGAATATTCCTTTAAATTTAATCGTATCGAGAGTCACGCAAATTATAATTTGGTAAAATGAAATTCCTTTGTTTTCTCGATGTATTCTTTAGAAAACCTTCCGAAAGAATCCCTAATTGTAAATTCCTTTTCTTCAAAAGATGATGTTGAGTTTGAGCAAGTTATTATCAAACGCTTTTTGGAGGCAGGCTTTCCAAATATTAAAATGATTTCATTCAGGAAGAGCTTGTGTTTATTAAGACAACTTGAAATATCATCTAAGTGTTCATGTCGTATAATCATGATTATTTTTCCTTTTTTAGAAAGTAATTTTGAAAGTCTACCTATAAATCCATCAAATTGCTCGATTGATAAATGTTTCGCCTGTGAAATTCTATTTTCAATACTCTTCAAAGAATTAAAATGAAAGGGCGGATTTGAAAAAATTAAATCATATTTATTTTTTGTTGAAAATTTAAAAATATCCTCATGAATAACGGAAATTCGATTATAAAACGGACTATTTTGAACATTCTCTTTTGCCAACAAACAATTTTGTTCGTCAATATCGATAGCATGAATAAACAAATTTGGGTGGGTTTGTGCAACCATTAGAGATAATACACCTGTGCCTGTTCCTACATCCAATGCATACTCAGCTGCTGGAAATGAACAAAAAGCACCTAAAACCATTGCATCTGTTCCTACTTTTAAAGAGGCATTCTCTTGATTAATCGCAAATTGTTTAAATCGAAAAATTGTCGACAATTGAATTTATTTATATAGATCTAACAAACCTGAGGGGACGTTAAGATACAGTTGTTTAGCGTCTCTATCAACTCGCTGAACGAGTCCTTCGAATATTGGTATTAATACCTCTTTTCCATTCCAATCGATCTGAATTAGTGGATTCGCTGCCAAATCAATGACTTGTTGAACGATACCGATATCCCCTTCTGTAAGATCTAAGGCATGAAACCCAATTATCTCATGATCATAGAATTCCTTTTCACCAAGTTCTGGAAGTGACTTCAAAGGTAGAAATACATTTTTTCGAAGAATTTCTTTGGCTTTGATATCGGAATCAATTCCATTAAATTGAACAACAGCAAACCCATTATTCATTAATTTTAAATTTTGAATCGAAAATGGTACTAATTGATTTAGAGCAACCTCTATATAAACCGTTTTTAACTCTTTGTAATTTGACGGGTCGGTAACATCCAAAAACAGCGAAACTTCACCTTTAAATCCGTGAAGTTTCGCGATATATCCAAGATTGAAACAATCTTTTATAGTCATTGATTTATTCTTCGGGGGCAACCTCTTCAGTCGAATCCTCATTTACTTGAGGTTCGTTTGTGGAGGGTTCTTCCGCAACCGCTTCATCTGATGCACTTTCATCAGGCGTTTGCTCATCAGTTGAAGACTCAACTGCCTCTACTGCCTCTTCATTTTCAGCTTGCTCGTTTATAGCAGAATTTTCAGAAATCTCTTCATTCGTATCTTCATTCTCTAAATCAGCCGAAGGGGAATCGTCAGTTGAAACCTCTGGTGTAACCTCTGGTGTAACCTCTGGTGTTTCAGCTACAACATCTTCGTCTTGTTCGATCACTTCATCAACGGCATTATTTTTGGCTTCAATTTCTTTCGCCTTTGCCTCATTAGACGCAATTTCGGCTTTCATTTTTGCTGCTTTATCTAAATCAGATTTCTTAGATAGCATGTCTTTTTTACCTGAAATTCGTGCGTCTTTTTGTGCTTGCCACTCAGCAAATTTTGCTTCAACTTGCTCTAGTGTTAACGCTCCTTTGCCTACACCCTTGATAAGGTGATTTTTGTACAAAATTCCTTTGTAAGATAAAATTGCTCGGGCTGTATCACTCATTTCTGCTCCTGTTTGAACCCAAGACAGAGTCTTGTCAAAATTGATTTCAATTGTTGCAGGATTTGTATTCGGATTGTACGTACCTAATTTTTCTATATACTTACCATCTCTTTTTGCTCTACTATCTGCTGCTACTAGATGAAAAAATGCTTTCCCTTTTTTTCCATGTCTTTGAAGACGAATTCTTGTTGCCATTGTTTTTTTTTACGTTGTGAGGTGCGAAACCTCGGTTCATAAATTATTTTAAGGGTGCAAAGATACAACTATTTTCGGTTTTAACAAGACAATACTTGAATTTAAAAAAGTGTTTATAATTATAAAGTGCTATTTCTTAAATCTTACTACATTTGTTTCTAATTATGTCAGGTTCAGTAAACAAGGTAATACTCATTGGAAATATAGGCAAAGACCCAGAAATCCGTTCAATTGAATCTGGGATTAAAGTGGCTTCTTTTTCACTCGCCACATCTGAAACATATACCGATAAGGCATCTGGTGATAAAAAAGAACTCACAGATTGGCATGACATTGTTGTCTGGCGTGGACTAGCTGAAGTTGTTGAGAAATACCTTCGAAAAGGAATGAAAGTCTATGTTGAGGGAAAATTAAGAAAAAAATCCTGGCAGGATAAAGACGGTAACACAAGGTATAGTTGTGAAATAATTGCAGAACAACTGACTATTTTAACACCAAGAAATGAAGCCATTGATTCAGAAAAGAAATTAAAAATATTCTCGAAAGAGGGGGTTCCCCAAGCTCCGTCGCAAATGGATAATTTAGCTCCCGATGATTCTGATCCCCTACCCTTTTAGATCCCAATCTTGACTATGAATACGTTAATTTTTCTAAATCAAGAGGTTGTTTTTAAGTCTGAAATAGGAGGTAGTCTTGCGATTTATCTGGCTGTCATCTTTTTATTAATTGTAATTTCTGCTATGATGTCAGGCTCGGAATCAGCTTTTTTTACATTGGGCCCAAAGGAATTGGATAATTTAAAGGAAGAGGACAATTCAAATTCTCGGTTAATTTTAAAATTATTAGAAAATCCAAGGGACTTATTGGCAACAATCTTAATTACCAATAATATGGTAAATGTTGGTGTGGTTATTTTGTCCTCATTTGTTTTAAATGAAATTTTTCCGCTTAACTCAAATTCGAATGAGATTGTAAGATTTTTGCTAGATGTGATTGGTATAACCTTTCTTATTTTATTGACAGGGGAAGTATTGCCAAAAATTTATGCGAACAAGCACGCGCTATCGGTAGCGAAATTAACATCTAAACCTCTTTATTACTTAGGTAAAATTCCGCCTATTTCATGGATTAAATATTTTTTGGTCAACGGAGGTTCGTTCATAAATAAACTCAATAAAGCAAGCACCGTTAAAATTACATCTGATGATTTGGAACAAGCACTAGCACTAACAAAAGAGGAAAACAGTTCCTTGGAGGAACAAAAATTATTGGAAGGAATTGTAAAATTTGGAAATACCGAAACTTCCCAAATTATGAGATCAAGAATCGAAATATCAGCCATCGATGAAAAGATAAACTTAGAAGAATTAATTCGCTGTATTTTGGATTATGGATACTCGCGAATTCCAGTATATAGAGAATCTTTAGACAATGTAATCGGAATTTTATATAGTAAAGACTTACTTCCTCATCTCAACGAAAAAGAAGACTTTGAATGGAAAAAAGTAATTAGAAAACCGTATTTTGTTCCTGAAAATAAAAAGATAGACGATTTGTTAAAAGAATTTCAACAAATGAAAATGCATATGGCAATTGTTGTTGACGAATACGGTGGAGCATCTGGTTTAATTACCTTAGAGGATATCCTTGAAGAGATTGTAGGTGACATTACCGACGAATTTGACGAAACAGAGTTGGTATATACAAAAGTTGATGCAAATACTTATGTTTTTGAAGGCAGAACTGCGCTTGTTGATTTTTACAAAGTAACGGATGTAAGTAGTAAAGAATTTGAAAGCACCAAAGGAGAATCAGATACACTTGGCGGGTTTATTATAGAACAAGCCGGAAGAATCCTAAGAAATAATGAATATATTATTTGCGATGACGTTAAATTAATCGTTGAGTCTTCTGATAAACGCAGGATAAAAATGATTAAGTGTATACTTCCTGAAATGCTTAAAGAAAACCATTAAATGAAAAAATTATTTTTCTTAGTTTCAGTAATATTTTTTTTCAGTTGTGAAGAGGAAACGTTTGTTCCAAAACCACCAACGCATCTGGCAGTTGATCTACCAAGTCATTCCTATCAAAAATATTCAGATTCAGCACATTACTCCTTTAACATTTCGAAGTTATGGTCTGAAAGGGCAAACATAAAAGAAAGAGATTCATTAATAATTTACTTAGGAAAAGAAATAGATGGTGATTTACATTTCCAGTATGCACAGATTGATACTTTAAATTCATTGTCAATGCATATCAATAAAACCTTTGCTAAAATTGATTTTCACAAAGTAAAAGCAAAACAATTAAAAGATACTACTTTCATTTTTAGAGATAAAAAAGTTTACGGAAGTTTATATGAATTCATCGGTAATTCTGCTACCAATTTTCAATTTTATCTCACTGATTCAACAAGAAATTTTGTTCGGTCTGAGCTATTAATTCGTAGAAAGCCAAATTATGACTCACTTCAGCCAACGCTAAATTATATCAAAACAGATTTAATTCACTTAATAAATACTTTTGAGTGGACAAAGAAAAATTGAATCTAGTCTACATCTCCTTAGGGTCAAATCTTGGAGATAAAAAAGATAACCTTGATAAGGCTATAAATATGCTTCATTTAAGAATAGGAAAGGTCACCAAACAATCAACCTATATCACAACAAAACCGGAGGATATGCAAAATGCCGGTGACTTTTTAAATGCATGTGTAGAAATCTATACCATTTTCAATCCCGAAGAATTACTTAATCAACTAAAAAAAATTGAATTTGAATTTGGTCGAGATCCATCCTCGAAAGGAAAATACGAGTCAAGAATAATTGATTTGGATATAATTTTTTTTAATCAACTAATTTATGAATCGAATAAACTAAAAATACCACATCCAAAATACCATTTGCGAGAATTTGTTTTAATTCCTCTCCGTGAGATAAATTGCATTTTTTTGGCTAACGTTATAGAGTAATTATAAATAGTCCATAAAATATGTTAAGTATCACAAATAAGTCATTTTTTTATTTAACTTTGACGCAAATTAAATAATATATCTCATGAAAATGAATAAATTAATATTACTCGAAATATTATTGGTTGTAATTACGCTCTCTAGCTGTGATTCGTTGAAAGATTTAACTTATACAGTAACGCCAAATCCTCTTGAAATGCATGGAGATTCTGTTCGGGTTAAGATTGAGGTTAAAGTTCCTGAAAAAGGCATTGGAAAGAAGATTGTCGCTGAAATTACTCCAAAATTAGGCAATCAAACTTTGGATGTGGTAAAAGTTGCCGGGGAAAAAATCAAAATAGGTGAAAAATCAATCCCTTTTAAGTCTGGCGGAAAGGTAACTTATGACAAAACGTATGCTTATGATCCAAGTTTTGAAAACACGAATCTAGAAATAAATTTAAAAGCCTACAAAGGTGCAATAGGAGCCAAAGAAAAGAAAAAAGAAGCCATTGACTCAAAGATAATTGCTGAAGGAACTATAATAACTCCAATGCTACTTCAACCAAACTTTAAGGTTGTTTCCCTTAAGCAAGAGTATATCCAAACAAAAGATGATCTTATCAAGGCAACGATTAATTATGATAAGGGTCGGTCTGAATTAAGACCTAACGAGATGAAAGATGCTGACATCGTTGCATTGAAAGAATGGTTAAAATCAAATGCAGGAAATTCACGCATTATTATCAAAAATATTTCAATAAACGGATACGCCTGTCCTGACGGGGTTGAAAGTAAAAATCTTACCTTATCTGACAATCGTGTTACAACTGCCTTAAAGGTAATCGAATCTTTACTCAAAGAAACTAAATATTCGCCTGTAGATTTAAAAACATTATCAAAAAATAAAGGTCTTGGTGAAGATTTTGAAGGGTTTACTTCAGAATTAAATAAAAGTAATCTTACAGCTGAAGATAAAAGTTTAATTTCTCGAGTAATAAAAGAAACTACAGATTTAGATACACGTGAAAGAAAAATTAAAGAGATTTCTAAGGTCTACATGGAAATTGAAAAAGATATTTTCCCTCGACTTAGAAGAGCTGAAATAGTTATTACATACAGTATTGTTGGTCCCTCAAATGAAGAACTTATGAGCATTGGTTCTACAAATCCATCATCTTTAAAACTTGACGAGTTAATACAAGCTGCTGAATTAATAAAAGATGCAAAAACAAAACAATCTATTTACACCGCGGCACTTGGAATTAAGGCAGATGATAAACTGGTACTAAATAATCTTGGAGTTTTAATGTACGATCAAGGAAAATACGACGAAGCTAAAAGTTATTTTGAAAAATCTGGTAAAATTGAAAGCTCAGCTGAGAATAGAAATAACCTTGCTTCTACGGCTGCTAAAAAAGGTGATTTTGAAACAGCAAGAAAATTGCTAGAAAAAAACTCATTAGCAGCAGCTAAATACAATTTCGGATATTTCAGCATTAAAAGAGGTAGATATACAGATGCAATTACAGCTATGAAAGGAGAGAATAGTTTCAATTTAGCGTTAGCGCAGTTACTAAACGGAAAAGCGGACGAAGCAATCAAAACTTTGGACGCTTGCGAAACTAAAGAAACGGCAGAATGGTTTTATTTAAAAGCTGTTGCAAACGCACGTTTGAATAACGTTGAAGGAACAGTTTCAAACTTAAAAAGTGCTATTGCTAAAAATTCAAGCCTCAAAGAAAAAGCAAGAAATGATAAAGAATTCAGGAACTTTAACGCAAACTCCTCATTCACCTCCTTACTGAACTAAAGAAAACTTTATATTGATAAAAAGACTATCTTCGGGTAGTCTTTTTTTGTTTCCATGCATGAAAATTACCACCTATTCTCGGAAAGATTTTAATTATTACAGTAATTTTCAACTTCAATTATCTGAAAATCAGGAAGCGTTGAATGAATTCATCGGCTCAGTATTTTCAATAGAATCAATAAAAGAACAAATCAAGCTCAAACAAAAAAGTTTTTCAAGAGTTAACCGAAATATTATTCAAACGCATTTTAAGAATCAGTATACCAATCTTAGCATATCTGAATCAATCAAGAATAACATAAGTTTACTTGGGGAAGAAAATACCTTTACTATTACAACTGGTCATCAATTAACTTTATTTGGAGGGCCTGCTTTCTTTTTTTATAAAATAATTCATTGTATTTCACTTACTAAAAAACTGAAAGAAGTTTTTCCAGAATTTAATTTTATACCTGTATTTTGGCTTGCATCAGAAGATCATGATAAGGAAGAAATTTCTGAGGCTACAATCTTTAATCAAACATTTCTTTGGGAAAATCAATTTAATGGTGCGACAGGTGATTTTCCATTGGATGATAAGTTCCAAATATTAAAAAACTCTATCCAAAAAAAATTTTCAAGTAATGAAGAATGCGAAATACTGAGGCATTTAAATGAATTTAATGGTGCAAACCTATCAGAGGCATTCGTTCATTTTTTAACCTCTATTTTTAAAGATTATGGCCTTCTCGTTTTAGATGCAAACTCCCCTATTTTAAAGAATGAACTTTCAGGAATTATAAAAAACGAAATAAATGAGTTTTCGACCTTTACAAATGTTTCTGAAACAAATGAACAACTCCAAAAAAAAGGAATAAAACCTCAAGCAAAAATTCAACAAATAAACTTCTTTAAATTAGAAAAAGGTCATCGACTGAAAATAAATTTTTCGAATAACAAATATTATATCTCGGATAGAGAAATATCAAAAGATGAACTTCTATTTGATGCACAAACTAATCCAGAATCGTTCTCACCAAATGTTTTTCTTAGACCTCTTTATCAAGAATTAATTTTACCGAATTTAGCATATATCGGTGGACCAAATGAGTTAAGCTATTGGTTGCAACTAAAAAAGAATTTTGATTTTTACAAAATACCATTTCCCCTATTAGTTAATCGACTTTCTTTATTTGTAGTTGAATCCTCGACTGAGAAAAAAATGAAAAATTTCTCATTCTCTATTTTAGATTTTATTAATTCTTCATTTGATGATTTGAAAAAAAGCTATTTATCCAATACACAAGATTTTAAAAATCTTGATTGGATTCAGACGGACACAAAATTGCAAGGTATTTTATTGGATTTAAAAAATCTCTATGCGAGTTCAGCCCCTGAAATATCCAATTTTTTAAACAGTGAATGGAGGACTATTGAAAAAAGCGTCGAAAAAATTAAAAGTAAACTTGAAAAACAAGTTGCGGTAAAGCATACTGTAAGTTTAAACCAAATTGAACAGATTAAATCAAAATTAACTCCTAATTCTACCCCTCAAGAAAAATTCTATCATTTTTTTACATTCTGTCCAGATGGAACATTGAAATTAATGCATAAATTAATAGAGAAAATCGATCCATTTAATCCAAACATTTTAATAGTGACAGATTAAGTCTTTAGACAACTTCAATCAGTACCAATCAAAAAATAAATTCACAATTAATCTTAGATCTATTTTTTATCTTTGTACCTAATTTTTGTATTCAATATGTCCAAGACTTCCAATATTGAACCTTCGGTTAAAATAGATTTTGAAACATTTAAATCACAAGTTATTGATGATTTTAAGCTCGCTTGCGAATCGAGAGAAGCTTCATTACTTGGAAGAAAAGAGGTCCTTACTGGAAAAGCAAAATTTGGAATTTTCGGTGATGGAAAGGAATTGGCTCAAATTGCTCTTGCCAAACAATTTAAAAATGGTGATTTCAGGGCAGGATATTACAGGGACCAAACAATGATGTTGGCAATTGGCCAACTAACCCTTGAACAATATTTCGCGGGGCTTTACGCTCATACCAACGTTGAGCAGGAACCATTATCAGGCGGAAGACAGATGGGCGGACATTACTCGACAAGAAATCTTGACTCAGAAGGTGAATGGCTAAATTTAACGGGGCAAAAAAATAGCTCCTCTGATATTTCTCCAACAGCAGGTCAAATGCCTCGCTTGGTCGGACTTGCTCTTGCATCAAAATTCTATCGAAATAATCAAGGAATTCAAAATCACGAAGACTTTAAAAAATTCTCAAACAATGGAAATGAAATCGTATTTGGTACGATTGGAGACGCCTCAACTTCTGAGGGGCCATTTTGGGAATCAATGAATGCAGTTGGTGTTCTCCAGGTTCCGTTAGTTATGTCTGTGTGGGATGATGGATATGGAATTTCTGTTCCACGTGAACTACAAACGACTAAAGGAAGTATTTCTGAAGCTTTAGCTGGATTTCAGCGATCAAAAGATAAAACAGGTTTTGAAATACTTACCACGAAAGGATGGGACTACGTACATCTTTGCGAAACTTATGAAAAAGCAGCCAATATTGCTCGTCAAGAGCATGCACCTGTATTGGTACACGTTCTGGAAGTCAATCAGCCTCAAGGACATTCAACCTCAGGTTCTCACGAACGCTACAAGTCTAAAGAACGCTTGGAATGGGAGATTGAATACGATTGCATAGCAAAATTTAAAGAATTTATTCTATCCTTTGATTCAGGCGGTTTAACTATTGCGAATGAGGAAGAGTTAAATCAAATTCAAGTTGAAGCCAAAAATTCTGTTAGAGATGCAAAAAACAAAGCTTGGAAAGCATTTACTGATGAAATAAATAAGGATTTGAAAGATGCTTTAGCGCTATTAAAAAATCTAGCTTCTGAGTCAACAAACAAAGTTTTTATTGAACGTGAAATAGAAAGTTTAGAAAAAGCGTTTGAACCTGTTCGAAAAGATATATTTTCAATCGTTCGTAAATGCTTGCGCTTTGCGCTTAAAGATAATACAAAGTCAAAAGAAGATCTTGGAAGTTGGTTGCAGCAACAGCTCCATATAAATTTTGAACGCTACAGTTCGCTACTTTATTCAGAATCTCAAAAATCTGCCTTAAAGGTTCCAGCTGTCCGACCTATTTATTCAAGCGATTCTCCCATGGAAGATGGTCGAATTATTTTGCGAGAAAACTACAGAAAAGTTCTTTCCAAAATGCCTGAAGTAGTTGTTTTTGGTGAAGATGTTGGTGGAATTGGAGGAGTGAACCAAACATTAGAAGGATTACAAACTCAATTTGGTGTTGACCGTGTTTTTGATACTGGAATTAGAGAATGTACAATTATCGGACAAGGAATTGGTATGGCGATGAGAGGATTAAGGCCGATTGCTGAAATACAATACCTTGATTACTTATTATATGCCATTCAGGTATTGTCAGATGATTTGGCAACCGTTCAATATAGAACAAAAGGAGGACAAAAAGCACCATTGATTATTTCTACAAGGGGGCATCGATTAGAAGGAATTTGGCACAGTGGTTCGCCAATGGGAATGATTATTAACGCATTGCGCGGAATCTATGTTTGTGTACCGCGAAATATGACCAAAGCAGCTGGTTTTTATAATACGCTTTTAGCTTCGGATGATCCCGCTTTAGTAATTGAACCTTTAAATGGTTATCGATCAAAGGAAAAAATGCCTGATAATGTTGGCGAATTTAATGAACCATTAGGTATTCCTGAAATTGTGAAAGAAGGTTTAGATCTTACACTGGTTTCGTATGGTTCTACTTTTAATTTATGTGAAATTGCAGCCAAGGAACTGTTAGAATTAGGAATTGATATTGAATTAATTGATGTTCAAACATTAATCCCATTTGATATTCATGGAATTATTTCAGAATCAATTAAAAAAACAAATCGCTTACTAATCGTTGATGAAGACGTATCAAGTGGAGCCTCCGCTTTCATACTCGACAAAATCTTGGTTGAACAAAAGGCGTATTATCATTTGGATGGCTCTCCTGAAACGTTAAGCGCTAAGGATCACAGACCAGCGTATGGAACAGATGGTGATTACTTTTCTAAACCTAATATTGACGATATAGTTGAAAAAGTTTACGCAATTATGCATGATGCTAACCCAACGAAATATCCATCACTTTACTAAAAAGAATCTATTTAACTTATCTTTTTTTGAAACGATAAACTTTTACGAGTCAGATTGACATTATTTATCTTCTAAAACATTCAGTAAACCACCTTTTCCATCAGTAATGATGGTTTTTGAATTAGCTGATGTGGATAATTTAATAAATGCCTCGATTTCTTTCATTTTTAATATGTTAGCAGAAATACTTGCATTTAACATATCATTAGCATTTTTATTGGCTTTTGCCTCAATTTCAATACTTTTGGCTCTACCTTCCGCCTCAATTCGCATTGATTCTGCCTTTGCTTCAGCCTGAATCACATTGGTTTTCTTTACCCCGTCTGCTTCAATTAATTGACGCTCTACTTCTTTTTTCTGTCTATCTAAGACAAACTCCATTCTTAGTGCTTCTTGTTCCGCCTCTAATTTTGTTTCAATTGATTTTGTTAGTCCAGCCGGTAATGTGATACTTTTGAGTAAAACAGCTTCAATTACAAACCCTTTTTTACCGCATACCTCAGCTAATCGCTTTCTTATCTCCTCCTCAATCTCATTGCGTTTCGCGCTGTGCATGTCCTTGGCAAAATAGCGAGAACACACATCAGAAGCAGCAGATCTAAATACCGGAAGAATTAAATTTGATTCATAATCTAAACCTGTTTCTTCAATTATTTTTGGAACATCAGAAGCTTTTATGTGGTAAAGAATTGAACTCTCAGACAATATTGTCAACCCCTCCTTGGATGGTAAATTTTCTTTAATTGACAAGTTCATTGTTCTTACATTAACTTTTATAACCTTCGTAAGAAATGGATTATAGTAAACTGGTCCTGCCTCTTTAACCTTTTTATTGATTTTACCAAGTTTCGATTTAACTGCAACTTGATGAGGCTTAACAATAGAACAAGATGAAGAAATTGCAATAAGCAAAATAGAAAATAATATACACTTTTTCATGGCTAAACTTTATTAATCATAACGAATAAATTATACTTATGTTTTGCTGTTTATTTATAATATTTTAGTATGACTTGTATTGGATTATCTTAATACAGTAATAAATCCATGTTTCTCCCCTTGGTCGCTCGAAAGCGTGTAAAAATATACCCCCGGAACAAGTTCATTTCCGTTTTGGTCTTTTCCTTCAAACGGTTGCGCGGAGGAAGTACTTGTAAATAATTTTGCTCCCCATCGGTTGAAGATTATCAGCTCATAGCTAAAACAATTTTCGAACAAGGGGTCAATAATTATTTTATCATTAATCGCATCGTTGTTCATAGTTATAACATTTGGAATTACTAATTCAGCTAACTCCATACTCGGTTCAATATCAAACTGAAGTGGGAATTCGTATTCACAGCCAACGC
>Ga0194126_10000927_pt1 | contig 49709 bp, 47 predicted proteins | sample TA2KigC150mmetaG_FD_148641 | JGI IMG/M metagenome (GOLD analysis project Ga0194126, IMG submission 148641) | Freshwater microbial communities from Lake Tanganyika, Tanzania - TA2015035 Kigoma Deep Cast 150m | ecosystem: Environmental > Aquatic > Freshwater > Lake | place: Tanzania: Lake... | reverse complement strand
TCGCCCAGCCCCGCCACAAGCGGGGCCGGGCTCGCTTTCGCGACGGCTACGCCGTCGCTTTGGCGAGAAATGAAGCGGATTTTAATGCTTTCGGGGGAATTCAATTTTTTCTTTTTAACAATTAACAAAACAAATTTATGAACATGAAAAATTGCGCCATTTATACTCGTGTTTCTACCGATAACCAAGCGGAAAAGGAATTTTCGTCTTGCGAAGCACAAGAGCAGAAAATTCGGTCGTTTATCACAAGCCAAAATGATTGGCAGGTTTTCAAAATCTACAATGACGCTGGATTTTCTGGCGCAATTTTGGAGCGTCCAGCTTTGCAAGAATTGTTAGCAGATTTAAAAAAAGAAAAAATTGATGTGGTTTTGGTCTATAAAATTGATCGGCTCACTCGTTCGCCGAAAGATTTTTACCAACTGATAGAATTTTTTGAGCAAGCAAAAATTGATTTTATTTCTATTACCGAAAGATTTGACACTTCCACGCCCGCCGGCCGTTTGCTTCGCAACATTATGCTCACTTTTTCGCAGTTTGAGCGAGAACTGACAAGCGAGAGAACAAAAGACAAAATGTTGGAGCGTGCGAAAAAGGGGCTCGCAAACGGCGGGCTAACACCCTGCGGCTACAAGCGGGAAGATAAGAAACTTATCCCGCACCCGAAAGAATCGGAGGAAATAAAATCAATTTTTGAAACTTATATTGAAACTGGCTCAACCGCAAAGACTTACCAAATGTTGAAAGAGAAAGGAGTAAAAAATAAGTTAGGCAAAAATTTCTCCAAAACAAACATCGGCCATATCTTACGAAATGTCATTTACATCGGCAAAATTCTGCATAATGGCGAAATATATCAAGGTATTCACGAGCCGATAATTTCGGAAGAAATTTTTGCTCTTGCTCAAAAAATTCATGAGGAAAAACAGAGAAATTTTAGAGTGTACAAAAATTTTCTGTTCGGCGGATTGATTAAATGCGAGGAGTGTGGCTCAAACATGACTTCTTGCTTTACCAACAAATATATCGGCGGAAAACTAAACCGCTATTTTTACTATCGTTGCACTGCCACAATGAAGCAAGATTGGCAGGCCTGCTCGGTAAAACAAGTATCCGCCGAAAGAATAGAAAATTTTTGTTTGGAAAATTTAGAGCGAATTTCAGTTGATAAAAACTATATTGAAAATCTTGTTTTTCGGCTAAATAACGACGAACAAGCGGGGTATCGCGCTGGATACGAACTAGCGAATGGATGCTCTAAATTTTCCACCGAAAGCATTTCGGATACTCTAAAATTTTTCCTAAATGGACTCAAAACCACCAAAGGAATTGAAAGAAACCTTTTTGCAAAAAAGTTTCTTTCAAACATCTTTTATTCCCCCGAAAGCATTAAAATCCGCTTCATTTCTCGCCAAAGCGACGGCGTAGCCGTCGCGAAAGCGAGCCCGGCCCCGCTTGTGGCGGGGCTGGGCGAGCGAACACTCTCATCTTCAAAAAATGAGTTCGTATCTAGTTTCTTTGCTCCCCGGGTAGGATTCGAACCTACGACCAAGTGCTTAACAGGCACCTGCGCTACCGCTGCGCTACCGGGGATCAAAGGAGTTTAAATCAAACCAATTATTTTCTTTAGATCATTACCTCCTTTTTGTTTTTTAAGCAATCTTTCAAACTCTACCGCATCATCCCTATTATCAAAAGTCTTTTGGAAAATCAATTCCCAAAGACCTTTATTTTTTGTATAAAAACTATCATTTTTATTATGAGCGATCAATCTATCTTTTAATTTATTTGTTTGCCCAATATATAATTTTCCTTCTCTGTTTTTAATTACATATACGCTGTATACCATAAGCCGCGAAATTTATCCCGCAAGGCGGGACCATTGAGCTACACCGGAATATTTATCTTCTGTCCGCCCCCTGGGAATCGAACCCAGAACCTTCTCCTTAAAAGGGAGCTGCTCTGCCAAATTGAGCTAAGGGCGGAATTATTCCCATTCTCCATCTAAATCTTCAAGAATTTTACGGGCTTTAGCGCTTAATTTTTTGGGGGTTTTAATAATCAATTCCACCATCAAATCGCCGCGGCCAAAGCTATTAAAGCGGGGCATTCCTTCGCCGGGAATTTTTAGGCTTTCTTTCAAATTAAAGCCGGACGGAATTTCAATTTTTATCTGATTGCCGGAAATAGTCGGTATTTCAATTTTTTTATTCAAAAGCAAATTTATTATATTAATCTCTTTTCTAACTATCAAGTTTTCGCCATCGCGCTTAAATAGCGGGTGGGGTTTAATTTTAATTTTGACATAAAGATCGCCTTCTTTAGCTCCCCGTTCCCCTGCCTCGCCGGCTGATTGAATTTTTATTATCTGGCCGTCGCTGATTCCCGGCCTGATTTCCACGCTAACTGCCCGCTCGCCCATTACCCTGCCTGAACCGCCGCAATTCTCGCAAATTTTCTTCGGAATTTGACCGGCGCCGAAACATTTTGAACAAGTTCTTACCTGAACAAAATTGCCAAAAAAACTCTGACGCGTTTCCTTGATTTCTCCCTGGCCGGCGCAAACTTCGCATTTTTCAAAACCAGTCTTGGCGTCCTGGCCCAAGCCGCTGCATTTCTCGCAACGGACAGGCACCCGATAATTTATTTTTTTCTCTATTCCCCGAAACGTTTCTTCCAGCGTAATTTCCTGAACGACTTGAACATCTGTCCCCCGCTGATAAGTCCGGCGCTTTGGTCTTACTCCCAGCCCCTCAAAAAAAGCGTCGAAAATATCGCTGATATCGCCGAAATCTCCGCCAAAATCGAATTTGACCTCGTCAAAGGGCGAACCGGCGCCGAACGGCCATTCAAAACCAAAGCCCGGGCCGGCCTGCCCCTCAAAAACTTGTCCAAATCGGTCGTACTGGGCTCGCTTTTGTTTGCTGGACAAAATCTGATATGCTTCATTGATTTCTTTAAATTTTTTTTCGTCGCCGCCTTTATCCGGATGATACTTGTGAGCCAGCCCGCGAAACGCCTTCTTGATTTCTTCCTCTGAAGCGTTTTTATTGACGCCAAGAATTTTATAATAGTCCTTCATAATCAATTAATTATTCTAATTTTTAACTAATTTATAATTGCTCTAATTATTCTAAATAAACCCCAAATCTCAATAACCAAAAATTTTTAGGTCAATTGGGTTAATTAGAATAATTGGGTTAATTATTTCAAAACTATGATTTCCCTGTTTCTCCCTTCCAGCATTATATCAGCAAAACCCACGGCTAAACAAGTTTCATAAACAATAAAAGCAATGAAAGTTACCACCAATCTAATGGGCAACGAAAGGCTAATGATTGTTAAAAAAATGAGAAGGGCTACGGTGGGAGGAATTAGCGATTTAATGCGTTCCGGAATCTCGGCGAACTTTTTTGCCGCAATCTGGTACATAACCTCCGAAGCTTTAAGTTTGGGATTTAGGGGAACGCCGGTAATATCTGAAATTGTCTGCTGAAATTCTTTGACGCCTTGATTAATCGCTTGTGTTTTAGCCCATTGCGGCAGAAGCTTAAACTGCTCGCTGTCTTGAATTTGCCTAAACACCTGATTTCTAATTAACGTTTCAACCGGTAAAGAAAAGTCAATACCCGGAACAAATTTAAACATTTGTTCAAAAACCTTTTCGGAAATAAAAAATTTGTTTCCGCTTAAATCAATAATTATTATATAAGCGATGCTACTGAATAAAGCTAAGCCGGCAAAGGCTTTTGGCAAAACTTTTTTATTAATCGGCCAGAATTTTATCTTCAGCATATTTTCCAGCTCCTGCCGACCGGAATATGCCCCGGAAAGAAAAAACAAAAACGCCAGCAGGGCGCCCAAGGTTAAAATGTTGGAAAGATAGCTGTAAAACGACGCCAAAAAACTTGCTGTTTCCAAGAAAATAATTAAATTAACTATCCGTAAAGCCTTAATAAAAAAAACTTGCAACAGAAAAATTACCAGAAATCCCAAAGCCGCCAAAAAACAAAAAAGCAGAAAATCTAATCTGCCCTGAAGAATAAAAAATTTCAGGAAGTAGCCGAAGAAAAAAGAAAAAATTATTCCGACAATTGCTAAAATAATAATTTTAACCGCTGATCTGTCGGCCTCGATTTCATCTCTCGTCTTATTGATTTTATTGAGCAGTCCCCTGTCCTCCATCTTCTTTATTATACATCGCTTGCTCAATTTTCTGAATTTCTAATGAAAGTTCGCTCATCGCCGATTTGATTGCCTCAATATCCTGGGATTGCGTTACGGCTGACTTTAATGCTTCTATTTTCTGATTTATAGATTCTTTAATTTCTTGAGAGATTTTATCACCAGCGTCTCTAAGCGATTTCTCCGCCAGATAAATCATTTGCTCGGCTTGATTGCGCGCTTCTGTTAATTCTTTTTTCTTTCTGTCTTCTTCCGCATGAGCGGCCGCTTCCTGTTTAAGTTTTTCAACATCTTCTTTGGAAAGCTGGGTTGAAGCCTCAATGTGAATTGATTGACTTTTACCGCTTGCCTTATCCTTGGCTGAAACATTCAGGATGCCGTTGGCGTCGATGTCAAAGGTTACTTCGATTTGCGGAATACCGCGCGGCGCCGGCGGAATGCCGTCCAAAACAAATTTAGCCAAGGTTTTGTTGTCAGCCGCCATTGGCCTTTCGCCTTGCAAAACATGAATTTCTACCGCTACCTGATTATCTGCGGCCGTAGAAAAAATTTGCGATTTGGCTGTGGGAATGGTGGTATTCTTCTCAATAATTGGCGTGGTAATGCCGCCCAAAGTCTCAATACCCAAAGTTAAAGGCGTCACATCTAAAAGCAGCACATCTTTGACATCGCCCTGAAAAATGCCGGCTTGAATTGCCGCGCCCACTGCCACCACCTCATCGGGATTAATGCCCTTCTGGGGTTCTTTACCAAAAAGATTTTTAACCGCTTCTTGAATTGCCGGCATGCGGGTTTGTCCGCCAACCAAAACCACCTCGTCAATATCCGTTATCTTAAAACCGGCCTCTTTAACGGTATTTTTAACCAATTCTATAGAGCGGTCGATCTCTGATTTTACCAATTTTTCTAATTTGGCGCGAGTCAATTTAAACAAAAAATGTTTCGGCCCCGAAGCGTCGGAGGTAATATATGGTAAATTGATTTCGGTTTCAAAAGCAGTAGAGAGCTCGTGTTTTGCCCGCTCCGCTGCTTCTTTTAATCTTTGAAGCGCCAAGAGGTCTTTGGAAATATCAATGCCTTCTTGCTTTTTATATTCTTCAGCCAGATATTCAATAATTTTGCGGTCAAAATCATCGCCGCCTAAATGCGTGTCGCCTCCCGTACCCTTTACCTCTACCGTGTCTTCACTTACCTCCAAAATAGAAATATCAAAAGTGCCGCCTCCGAAATCATAAACCACAATTTGTTCGTTCTTTTTCTTATTGAGACCGTAAGCCAAAGCCGCGGCTGTCGGCTCATTAATAATTCTTCGCACTTTCAGTCCGGCGATCTCGCCGGCATTTTTTGTCGCCTGTCTCTGCGAGTCGTCGAAATAAGCCGGCACGGTAATCACCGCTTCTTCAACTTTCTCGCCTAATTTCGATTCTGCATCGGCTTTTAATTTGGCCAAGACCATAGCGGAAATTTCTTCCGGTTTATACCATTTATCCCCTATTTTAATTTCTATTCCGCCAGTAGACGATTTTTGAATATCAAAAGGCAGCCATGATTTATCGCGTTGAACTTCCAAATCTTCAAAATTACGGCCAACCAAACGTTTAACGGAAAAAATTGTGTTTTTAGGATTAACTACCGCCTGACGCTTGGCCAAAAGGCCAACCAAACGTTCATTGGCTTTACTTAAAGCCACGACCGAAGGGGTAGTCCGATTACCCTCGTGATTTTCTAAAATTTTCGGCTCGCCGCCTTCAACAACCGCCATCGCCGAATAAGTTGTACCTAAATCTATACCAAGTATCTTCATAAAATTATTCCAATTACTCTAATTTCTAATTATTCTAATCAATTTCCAATGGATCAATGTCCAAAATTAGAATAATTAGGTTAATTAGAACAATCATTACTTAGCCACTTTTACGCGGGCAGGACGGATAAGTTTTCCATTTAAAACATAGCCTCTTTCTACCTCCTCGATAACTGTGCCCGACGGCTTATCCGATTCAACCGTCGCTATCGCTTCCTGAAGATTCGGGTCAAACGGCTGACCGACGGAAATAATAACCCGCTCTAAGCCATTCTGTTTTAAAATATCTTCTAATTGAGCCCTGATTAAATACATCCCTTTTTCCGCCTTTCCCTCGCTCTCCAAAGAAGCCACCGCGAGATCAAAGCTATCCAACACATTAATCAGCTCCCTGATTAACGTTTCGTTGGAAAATTTAACCACCGCTTCAAATCTTTTGGCTTCGTCTTTTTTGTAATTTATTAAATCCGCTTTCGCCCGCTTCCAGCCTTCAAGATATTCATCGCGCTCTTTTTGGCGTTTCAAAAATTCATCGGCTTCTTCTGTTTTAACATTTTTTTCTTCTTTATCCTCTTCCTTCTTGTCTCCTCCATTATTTTTTTGCGCTTCGTCTGCCATAATAAATTATAATTATATAAATAAAACCTCTTCGGTCAAGACATAACAAATCTTCAAAAATTTTCTTCGTCTATTTCTCCTATCGTTATTAATCTGATAAAATCTTTTAATCCGCGTTCAATACACTCCGAATAAAAATCTCTCTCAATGACGTGCTTGCCTATAAAAACGCTTTTTTGAAGTGGTTTGTAATCCCACGTAAGAAGTTGCCATCGCAGCCAATCGCGCTCTTCCCGCTTTTTTTCCGGAATATCAAACATTACCAGTCGCCATCTGCCATCCCATATATCTTCTCTTGCCGCTTTAACTTGAAAATTCTTTACGATTTTTAATCCTTTAAAAGTTAACTGGTATTTGCGCTGTTCTTTTTTAACCAATCCATTTTTTTCAAGTCGCCACAAAGTTGTTCGGGCGCTGTTTTCTTTTAGGTTTTTCAACTCGCTATAATAATCCCAAAAAGTCCCTTTTTTTTCGGTTCTTCTTAAACTCCGTCCCATTCTCTCGGCCAGCCCCTTAAGGATTTCCGAAAGAGGAATTGCTCTTCTTTTGCCTATTTCCCAAAGCAAAGCCCAACCGATAACGCTGACATTGACCGGCAAATCTTTAATTTTCTCTTTCAATTGTTTCTTGTTCATACTTGCTCAAAAATGACAAATATAACAAACGTTCACGATCGTGAATAAATGTTATACTCATCAGATTAAATTGTCAAGAGTTGCCGCTTCGGCTATTTTGTAATAAAATCAATAATGATGTTAAAAATTTATAATACTTTTACCCGTAAAAAAGAGATTTTTCGGCCGATTCGCGACAAAAAGGTTGGCTTATATACCTGTGGTCCAACGGTCTATGATTATGCCCACATCGGCAATTTAAGAACTTATATCTTTGAGGATGTTCTGCGCCGAACTTTAGAATACAACGATTACAAGGTAAAACATGTGATGAATATTACGGATGTCGGTCACCTGACTTCTGACGCTGATTTAGGCGAAGATAAAATGGAAAGAGGGGCGAAACGCGAGGGCAAATCAGTCTGGAATATCGCCAAGTTTTATACGGCTAATTTCCTTAAAGATATCCAACAACTCAACATTAAACGAGCGTCCTTGCTTATTCCCGCCACAAAAACCATCGCGGACCAAATAGCGCTTATTAAAAAATTATTTAAAAAAGGATTCGCTTATGAAACTATTCAAACAATTTATTTTGATGTCTTAAAATTTAAAAACTATACCAAATTATCAAAGCAAAAACTGAATCAAAAAATTGTCGGCGGCCGCCAAGAAGTAGTGACCGACCCCCAAAAACACCATCCCTATGATTTTGCCCTTTGGTTTAAACTGGTCGGTCGGTTCAAAAATCATATTATGCGTTGGCCATCGCCTTGGGGATGGGGATTCCCCGGGTGGCATATTGAATGTTCGGCTATTTCGACGAAATATCTCGGTCAACCGTTTGATATTCACACCGGCGGCGTTGACCATATCAACGTTCACCACACCAATGAAATTGCCCAGTCCGAAGCGGCCACCGGTAAAAAATCTGTAAATTACTGGGTTCACGGCGAACACCTTCTGGTTAATAATCAAAAAATGGCGAAGTCGCTGAATAATTTTTATACCCTTCGCGATATAAAAAATAAACATTTTAATCCCGTGGCTTTCAGGTATTTGGTTTTAACCTCGCATTATCGCTCAAAACTCAATTTCAGCTGGCAAGCGCTTGAAGCGGCTCAGAACGCTTTAAATAATTTGACTAACGATTTGCAATTGGCAATCAATAAACGGGCAAGGGCGGGAGATAAAAGATTAATAATAAATTACAAAAAAGCATTTTTGACCGCTATTAATGATGATTTAAATACCCCCAAGGCTCTTTCGGTTGTTTGGCGACTTATTAAAGATAATCAATTATCGGATAAGGCAAAAAAACAGCTGTTGTTGAGATTTGATGATGTTTTAGGATTGGACATCGCTAAAATAAAACCGTTTAAAACTCCGCCAAAAATAAGAAATTTGGCAGATCAACGCGAGAAATTAAGAATTAATAAACAATTTATTCAAGCAGACGCCTTGCGAAAAAAAATTGAAGAGTTAGGATACAAAATAGAAGATACGCCTTTCGGACCAAGGGTCCGAAAGCAATGACTAATCCCAAGGGCAAAATGTCCAATGGGAATTAGAAATTTTTAGATTTTATGGATAAAAATTTAAAACTTCCCCCACAAGATATTGAGGCAGAACGCTGTGTTTTGGGATCTTTGATGTTAGATAAAAACGCCATTATTCGGGTGGCTGATTTAATTAAAGCCGACAACTTTTATGCTCCGGCCCATATTAAAATTTTCGAAGCGATTTTTGAGTTATTCGAAAAAGGCGAGCCAATTGATATTTTAAGCGTCAGCAAAAAATTAAAAGATAAAAATCAGCTTGCCGAAGTTGGCGGATCGGCTTATTTAACTGACCTAATTAACTCTGTGCCAACCGCCACGCACATTTCCTATTACGCCAAATTAGTCCGCCAGAAAAAAGTTCTTCGTGACTTAATCGAGGCATCGGCTGAAATTAATGAAAAAGTTTTTAATACCACTGAAGACGCCGAAGATGTTTTAGACGAAGTTGAACAGAAAATTTTTGCCATCAGTCAAAAATCCCGGCCCCAAAATTTTGTTCCGATTAAAGACGAATTAAAAACGGCTTATGAAAGAATAGAAAAGCTCCACCGCGGCGAACGGGGCCTCCGCGGCGTTTCTACCGGTTTTGATGAATTAGATAATTACTTATCCGGGCTCCAGCGATCTGACCTGATAATTCTGGGCGCTCGACCATCTCTGGGTAAAACCGCTTTGTGTTTAGATATCGCTAGGAGTGCGGCTATTAAAAACAAGATACTCGTAGGTATTTTTTCTCTGGAAATGTCCAGAGATCAGGTGATTGACCGCTTAATTGCCTCCGAAGCCCAAGTCGCGCTTTGGAAACTTCGCACCGGCCGCCTAACCGACGATATTGAATTTGAGATGATTCGGGAAGCTTTAGACCGACTGTCTCAGGCTCCGATTTTTATTGACGATACCCCTTCGGCTAATATTATTCAACTTCGCTCCATGGTCAGGCGTCTGCAGGCCGAACACGGCTTGGGATTATTGGTAGTCGATTATCTTCAATTGATTCAGCCGCGAACCAATACTGACAATATGGTTCAAGCAATGACTGAGGTTAGCCGCGGCCTCAAAAGTTTAGCCAGAGAATTAGAAGTGCCGATTTTGGCTGCGGCTCAACTTTCCCGCGCCGTAGAACAGAGAGAAGTAAAAATTCCTAGATTGGCTGATTTAAGAGAAAGCGGCAGTATCGAACAAGAAGCTGACGTGGTTTTATTTATCTACCGCAAAGATAAAGATAAATTGGAGCCATCGCTGGAAGAACAAAATACCGCTGAAATTATCATAGCCAAACACCGTAATGGTCCATTAGCCACTGTCCGGCTCAAATTTGACCCAGAAAAAGTCAGCTTTAGGAGTATTGAGAAATTTCAGGAAGAAGTTATCTGATTATTGCTCTAAATTTATTTTTAAGCACTCTGATAATATTTTCCTTTTCCCGGTTGATTTCCTTATCAGTCAGAGTTCGATCCTTAGCCTGAAAAACAATGCGGAACGTCAAGCTTCGCGTTTTGCCGCTTGTCGCTTGCCGTTTGTCGCTTATATCAAATTCGTCAATTAAATCAACATCTTCAATATATTTTAAATTACTTTCCTGAATCGCCTGCATTATTTCCCCCACCCGCACCGTCGGTTCAATTAAAATCGAGATGTCGCGCATGGCTGAAGGATATTTTGGCAGAGGCAGATATTCATGTTCTTCTTCCACCAGCCGCAACAAGGCATTCAGATCTATTTCCGCCAGCGCGGCTTCCTGATTCTCCAGCAACTCCCAATTTACCCTGCCTAAATAACCGATAGTTTTCCCGCCGGATTTGATTTCTAAAATTTCTCCGCGTATCAAAAAATAATCCGCAAAATTATTTACTCCCCCGCTCGTTTCGGCTTCCGGCATCAAATAGTCAACCAAACCGATTTTTCTGAATAATTGTTCAATAATGCCTTTCAGTTCAAAAAATATCTCTCCCTTTCTGTTCTTGGAAAATAGAGCGATGCCCAAGGTTAATTTTTCGGATATATTATGGGTATTGGGTGATATTCGCCGTTCTTCTCTACGATAAAATACTTTGCCGATTTCAAAAATTTTGGCTTCGCCAAAAAATCGGGAGTTACTTTTGATGTTTCTTAAAAGCCCGGGAACCAAAGACGGCCTCAAATATTTTAATTGAGCGCTTACTGGATTTTTCAATTCTACTATTTCGGTTTTCCAAGCCGGATTGATTCTTAAATCGTCTTCGCCGATAAATGAATAGTTGCAGACTTCGCTTAAACCAAAACCCATTAACGCTTTATTAATCTTACTCTTGAAAATAATCTGATCTTCTAAAGCAGGGGGGCGAAGGTGAACGCGAGGCGGCAGAGATTTTAAGCGATTGTATCCATAAAGCCGAATCGCTTCTTCGGCCAAGTCTTCAAATAATTTAACGTCGCCGCGGAGCGGCGGGACCTCAACAAAGAAATGACTTTTTGCTCCGAATCTTGAGGTTTTAATTATTTTAAAACCAAGACGTTTGAGATATTTCTGGCAAATCTCGCTATTTAAGTCAGCGCCAATAAATTTATTAAATCGATCAGCGTCAAATTTAATGATTTTTTTGCTGTATTTGACAAAGTTGGCATCAATAACTTGTCCGCTTTGAGCGCCGACGATCTCGCGAAGTAATTGCGCCGCCCGCCCGATGCCGATAATTGTTAATTGCGGGCTGATATTGTGAGAAAAACGCAACGAGGCGTCAGTAGAAAGATTAAGGGACTTCGATGTTTTATATATATTAACACCGTTAAAATTAGCCGACTCAACAATAATTCTTTTCGTATTCCTATCAACTTCGGCGAGTTTGCCGCCTTTGATGCCGGCAATGGCAAGCGGCATCTTGGTGTCAGCGATAACTAAAATATCTTCGTCTAATGGATAAATTTTGTTTTCAAGCGTCGTAATCCTTTCCCCTTTTTTCGCCCGCCGAACCACGATGGTTTTGATTTTTAAATCGTAGGCGATAAGCTTGTCGTAATCAAAAGCATGGAGCGGTTGTCCGGTTTCCAACATCGCGTAGTTCATAATATCAACCACATTATTAATTGGCCGCAAACCGCAATCAATTAAAACTTTCTGCATCCATTTCGGTGAAGACGCGATTTTTATATTTTCAAAATATTGCGCCGTATAACGAGGGCAAAGATTTTTATCTTGAACTTCAACTTTAAAAAGCGGGCAGGCACCGGCCGAATGCCTGCTGACGGGAAACATTTTTGCATCAGCTGGAATATAATCAACATTCTTTTGCGCCTTAACGTTTAAAATTGCCGCGATTTCCCTCGCGATACCAAAATGCGACGCCGCATCGGAAAATCGGTTAGCCGGAATAGAAATATCTAAAATGTCACCCCTTAAATCTTCAGCTTCAAAAAAATGGAGGTTAAGTTTTTCAATTATTTCTTTTTTGTCTTTAACCGCCGGGACTAATTTTTTAAATAAGGTGTAGGAAAACTTCATGAGGGTTTTCGCAAATTGACGAATTCTAGCGAATATACAAATTTGCTATATTCGCATATATTCGCTAATTAGTGATTACTTTATTTATTTTGCCATAAAAAATTCAAAAAAGCAAAAATTAACGCTCCTGAAATTAAATTCAAAACTAACTCTTTTACAAAAACAGAGGAAATGATTAGATCCGGCATCAAAAAAACATAAAAAATTAATGTCCCCAAAGCAATCAGAATTAGATTGCCAAAAAAATATTGCCAAGGAAGATATTTCTTTGCGAGAATCGCGCCTGCTCCGATTAAACAAAAAATTAAAATTTCGTTTTCAAAAACAGGCGCAAATTTCAAAATCAGAGCGGCCATAACAACCAAGAAAATTCTCTGCCAAATATCAAAAACAAAGAAAGAGGCGGTAATTACGGAAATTAAAGCCAGGTTGGGCTTAACGCCGTAAATTGAAAATCCCCACCAGGACTGAATAAAAGTTGATAGCCCAATTAGTAGAATTAAAAAAAGTATCCTCAAATTTATAGCGAAAATAATGAACAGGAAGATTATTAACTCCCTAATTCATGATTCTTGATATTTATTTAATAATATTTACCTCTCGCAATTCATTTACGTTAAAGGGCGCTCTTAAAATCGCCTCCTTGAAAACGCCGGCGGCCGTTTCTCTGACTTCAATCACCTCGCCAATTTTTAAACCATAAGAAAATTCCCGGCTGCTAGAATAAACTATATCGCCTGTTTTAACTGGCATTTCCCTGGAAATTAAAGTAACTCTTAGTTCGTTGCCCCCCTGAAAAAGACCGTCAATTTCTTTTTCTCCGATTCCCACCGGTGATTGCCAAGCCGGGTCAAAAATGGTTTTGATTACGCTAAAACTCTCAAATACTTCTACCACTTGACCAAGTAAAATATTTTCTCCCACTGTCGCGGTCATTAATTCCTTAACACCCTGTTTTTCTCCGGCGTTAATAGTAATCTTATTTTTAATATTAAAAGGGTAAGTAGAAAAAATTTTGGCGGTTATAACCGATAATGAGTGATTAATGGAAGTTGGCGCATTCATTTTTAACGCTTGCAATTCCTGAATTTGTGCTTTTAAATTTTCGTTCTGCTGCTTTAGACGCAAAATCTCATTAACAGAGCGTTCCTTTTTTATAAAAAAATTGGTCAGAAAAATAATCCCCGCCAAGAAAATTATCAAAGCAATAAGAAGATAGCGCCTCATTATCGCTATTTTAGCCTATTTTTTTTAGAAACGTCAAACGGTGAATTTTACTTGGGCCATGCTTTTTTACCGCTTTGATATGCCGGCTGGTTCCGTAACCCTTGTGTCTGTCGAAGCCGTATTTAGGATATTTTTTATGAAATTTGACCATCTGGCGGTCGCGGCCGACTTTGGCGACAATGGAAGCCAGCATAATTACCGGAATTTTCTCGTCTCCCTTTATAATAGTTTTAATTTTATAATCTTTTCGTTTCCGGATACCGGCTTTGCTATTAAAAAATGTTTCTTCCCCAAGTTTAAGTCCGCCGTCTAAAAATATTTTAATTTGTTTCTTAAGCAACAACCGCGAAGCCGCTTTCCGATTGATTAATTTTTGCGCGGCTTTGGTGGCCGCTAAATTGGCCGCCTTGGAAATATTTATTTTGTCGATGATTTTAGCCGGAATAGACGCCCTACTATAAAAAATTTTTTTATTTCCTTTAATATATCTAAACCAAATTTTTCTTTGTTTAAAAGACAACCTTTTAGAATCTCTCAATATTAGGAAGTCCGACTTCCTAATATTAAAGAGTCGGACTTCTCGGAAGTTAAAATTACGTGGTAGTAAAACCGCTGCTACGGTCACCGGACCGGCTAAACAGCCTCGCCCCACCTCGTCAATGCCGATAATATACCTCATTTTCTTTACGGTTATAAAATGATTTTAGCATATTGCCCCCTAAACATCTATTTGCTGTTTTCTCCATTGACTTTTTATTTAATTTAAATATTTTCCTCGAAGAATGGCATTACTGGCTGATCCAGGTGGGGGTTTTCTATTTGCCTAAAAAATTGCCGTCAATTATAATTTATCTGGACTATGAAATTCGTTCATCTACACACCCATTCCCATTATTCTTTATTAGACGGCTTAGCCAAAATTGACGATTTGATTGACCGCGCCAAGGAGTTGGGGATGAAAGCGCTGGCTTTAACCGATCACGGCAATCTTTACGGCGCGGTAGAATTTTATAAAAAAGCGGTTAAAACGGAAATTAAACCGATTTTGGGCGTGGAAATTTATGTGGCGCCCCGTTCTCGATTTCAAAAAGAAGCCAAAATCGATGATCAATACTTTCATTTGGTTCTTTTGGCGGAAAATCAAACCGGCTGGCAAAATCTCATCCAATTAGTAACCAAAGCCCATTTAGAGGGTTTTTATTACCGACCAAGAATTGACCGCGAGCTGCTACATCAATATCACGAAGGGCTAATCGCCTTTTCTGCCTGCCTGGCCGGAGAAATTCCCCAATTAATTTTAAGTAATTTTGAACAGGCGAAAAAAATTGTTAAACAATATCAAGAAATTTTTAGCCAGGAAAATTTCTTTCTTGAAATCAGCCATCATCCTAATTTACCTGACGCCGCTAAAGTAAATGAAGGCCTTAAAAAACTTTCAGAAATAACCGGCGCTCCCTTGGTTGCCACACAAGATGTTCATTATCTCAAATCTGAACACGCCGAGTACCACGATATCCTTTTGGCGGTTCAGACCGGCAATAAAATCAGCGACGACAACCGCCTCACCTTAAAAGCTGATGATTTTTCAATGCGTTCCCAAGAGGAAATGCTGGAATTTTTTAAGGATTTACCGGAAGCCGTTGAGAATACCGTAAAAATTGCTGAACGCTGCAATGTCGCTTTAGTCTTAAATCAGATTCTTTTGCCTAACTTCCCCTTACCCGAGGAAAAAATTTCTTCTATTTCTTATCTAAAAAAATTGACAAACGAGAGATTGCCTTCCCGTTTTGAAACAGCCGATGCCAAAATAATGCGCCGGCTTGATTATGAGCTGGAGATAATTGAAAAAACCGGTTTTGCCGATTATTTTTTAATTGTTCAGGATTTTGTCATTTGGGCAAAAGAAAGAGGGATTATAGTAGGTCCCGGCCGAGGCAGCGCCGCCGGCAGTTTGGTTTCTTATGTTTTGGGAATCACCGATATAGATCCCTTAAAATACGATTTGCTTTTTGAAAGATTTTTAAATCCCGACCGAATTTCTATGCCTGATATTGATCTGGATTTCGCTGATGTTCGCCGAGACGAGGTTTTCGCTTACATTCGACAAAAATACGGCGATGATAAAGTGGCCCAAATCATCACTTTTGGAACAATGGCCGCTCGGGCGGCGGTGCGCGACGCCGGCCGGGCTTTGGGAATTAGTTACGGTTTTTGCGATACGCTCGCCAAACTTATTCCTTTTAATCCCATTCAGGGAATGAAAGTCGGTTGGCTTGATAAAACCATTAAAAATGTTGCGGAATTAAAAGATCTTTATAACAATAATCCCGATGCCAAAAAGATTATTGATGCCGCTCGCCACTTAGAAGGCGTGGCGAGACACGCTTCGGTGCATGCGGCCGGCGTGGTAATCAGCAAAGAGCCGTTAACGAATTACGTTCCAATGCAACGCTCGCCCCAAGATGAAAATATTATTATCACCCAGTTTGATATGTACGGCGTTGAAGATCTCGGATTATTAAAAATAGATTTGTTGGGTCTTAAGAATTTAACTATTATCGAGGAAACCGTCCGCTTAATTAAAGAGATACGGGAAGAAGAAGTAAAAATTTCTGAAATACCCCTGGATGACAAAAAAACATTTAAACTGCTTCAGGACGCTGATTGTACGGGCGTGTTTCAATTGGAGTCGTCGGGGATGCGGCGTTATCTTAAAGAATTAAAACCAACGGAGCTGGAGGATATTATTGCGATGGTGGCTCTTTACCGACCCGGACCAATGGAGCTCATTTCCTCTTTTGTTAATCGCAAACACGGCCGAGAAAAAGTAATTTATCTTCATCCTAAGCTCGAACCGATTTTAGAAAAAACCTACGGCATCGGTATTTACCAAGAACAGATGATGCAAATTGCTCGGGATCTGGCAGGTTTTACCTTGGCTGAAGCAGATACCCTAAGAAAAGCCATTGGCAAAAAAATCAAAGCTCTGCTTGAAATTCAAAAAGAAAAATTAATCAGAGGAATGATAGAAGACGGCATTGAGGAAGGGACCGCCGAGAAGATCTGGGGGCTTTTTCCGCCTTTTGCCCGATATGGATTCAACCGCAGCCATGCGGCCTGTTACGCTTTGATTGCTTACCGAACCGCCTATCTTAAAACTCATTATTCAATTGAATTTATGACGGCGTTGCTGAATGCCGACAGCGGGGACACCGAAAGAATCGCCTTTTTGGTAGCCGAAGCGCAAAAAATGGGTATTAAAATTTTGGCGCCCGACATCAATAAAAGCTTTGTTAATTTTATCCCCGAAGAAAAAAATGTTCGCTTCGGGCTTCTGGCTATTAAAAATGTCGGCCTCAATATTGTTCAGGCGATTATCGAAGAAAGACAGCGAGGCGGGCCGTTCCAAAACTTTGTTGATTTTCTGACACGGGTCCGGCACAAAGACTTGAATAAAAAATCCTTAGAAAGTTTGATTAAGGTCGGCGTTTTTGATTCTTTGAATACCGAGTGGAGTAACCTTTTAAACAATTTAGAATCCGTTCTTTTGTTTTGCCAAAATATTAAAAAATCGCAAAATTCAGCGCAAGCCGGCCTTTTCGGCGCCGCTTTTCAATCCCCGGAATTTCTGCGCCGGGCCGCGTCCGAACCGCCCACATCAACAATAAAAGATAGGCTGGCGTGGGAAAAAGAACTTTTGGGACTTTACATTTCCGGCCATCCCCTAAAACAATGCACCGAAAAGCTTCAAAATTACAGAGTCAAACCAATTAAAGAAATCTTGACTAAAAAAGAACAAATTAATAACGATGGTTATCTAATCGCCGGGGTAATTTCCAAAATCAAACGAATCATCAGCAAAGTTGGTCAGCCAATTGTTTTCGCCACGCTTGAAGACTTAACCGATACTTTGGAAATAATAATTTTCAGCGATACGTTGGCGAAAAATCCGACGATTTGGCGGGAAAACAACGTTATTATTGTAAGCGGCCGATTGTCCTGGCGAAATAACGAACCAAAATTCATCTGCCAGCAAGCAGTGGAATTGTAAAAATAAAATACTTGACTTTCTAAGATAACGCATTTAATCTAATAGCGTCTTTTGAAAACTATTTTTGCTGCCAAGCCCTAAAAAATAAACCTTCTAAAATCCGAGGCCGCTGAGCCCGGACAATTAAAGGCTCCTTGGAGAGCCAAAGGAGGAAGAAATGAAAGTAATGATTGATAATTCAACAATCTTAAATACCCCGGCTGAACTAATGAATAAAGCTATTGAAGTAGAAACTAATCTTTTTTCTGTGGCGCATAATAATCGCGTGGTAGAGGAAACAATAGAGTTCATAAAACTTGAATTGACTACTGATTTTGCGTCACACATAAGAGAAGATAGGCCCTGCATTAAATTCACGATTGTCTTAAATCCTTTTCGGGTCTCTGAAAAATATAAAAAGATTGAACTTTTCGGAGTTTGGTGGGGCGATGATCAACTATCTTATAGACAACCCCCTAAAAACGATTTTCGCTTCCTTTTAGATTCTGATGAGCCAGTAAGCGTGGTGAGGGGTTTGTTGAGTATTATGAAGGATGTATTGCTCGACGAAAGCAATTCGAGTGAAACCGAAAGCAGAGAGTTAGAAAAGATAAGTTCGTCTTTTGTTTTCTGAACCATCGCAATTAAAGGACTTGGCAGCGTGAGGGTCGTTTAAAAAACGGCCCTTTTTTATTTGACAAAAAATTTAAAAAGAATATCCAATGATGATGGAACATTGATTTAAATCTTAAAAGGAGGTGCTTTTTATGCCAGCACAAAATTTACAAGTTGTTTGCTTACCTTTGGGGTGGAAAATGGAAGAATTGATACGGGTAACAAAAAACGGCAGGAAGAAATTAAACATATTATTATCGCCTGCACTGGTAAAACTTATGCTGGGCGGCGAATGGCCCGAATTTCACGACTTTGGCTTCGACGTTGTTCATTCTTATCAATTAGAAGAAGATGGGACTTTGATGCCGATGGATGTCGCAGACGAGCCTGCGCCTGGACCAAGTTTCAAATTGGCGATGGTTGATGATGTCTTTCATGACCCACCTAAGATAATATTACTGTGAATTTTAAACAAAAAACGCGATTGTATTATTTTGAGGGCTTATTTCAAAGCCCTCTTTTTGTTGACAAAGTTTAACCATCTAATCTAAAATATATACAGAGCGATGAAACGAACTCACCAATCGTGGACCCCGCATAGATAGCGCTTCGCGCTATCTAACGGGGCATGGCTCACGCAGGGTACCGGCGCACTGGTACAAAAGTGCCCCGACGTGCGTCGGGAAACTTGGGTGGAACCGCGAGGTTTCAATAAAAACAAAACCCCGTCCCAAGAAATTGTTTTTGGCAAATTTTTAGGATGGGGTTTTTAAATTATAATGCTATGCTATAGCATAGCATTAGCTGCTATGACATGTTATAGCGGACAATATATACTGAACGTCGTCAGGTGTTATGCTATAGCATAACACCTGAAGTAGGTTATAAAATTTATTAAAAATTAAAATATGAGAAAACGCATACAGTCAAAAGAAAATAAATTAAATACTATTCGGCACTCAATCAGCCATATTTTGGCAACCGCGGTTTTGGAGATATTTTCCAAAGCCAAACTCGGCATCGGCCCGACCATTAAAAATGGCTTTTATTACGATTTTGATTTTCAATACGCGAAACAGACGCGAAATAGAGAAAATAAACGCGAAACAGACGCAAAATCCACAATCAGCGAAGCGGATTTGCCGGAAATTGAAAAACGGATGCGAAATTTGATTAAAAAAGATGTAAAATTCAAAAAAGAAATTATTCCTTTTAGCGAAGCGAAAAAACTTTTCAAAGACCAGCCATACAAGTTAGAACTGATAAAAGAACTGCAAAAAAATAAAAAACCTATCACGATTTATATTAATATTAGGGGATCCGATGTCCCAAATATTAATAAAAAGTTAAGGACATCGGATGTCCAGAAATTAAACGCCGTGTTTATCGATCTCTGCGCTGGTCCGCATGTTAAATCCAGCAAAGAAATCAATCCCGATGCTTTTAGACTTTTAAAAACAGCCGGCGCTTACTGGCAAGGCGACGAAAAAAATAAAATGCTCCAACGAATCTATGGCACGGCTTGGGAAAATAAAAAAGAGCTGGAAGAGTACCTCTATCGCTTAGAAGAAGCCGAAAAACGCGACCACCGAAAGTTAGGCGAAAAAATGGAATTGTTTTTGTTTGATGAAACCGCGCCAGCGATGCCTTATTGGTTGCCAAAAGGCGTAATTATTATTAATGAACTAATAAATTTCTGGCGCCAAGAACATCAAAAACGCGGCTATCAGGAAATAATCAGTCCGCTAATCAATAAAAAAGAATTATACGTCACATCGGGTCATTGGGAGCATTACTTGGAAGAAATGTTCATTTCAAAAACAGAAGATGGCGAAACTTATGCCTTAAAAGCTATGAACTGCCCAAATGCTATGGTGGTTTACGCCTCGCGACCGCGTTCCTATAGAGATTTGCCTTTAAGATTAGGCGATACCGACACCTTGCATAGATACGAACGCTCGGGCACAATATATGGCTTATTGCGCGTCCGAGAATTTAAGCAAGATGACGCCCATATATTTGCGACTGAAGAGCAAATTGAGTCAGAATATAAAAGCATTCTTGATGTTGTAAAAAAATTCTATTCCATATTTAACCTTGGTTATTCTTATAGATTAGGCACAAGACCTGAGAATTTTATGGGTGATGTAAAGATTTGGAATAAGGCCGAAAAGGTCCTCAAAAAAATTCTTGAGCAAAGCGGCAGGCAATATACAGTCAACAGCGGCGATGGTGCTTTCTATGGACCAAAAATTGATATTCTAATAAAAGATTCTCTTGGTCGGGATTGGCAGACCGGCACAATCCAGCTTGATTTCCAAATGCCAGAAAGGTTTAGCTTAAAATACACTGATGCCAAGGGTAAGGAAAAAACTCCGGTTGTTATTCACCGAGTGATTTATGGCTCTCTGGAAAGATTTATCGGAATTTTATTGGAGCATTTTGCCGGCGCTCTGCCTTTATGGTTGGCGCCGGTTCAGGCGGAAATTATCAATGTTGGCTCGGCTCATCGTGCTTATGCAAAACAAATTTATAGCCAATTAATAATTAGCAATATCCGGACAAGCTTAAGCGATGAAAACCTGACGGTTTCAAAAAGAATCCGCGACGCCGAAATTCAAAAAATCCCCTATATTCTGGTGGTCGGCGACAAAGAAGTGGTAAATAAAACCATTAATATCCGCCATTGTCGCCGCGGCATTGAGGGAGAGATAAAAATTGAAAAACTCCTTGAAAAACTCCAAAAAGAAATTAAAGATAAAGCTATTTAAGGATTTTCTCTTTTTTAAAAAATCTTAATGTTTTTAAAAATCTTAATAAGTTATAAGCTTTGTTTTGCTACAGCGCTGTAGTTAAGTAAAGCACCAAAATAAACTCTTTTAAAAATTATGGTGAACGTAAATAAAAAATATTTAGACGGCGAGATTAAAAACGCGGCTTGGAAGCGGTTTTTAAAAGAAATCAAAAAAGTTAATCCCAAAACAAATTTAAAAACAACTCTTGATAAATTTTTTACCGCCGACGAACAAATTCTTTTTGAAAAACGATTGGCAATTTTCAATCTATTAGATAAAGGTTTAAGTTATAGAGAAATAGGGCAAATTCTTGATGTCAGTTCTAAAACTATCAGCTTTGTGAAGCAGGGATTAAAGAAAAAGAATCAAATAAAAAGACAAATACCGGATATGAAAATTTCTCCAAAAGATATTAAGCCGAGAAAGTATCCAAAATATCCCACCTTTACTGGCAAGGGCCGCTGGAGTTTTCTTAATAATTATTGACAATAATATTATTAAGAAGAACACCTATTATTTTTCCTGTATTACCCCCTGTCCGCACTTTACTTAACTACAGCACTTGGTTTCTATATTTCTATTTCCAATTATTTCGTTTTTGTTTCCGATATTTCAAGGGGATTTTATTTAGAAAAACCAATGTGTTAAAAATAAAATAGCCGGGCTTATGCAATTTACTGCCGGCTTGAAAATTGATTCTGGCTCCACCGCAGGCGCACCCGCGCCCCAAAGCTACATTTGGCCCCTAGCCTTTCGGGACAAGACAATGTAACAAAATCCTGTCCCTAGACAGCTTTCGCTCCCCACGGAGGGGGGCCTGACAACCCTTCCGGGTTCAAAGCCTTCAAGGCCCTGTTTCGCTAAGCGCGAAACAGTCTCTGGTAAAGAAGCCAGAATATTTTATCTTTTTCTGATTTGTTATAATTATAATAAGCGATACCTCAAAAAATGTCAACCCCAAAAAAAATTATCGTCGTTCTTGGGCCGACTGCTTCTGGCAAGTCGGAATTAGCGGTAAAAATCGCCAAAAAATTCAACGGCGAAATTATTTCAGCGGATTCAAGGCAGGTCTATCGCGGCCTTGATATCGGATCCGGAAAAGTGCCGCGAGATAAACCAAAAGTCAAAAGTCAAAATGATTATTGCCACAAAGGAATTAAACATCATTTATTGGATGTAGCCAGCCCGAAAAGAACTTTTACAGTTGTCCAATATCAAAACCTCGCCAAAAAAGCGCTTCGGAAAATTTTAGCCAAAAATAAATTGCCAATTATTTGCGGCGGCACGGGCTTTTATATTGATGCTTTGATTTATGATTACCGATTACCTGAGGTGCCGCCCCAGCCGAGATTAAGAAAACAATTAGAGAAAAAATCAGCCGGAGAACTCTTTCAACAACTTAAAAAATTAGACTCGCGGCGGGCAAAAAATATTGATAAACATAACAAACGACGGCTCATCAGAGCATTGGAAATCGTTTTAGCCACGGGCAAAATAGTCCCCTCCAAAAATTTTCTTATCCGGCGATCGCGGAATAAGAGAATAAATCATGGTATTTTAAAAATTGGAATTAAAAAATCGCCTGAAGAACTCAAAAAATTAATTGTCCAAAGATTAAAAAAACGCTTCGGACAAGGCTTGGTAAAAGAAGTAAAAAATCTTCATAAAAAAGGTCTCTCTTGGCAGCGGCTTGATGATTTAGGATTGGAATATCGCTATATTTCCCGCTATTTGCGCGATTTGATTTCTGAAGATGAAATGATTAAAGCGCTGGAAAAAGAAATTTATCGCTACAGTAAACGCCAAATGACGTGGTTTTCCGCCAAGGGCGGGTCCGCCTCGGGCGGAAAAAAGCATAAAAAAATTGTTTGGATTAAAAATCAAAAAGAAGCCGAAGAATTAGTCGATAAATTTCTTAAAATTAACGGCTCACATATATGAGCCGTTAATTTATGGGGTTGAATCGCGCTGTTCTTTTACTTTTTCTGCAGATTTTTTAAAATCCTCTTCCGACAACTCTTTTTCCGCTTGTTTTGCCAAACTCTCGAGAGCTCTCTGTCTTTCTTTTTCTAAACCGATTTTTTTAGCTTTCTCCGTCGCCTCTTTTTCTTTCTCTTCCTGAGGAGATAATATCTTTGGGGTTTCTTTAATCATATTTAAATTATAAGCTTTTTAAAAAGATTTTTCAAGGTCTCCGGGTTGCCGCGGCCTTTTAATTTAGCCATGGCTTGGCCGATTAAAAACTGCAAGGCGTTTTCTTTGCCTTTTTTATAATCCTCAATGGCTTTGGGATTTTCTTTTATTATTTCCTCAACTATTTGTTTTATTATAGCATTGTCTGAAATCTTTGTCAATCCTTTGTCTTGAATAATTTGGCGCGGGTCAAGGCCGGTTAAAAACATTTCTTTTAAAATGTCTTTCGCCGAGCGGCTGGAAATTTCGCCTTGGCTGAGCAAAACGATTAAATCAGCAAAATTTTCCGGTGTAATGTTTAATTCCTTGGTGGTGATTTTTTGTTCGTTCATTAAACCCCTAATGTCGCTTAAAAGATAATTTACAAGCAAATTGTAATCGGGAATCGGCAGTTTTGTTCGCAATTCCGAGGCTGATTCTTCAAAATATTGGGCAAAATTCCGGTCTTCAACGAGAATTTCCGCCCGATTCGCTAAAAAGCCGTATTCTTTTTCAAAACGAGCTCGTTTTTCCGCTGGCAATTCCGGGATGGAAATTTTTATGGCTTCCAAATCAAAACCGGCGGCTACCTCGCCTTTTTCACCCTGCGCAAAAAAGCGGGGTGCTCTATTTTGTTCCGCTTCGACCTCGCTGACGCTTGATCTCAGCGACAAAATAGGCAAATCGGGTTCTGGAAAATAACGGTAATCATGGGCTTCTTCCTTAAAGCGTTGGGAAATAGTCCGGTTTTTTGCGTCGTCCCAGCCGCGCGTTTCCTGTTTTATCTCTTCGCCTTTTTCTAAAATTTCCGACTGCCGTTCTATTTCAAAATTTATGGATTTTTCAACCGCTTTGAAAGAATTGAGGTTCTTTATTTCAACCTTTGTGCCTAAAGACGCTGATTCGCGCTGATTACTGCGCTGATTTACGCTGATATTTTCTGCGTTTATCTGCGTATTAAATTCGCGCTTATCCGCGATTTCGCGAAGCGAAATATTCACCTCGACCCGGAGTTGTCCCCTTTCCATATCTGCATCTGAAATTTCCAGATAACGTAAAATTAATTGAAGTTCTTTGGCAAATTTTACTGCCTCTTCGGCACTTTTAATGTCAGGTTCAGTCACTAATTCCATCAATGGAATGCCGGCGCGATTAAAGTCAACCAAACTATACGATGACTGATGACGATGACTATGACTATTTTTGTCATTGTCATAGTTATTGTCATTGTGTGTTAAACGCCCGGTGTCTTCTTCTAAATGGATTCGTGTAATTCTGATGCTATTTAATTCGCCACCGATAACCAATGGTTTGTCATATTGAGAAATCTGATAACCTTTTGGCAAGTCAGGATAAAAATAATTTTTGCGGTCAAACTTGCTTATTTCGGGAATTTTTGAATTTAAAGCCAATCCCAGTTTTAAAACCGCTTCGACAGCTTTTCTATTAATTACCGGGAGCACGCCTGGGTGAGCCAAACAAATGGGACAGATATTAATATTCGGATGCTTCTCGTCCGGATCATTAAGACAATCGCAAAACATTTTAGTTTTGGTTTTAAGTTCAATGTGAACTTCTAAACCGATGGTGGGTTGATAAGTCATATTAATTTTCGCCAATTTTTAAGATAGTAGTTATAGTGTTTTTGAATTTTCCCTCTTGGCGTCGGCTTGATATTCAAATCTTTAAAAATTTTTAACATTTTTTGATAAGCCCTATCCTTGCCCTTGGGAGAAACGACGGCTTCTAATTCAAAAATTTTGCCATAACCCTTGCTGTTGTCTAAATAAACCTTCATTCCCCTAAACCCTCAAACAAACCGTTCCCTAATATATCTGACCACCACTGGCTTGCCTAAAAATTCCATAAATTTCTGAGCCGGAAAAAAATCGGATTTTTTCAGTTCAATTTCCAATTCTTCGCGATGCCGGTCGTGAATTCTGCCGGATTTATGGATAAAATAAGAACGATTTTTCTCTAATCTTAAGCGGCTACCACCATCAGAATCAAAATAAACCGTTTCGTCTTTGTGGTGGTTCAAAAACTTTGCCTTTTTGTCAAAAAATTTCTTGAGGCGCAAAAAATCGTCTTTGGAGATTAACGCTCTTACTTCAACTTCAATGTTTTTCATAGTTTTTATTCTAACAACAAGGGGTGGCTTTCGCCACTCTTTGTTGTTCTATTTGTTGTTCTATTGGTATTTAAGTTTTTTTAAGACCATCTTAATGTTTCGATAAAAATCTTTTACTGAGCCGTTGTTTTCTATTTTGAAATTCGCTTTTTTACCGATTTTTGGAATTAAAATTTCACTTGCCGCTTTTTCCATTTTTAAAAATTTTTGATAAGAAATTTTGTCGTCTTTTTTTTCTCCCCTGCTTCGAATCCTCTGCCATCTGATTTTTGGGTCGGCGGTGATATAAATAATTTTGCCGCCGAATTTTTTAATCATCGCGAATTCCTCCCGCATTCTGACGCCATTTAGAATTACCAATCCCTTTTTTACATTTTTTATCTTTTTTGCAATCGCTTCTCCCAAAATATTGTTTCTGAATCTTTCCCTCAAGGCTTTTACCAACCATTGTTGGTCTTCTTTTTTAATATTGTCAAAAAAAATTTTTAGGGCCTCTGTCAAGGGTTGAGAAAAATGAAAAACAAAAACACCTTTTTTAATTTTTTTAAAGTAATCGCAAAAGGTGTCTTTTCCCGAACCAGTTTCGCCTACTAAACCCAAAACTTTTTTCATTTTAAACCCTCTTTAATATTTAAATCTGTTCCGAATTGATATTGGTCGTCAATAATATCTTTTTCCTGCCAATCTTTAATCCAGTCGTCCACGCTAAAGACAATTATTTCGTTTTTGCGGTCTGTACAAACAACTCTTTCGGCGCCGCAATTGATAATCATTTTTTTGCAAATAAAACAGGGAAAACTGTCTCTTGATGTATTATCTTTTGGATTATCGAAGGAAATATAAAAATCCGCCCCAAAAAGAGAGACACCGGCTCTGGCCGCATTGATGATTGCGTTCATTTCCGCATGGACCGAGCGACACATCTCATATTGCTTGCCGTGAGGGATTCTCAATTTGTCTCTTAAACATTCGTTTCTTTCAAAACAATCTCTTGTTTTTCTAGGGGCGCCGATATAGCCCGTGGCAATAATTTGGCCGTCGCGGACAATAATGACGCCTCCGCGGTTGCGAAAACAGCTTGAACGCAAACCGATTTGTTTGGCAATTTTCAGATAATATTCGTCTTTTGACAGTCTTTGCGGCATTTTTTATTTCTCTATTTCTATCCCCATGGTCTGTGCCGTCCCTTCAATAATTTTCATTGCCGCTTCAACATCGTTAGCGTTTAAATCCGCCATTTTCTTTTCGGCAATTTCACGAATTTGGGCTTTGGTAATTTTACCGACTTTGTTCCGCAGAGGATCGCCAGACCCTTTTTCAATACCGGCTGCTTTCCGCAATAAATCCGAAGCCGGTGGAGTTTTTAATCTAAAACTAAAGCTCCGATCTTCGTAAATCGTAATTTCCGCCGGAATGATATCGCCCATCATTTTTCCCGTAGATTCATTAAACTCTTGACAAAACTGAGCAATATTAACGCCGTGCTGACCAAGAGCCGGTCCAACCGGCGGCGCCGGGTTGGCCTGTCCGGCTGGAATTTGTAGTTTAATTATAGTTTTAATTGGTTTTGCCATTATAACTTATAAAGTTTGCAAGAATACCTTTAAAAACTTTATGAACTTATAAACTTTTAACTAAATTTTTTGTACCTGCAAAGAATCCAACTCCGCCATTGTTTCTCTGCCGAATAGCGGCACCATCACTTTAATCTTGCCATGCTCTTCGTCTATGCTTGCAACTTTGCCCTCATAATCCCTAAACGGTCCGTCAATAATTTTAACGGCTTCGCCTATTTGGAATTCAACTTTAAATTTGGCTCCTTCGTCTCTGGTCCGGTTTATCAAAAATTCAATTTCTTCCTTGGAAAGCGGGGTCGGCTCGGTAGAATTGGCGCCGACGAAACCGGTTACGCAAGGAGTGTTTCTAACCGCATACCAAGAATCTTCACTCATTATCATATCAACCAAGACATAACCGGGATAAATTTTCTCTTCGACCATTTTGCGTTTGCCGTTTTTTATCTTAATTTTATTTTCTTTGGCGACGAGAATGTTAAAAATTTTATCGTGCATTTCCAAAGAATCTATACGTTGGCGCAAATAACGAGCCACCGCGTCTTCATATCCGGAATAAGTGTGAACAGCGTACCAATGACGTTCACCTTTGTTTTTAATATCCTTCGGAGAGCGAGACGGCGACTGGCGTTTAATTTCCTTTGACGTTTCTTCCATAATAATATTTTTGACGTTAACAAATATCGCTACGCTTAATTAATGTTTTTATGTTAAAAATCTTTCTAATAAATATGTAAATCCTAAATCTAAAATACCCAAAAAAAATGCCACTCCGATAGATAAAATAACAACAATTAGTGTCAAGCGGATAATTTCCGAACGTGTTGGCCAATTCACCCGGCGAAATTCGCGGTAAGATTCGGTAATATAAAATTTGAATTTTTTAAACACTGTCGCTATGGCTATAACTACGACTCTTTTATTTTGCCGTTGCTATCACCGTTATTAAACATCCAAATTTTTAACCATTGTCGCCTGACTTTGAATAAAGTGTTTTCGCGGCTCAACCTGTTCTCCCATCAAAATATCAAATAATCTTTCTGCTTCCTGCGCGTCTTCGATGGTTACCTGTTTCAAAACTCTTTTTTGGCTGTCCACGGTAGTTTCCCAAAGTTGTTCCGGATTCATCTCTCCAAGTCCTTTATATCTTTGAACGCCTACCGCAAAACGTTTATTGCCAATCATTTCTCTAACCTCATCATCGCTCGCCTTGCGCTTTGTAATTTGCGATTTGCTTAGCTCGTTAATAATTCTTTCCTTTTCCGAATCATTATAAGCATATTTTACTTCTTTGCCAATCTGAAGCCGGTATAGTGGCGGCTGAGCAATATAAAGATGGCCGCTTTCAATCGCTTCTGTAAAATAACGATAAAAAAGCGTCAAGAGTAAGGTGCGGATATGAGCGCCATCAACATCGGCATCAGTAGCAATAATTATTTTATGATAACGCAATTTGCCGATATCAAATTCATCGCCGATCGCCGTACCGATAGCCATCACCAGGGCGCGAATTTCTTTGTTTAAAAGCATTTTATCGATGCGGGTTTTTTCCACATTCAAAATTTTTCCTCTAAGAGGCAAAATTGCCTGAAAACGACGATCGCGGGCGCTCTTCATTGAACCGCCGGCGCTGTCGCCTTCCACAATAAATAATTCTGATTCTTTGGGATCGCGGGATGAGCAGTCGGCTAATTTACCCGGCAAAGTCATTCCTTCTAGAATCCCCTTTCTTAAAACGGTTTCTTTGGCCGCTTTGGCTGCTTTCCTTGCTTTGGCGGTCAAAAGACACCTCTCAATAATCGCCCGCGCTTCGGATGAATTTTTTTCCAAAAACTCTTTCAGCGATTCCAAGACAACGGATTCTACCGCGGTTCGCGCTGGCGGGTTGCCTAATCGCGCTTTAGTCTGACCCTCAAATTGCGGCTCTCTTAATTTAACCGAAACAATCGCCACTAATCCCTCCCGCGCATCATCGCCAATTAAATTATCATCGGAATTTTTAAGATAGCCATTAGACCGAGCGTAATCATTCAAACTTCTGGTTAAGGCCGCGCGAAAGCCCGTTAAGTGCATTCCGCCGTCAGGCGTATAAATATTGTTGGCAAAACTTAATTCCTGCGCTTCCACCTCCTGGTTATAAATAAAGGCGGTTTCCACTTCAACGTTTTCATAAGTTTTATGGATATAAAAAATTTCTTTTTGAATCGGCTGGTTGGAGCGGTTAAGATGGTTAATAAAAGATAATAAGCCGCCCTCAAAGCAAAAAGCATAATAAAACGGCGCAGATTCCCGGTAATCAACAATTTCAATCTTAACGCCCTTGGTTAAAAAGGCCTGCTGCCGCAGATGGTCCAAAATCCTTTTCCGATCAAATTCAATTTTAGAAAAGATTTCTGAATTGGGGTTGAAAATCACTTTCGTGCCGGTCCTATCACATTTTCCCTCTTTTCTCGCTTTATATTTTGGCTTGCCTTTTTCATATTCTTGAGAATAAAGATAGCCGCCGCGACAAACCTCGGCTCTCATCCATTTTGAAAGGGCATTAACAACCGAGACGCCAACGCCGTGCAAACCGCCAGCCACCTTATACGACTCGCCGCCGAATTTGCCGCCGGCGTGCAAAGTGCACATCACGGTTTCTAAGGCTGATTTTTTGGTCTGCGGATGGATATCTACCGGGATGCCCCGTCCGTCATCGGTTACCGCCGCCTGATTATTTTTGAGAAGTTCTACTTTAATGTTTTTGGCATAGCCGGCCATTGCCTCGTCAATGGAATTATCCACGCACTCCCAAATTAAATGATGCAGGCCGTCTGGCCCTGTTGAACCGATATACATTGCCGGCCGTCTCCTGACCGGCTCCAAACCCTCCAAAACATAAATATCTTTGGCTTCGTAAGAAACATTGTTATTGGAGGCGGTTTTTTCGCTGATTTTTCCAGCTATTTTTTTAGACTTTTTGGGCATAAACAAAATAAAATATCCGCGCAAGTTGGATATTTTAGATTATAATATAAATTTATCTAAAAAACAAGGTTCTTATTAAAAATGTTTTAGGTATACACTTTTGGCGGATTAATTAATTGATAATTAGCGAGAAATTGATTAGGACTTTTCCCATTCAATCCGCAGTGTTCAAGATTATTGTAGTTCATATTCCATAATTTTATCTTTCTTTCTAAATCTTTCAAATTTGAAAAGATATTTCTGCTGTAGAATTGTTCCTGATCGGTTCTATGAGATCTCTCAACCTTGCCATTCTGCTGAGGTTTGCCTCTGTCAATCAAGTAATGAATGATTCGGATTCTCCATCGGATGCCTTCAATTCCTGAAGGCACGGGAGTGCTACGAGATCGTGAAGCGGCATTTGGCAACGGCGTAGTAAGTTCATGCGACATCGTCGCATCCCGCCATGTCCTTTGGACCTCTGGCGGTTTTTTTTGCTGAAACTTGTCCTCACAACCCGTGACACCTCTACGCTTTATTACACAACCCACACGGATTTTCTTTATTTTTAGCCATTTTTTGAATCATGCGTCCACTGAAATTGCTGATTTATAGAAAATGTCATGCGGATAATTTTTCAATCATCGGAATTAATTCTCTATCGGCTTCTAATAAATCCGTCGTTTTCAATTCGTTTATATCTGCCCAAATCATATCTTCATGCCATAACAATTTCGGCTCGCCTTCACTAACTTTACAGAGGTATCCGTAAAATCTGAATTTCTTGCCATTAGGATATTCATAATTCCAATTCTTGAATGATTTCTGCACTGCAATAAATATTCCGAACTCCTCGTGTATCTCGCGAATAAGACAATCTTCTACTGATTCATCTTGCTCAATTTTACCTCCTGGAAATTCCCACTTACCTTCAAACGCTTTACCTTTTGGCCTCTTTGCCACTAAAAACTTATCTCCGTTTCGGATAATAGCCACTCCAATTTCTACGTATTTTTTTTCGTTTTGCTCTGGCATATTATTGCTTATTGCCCGTGACACTTCTTATATTTAACTGGTCGCCCATCTGGGTGTTTTGCTCCGCACCAGCAGGGATCGTTACGGCTTAATTTCTTTTTAATGGATTTTTGTTCGAAATGAACGATTGGCTGCTCGGCCGTTGATTCGGCTGTGTTTATCTCTACTATTCTATCAAAATTTTCCTTGAGGTAATTTTCAAAACCAGCGAATAAATTTCTGAATAAAAGATGGCTTTCTCGGCGGTATTCCACCAACGGTTCGTGCTGACCGTAAGCCCTCATCCCGACCGCTTCTCTTAATGCTTCCAAATTCTCCAGATGATTCATCCAGAGCATATCTAAAATTGATAAAATACTTGTTCCAATTCTTTTTTTTGGCAACTCACCAAGCTCGTCAAGTTTTTCTAATCTAATTTTCAGACCCTTGGCGTCCTTAAGAATTTTTATTAATATTTGGGACAGTGAAAATCTCGGGGTAGAAATCATTTCTAGAACTTCCTGGCGCCTCTTATAAAAAACGTTTCTTTGCTTATTTAGAACATCATCGTATTCCAATAAGTGCTTGCGAGCATCAAAATTAAATCCTTCAACTTTTTTCTGGGCTTCATTGACCGCTTTTGAAACCAGCGACGATTCAATGGGCTGGTCCTCGGGAAGATTAAAAGTTTCCATCAGAGATTTAATTCTCTCGCCGCCGAAAATCCGCAGCAAGTCGTCTTCCAAGGAAAGAAAAAATCGCGATTCTCCCGGGTCTCCCTGCCGGCCACTCCGGCCGCGAAGTTGGTTGTCTATTCTTCTGGCTTCGTGCCGTTCGGTGCTAATAACATAAAGGCCGCCGAGTTCTTTTACTTTTTTAGCTTCTTCTGCATCAGGCGGATTGCCCCCTAAAATAATGTCAACGCCTCGACCAGCCATATTGGTTGCCACGGTGACGGCTTTTAATTTTCCGGCTTGAGCAATAATCGTTCCTTCCCGTTCGTGATTCTTGGCGTTCAAAACTTCATAAGAGATCCCCTCCCGCCTCAATAAATCCGAAACAATTTCATTATTGGTGATGGACGTCGTGCCGAGAAGAATCGGCTGACCCATTGAATAACGTTCTTTAACTTCTTTAATCACCGCTGAATATTTTTCCTCTAATGTTTTATAAATAAAGTCAGGATAATCTTTGCGAATCATTGGCTTATTGGGTGGTACGCTGACTACTTCCAGATTATAAACTTTATGAAATTCTTCGGCTGACGTTTGGGCAGTGCCTGTCATACCGGCAATTTTTTCGTAAAGGCGGAAATAATTTTGAATGGTGATTTGGGCAAAAGTTCTTGATTCTTGTTTGACTTCTACCATCTCTTTCGCTTCTATGGCTTGGTGCAGTCCGGCGGAATATCGACGGCCATACATCAAACGGCCGGTAAATTCATCAACGATAATTATTTCTCCATTTTTCACTACATACTGCTTATCCCGATGAAACAGCACTTTGGCTTTTAACGATTCTTCCAAATAATGCACCATCTGGAAATTCTGCGGTCCGTAAAAATCTTTGATTTTTAACATCTTTTCAACCTTATCAATGCCTTCGTCGGTGATGCTGACCGTTTTTAATTTCTCATCCACTAAATAATCTTCATTTTCAGAAAGTCTTTCGGCTATTTTAGCAAAAATCCGATAAAAATCGCTTGATTCGGTATCCGGAGCCGCAATAATTAAAGGCGTTCTGGCTTCGTCAATCAAAATGCTGTCAACTTCGTCAATGATCGCATAATAATGGTTCCTTTGAACTTGCTGGCCTGTATCGTAAACCAAATTATCTCTAAGGTAATCAAATCCAAATTCGTGGTTTGTGCCGTAAATAATATCAGCCAGATACGCCTCTTTGCGATTAACTGGTCGCAAAAAATCCCGAACTACTTTAAAGCTACCCAATATGTCGCGTTCTTTATCAAGATCGGGGACATCCGACGTCCTATCATTAACGTCAATATTTGAGACATCGGATGTCCTAATATTGGGGTCATATAAATAAGCGCTCTCATGCGTCAAACATCCCACTGATAAACCGAGCAAATAATAAATTTGTCCCATCCAAACCGCGTCGCGGCGCGCCAAGTAATCATTGACCGTAATAATATGAACGCCTTTGCCGGTTAAAGCATTAAGATAAGCCGGCGCGGTGGCCGCTAAGGTTTTGCCTTCACCGGTCAGCATCTCGGCGATTTTCCCCTGATGTAAAATAATGCCGCCAACAAGCTGAACATCAAAATGCCGCTGACCAAGCGTCCTTTTAGCCACTTCACGAATCAGGGCAAAGGTTTCAATCAGGGAATCGTCAAGACTTTTGCCATTTTGAATCGCTGTCTTTAAGCCTAAACTTTTATTTTTTAGTTCCTCATCGGTCAATCTTTCCAGCGCCGACTCTAAGGAGTTAGTAAATTTAACCAGCGGCTCAAAGTTGTGTTGGCCAAAAATTTTTTTAAAAAAAGAAAGCATACAGAATTAATCCAAGGATTTTACAAGCTTAGCTTCGTAGAATTGTAAAACATTCTTTATATTTTTTAGTCTCCTGCTGAAGTTTATCTTTTATCTTGTCAATCGCTATTCTAATATCCCAATCTGAATGTTCGGCTCTGAAAATTTTTTTACCGATAGCAAAAGTTGCTTCGGCATAAAAGACATTACCGCTTTTATGATGAGGGGTTGTTCTGGCAATCTCGACAAAAACCTTAATTTCATCTCTGCCTTCAAATCTCTTAAGAAAGCGGCTGAGAGAATTAATTTTCGTTTCTATATATTCACGAATTGACGGTGTGATGTCTAAATTGGTGGATTTAATGCTTATCTGCATATTTTAATTGTTTCTTAAATTATATAAATTTTTAGGCGGGCGCGCAAAATCTTATTAGACGCTGACGCCGGCTTAATCATTCAATAAGTCGTTGTTTAACGCTAAATTTTCTCCTGTTTTCGTTTCAAAAGATTATACCAAATCAATAAAAAACCCCCTTTCTTTTATTTGGTGGGGAAAGGGGGGGAAAAAGTTATTTCTTTTTCTTTTTTGCTTTTTTCTTTGCCATTTTTGGCATCCAGCCCAACGCTTATTTTTTCAGCGTCGACTGATAAAGAATTATTAATCAGCGTAAAGTTGCCGACCCATCAACCACACTGATTTTAATGCGCTTCGTGAAATACTGCTTGCTAAATCCGAAATTTAATATCTCTGGATTAGTGTATGTTTGCATCCGCCAATCACTGCTTTAATTATAAATAAATTAAAATTATTTGTAACTGTGGATAACTCAATCCCTCGAAAATAACTCCTCGGGATTGATGACACGCGCTACCGAACCATCAAGGACGGATTATTTCCTCTTCTAAGACGATATTAAATTTTTTTTGAATTTTATTTTTTGTTAATTCAATTAAATTTTTAACATCTGAAGCGGTAGCGTTTAATACATTAACGATGAAATTGGGGTGTTTTGGCGAAATCATTGCTCCGCCGCACGAAATTCCTTTAAGCCCGGTTTCAGAAATTAAATGGGCTATCGGAATTAACGGGAAAGGGTCGTTTTTAATCGGGAAAAACGCTGTCTGTGACTGACCTGGTTTTTTGTATCGATTAATGCGAATTTCTTTGGTCGCTATTTGTTTATAATCTTCATTAACCTGCGTTAAGGGGATATTTTTAAAAATGCTGCCGATGCTGGGATGCTCTAACGGCTGTCTTTGCCTGCGGTATTCAATATTTCTTTTAATCGTTTCCTGCATTAACCGCCTGTTTTCTTTTTTAAAAACCAACACTGCTTCTAATATAATTTCGTTTTGTTTGTTCGTTTTAAAAATACTTGAACGGTAACCAAAATTGCAGTTTTTGTTGTTTCTGACAATAATTCTTCCGCCCGGCCTTGAAATATCCAAGCTCGCTACTTTTTCCACGATGTTTTTAATTTCTCCGCCAAAAGAACCGGCATTGCCTTTAATCGCGCCGCCGATAGTCCCCGGCAAACCACCTGCCCATTCTAAACCGGATAAGTTTTTGGCCATTAAATAATCAAGCAGCTGATTAACGGGGACGCCGGCGCCGACGCGCAGAGCCTCCCCTTCTCTTTTAATAAACCGAATATTTGGCTTCAAAATTAATCCCTCGAAACCTTCATCGTTAAATAAAATATTAGTGCCGCCGGCCAAAATAAAAATTTTGTCCCCGCCTCTCCCATAAGACTTAGCCTTAGATGATTGGATTTGGCGGAATTTAACTACCGCCTTAATGATTTGCTCAACGCTTTCCGCTTCAAAAAAATATCTAGCCGGTCCGCCAATTTTATAATTGCTGTATAAACCTAATTTAACATTTTCTAAAAACATAAAAATAAAAGACTCTTGGTCCGCCTTAGCCGCGACTTAAATCAATATCAGTCAATAATTGCTTTTAAAGACAAAGAATTTATATCCTATAAAATTCCAGATTAAAGATACCGCTGTTGCTGCCAGGGCGCCGATATTAGCCCAGCGCTCAGGAGAAATGCCGCTCAAAGGACCGACTATATTTACTATTAACGAAGCGATTCCGATATTGATTCCCAAGCCAATAAAACTGATAACAATAAATTGACTAAATTCCTTCAAAGAAGCGGCTGGTCGAGATCCGCCTGCGCCAAGCTGATCATTGCCAACGCCTTTCTGCGCCCGCGCAAAAGTCCAATATTTATTCCAGAAATAACTGTTTATTACCGCAACAGCAAAAGACGCGCCTTTAAACATTGAATACCACCACCCGGTGGCAATGCCGCTCAAAAAAATTAGGGTATTAAGAACGCCTAGGTCCAAAAGGGTATTTAGTGTGCCAACAGCCACAAATTTTGCAAACTGCAAAAAAACCGGAATGCGCCTGCCGATTAAAAAAGAAAATACTAAGGCCAAATTGGCGAAAACTATCAATAACAAAACCGTTAATAAAATATTGGCGAAACCCAGTTCAAAAAAGGGAAGCTGGATATTCTTTAAAATGGGCGCGAGTAAAAGACCGACTAAAAAACCTATCAGGGAAACGAGCAAATAATCGATTTTTCTGCCTAAAAAAATAGACATTAAAATTGAATAAAGTTTAAAATTTTATTAATTAAATCCGGCTGATTTTTTAGAATATCTGTGCCGTGACCGCCCGAATCATAAATTTGAATTTTTGATTCAATGCCAGCCGGCACCAATTTATAAAGTTTTTGATTTTCTTCTGCATTTTCGCCATCATCGCGACTGGAAATGAAAAACGCTTTCTGTCCGGTTTTAAGATTTTTTACCAACGGTTCTGTTGCGATGCGGCGATAATTCAAGCCCGGCGAAAGCAAAATCACTGTTTTAAATTTCGGATGCTCGCTAATATATTGCAAAGATAAATTAGCGCCGATGGAAGCGCCGATAAAAATAACCCTGTCGCTGGTCGCTTTTTTCTCTTCTATTAAGTAGCTGACCGCCGCCTCTAAATCCAGAATGCTTTTTTGGTGGTCAAAGTTCTGACTTAAATAACCATCTGGCCCTCCGTCCGATTCTCCGTGACCCCGCAAATCAATCACCAAAGAGGCGTAACCGAAATCCTGAAATCTTTCGGCTATTTCACCATAAGATTCTTTGGTTGCCGGCATCATATGAACCATAATCAGCCAGCCAAAGGGTTGTTGGTATTTTGATATATCAATACTTCTATAATTAGCGGCAATTTTTACGTTATCCTTCGTTATCAGAAAAATTTTTTCCATATTTTTATATTGGCGGCCATCCACGTTTTCGCTTATATCCATTTGTTTGTTTTGGGGGATAAGAAAACTCAAACCAGACAGCCCAATGATGGTGGCGGCTGCCACTAAAATAATTATAACGCTAACAGTGGTTTTTTTAAACATCATGCTTTGACTCTTTTATTTTGGCTATCTTATCTCGTAGATTATGCTAACATTTACTATTACTTCCTGGATGCCTGGTTGAATTTGCGGAATGACTGGAGCGGGTTCTGCTCCGCCAAAATCTAGCGTTTTAACTTCTTGATAGCGGACAACCGGCCCTCCTTGATATTCCGAAAAACCGACCACCTTGCCTAATTTTACTCCGTTTTTGGACGCCATCTCTCCGGCTTTCTCCCGGGCTTTGGAAAAAGCTTTATCCCGCGCCTCGGCTAAATATCTTTCCGGTTCGTCAATGTCAAAAGAAATCGAATCTATTTGATTAATTCCCAGGTCCGGCAAGCCAGCTAAAATTTTCCCTGTCTTCTCCAGATTGCGAATTTTTATCAGGGCGGTTTGCGTCAATCTATAACCGCTTATAAATGTTCTTCTTGTTTTTTCGTCATATTCGTAACTCGGACTTAAATTATACTGACTGGTGGCAATATCTTTTTCCTCAATGCCCTGCGATTTGGCAAAGTCAATTGCTTTATTCATTTTTTTATTGTTTTCTTCGGCAATTTTATCGGGATTAAAGCCTTCTGAAACAACCGAAAACGAAACTTTAGCTATATCCGGCGAAGCCATTGCTTTTCCTTCTGCCGAAGTTGTAATTGTCTTTGCCGGCGTCAAAGAGTCGGCGTATTTTCTTGCTGGTCCCCAGAAAAGAGAATAAACAACGACCAAGGTTAAAAATCCCAAAAACGCAACGATGGCTTGATTTTTTAATTTTGTATCATCGTTTGGCATAATAAATTAAATTTTGCAATTTTTTATTTTAATTTGCGATTTTTATTATTTTTTTGATTTCATTTTTCTCTAAGCTGGCGCCGCCGACCAAGACGCCGTTAATTTCCGGATATTTTATAAAACTTCCAATATTTTTACTATCCACCGAACCGCCGTATAACACTTTTTGGCTTTGCGTTTTAAATTTTGAATTAAGAATGTTTTTAATGAATTTTATTATTTCCCGGGCATCGGCTGGATGACAAAAATTATCAGAGCCAATTGCCCAAACAGGCTCGTACGCCACAATAAGAAAATCATAAATTTTGGATAGAGAATTATGAATGCCTTTTAAATCTTTTCCGAGCTGATTTTTGATGATTTTTTTTGCTTTTTTTATTTCTAATTTCCGATTCTTAATTCCTAATCTATGTTTTTCTTCGCCAACACACAAAACCGTCTTTAATCCCGTTTTTGCCGCCGCTAAAACTTTTTTATTTATCATCTCATCCGTTTCTTTCAGGTATCGCCGGCGTTCCGAATGCCCGATTATTACGTATTCCACACCTAAATTTTTCAGCATTTTCGGCGAAATCTCGCCGGTATAGGCGCCTTGGCTTTCAAAAAATAAATTTTGAGCGCCCAATTTAATTTTGCTATTTTTATTAATGAAACTGGCCAGTCTGGATAGATAAACGAACGGCGGGCAAACAACGATTTCCTCGTTTTTGATTTGTTTTGAGACGAAATTAAAAAGCTGTTTTGCCTCTTTAAGGGAATCGGGGTTCATTTTCCAATTGAAAATTATAATTTTTTTCATATTACAAACGTTCCGGCGATAGACAACGATAAAACAATTAAGCCGGAAATTAAAATGCCCAAAAAAATCATTATGGCTGCTCGCCGCAAGGGAATGCCAAAAACAAAGGCGGCAATGGTTGCGCTCCAGGCGCCGGTAAAAGGCAAGGGAATCGCCACGAAAATTAGCAACGCCAATCCTTTCCAAATTTCAAAATGATGGTTATGCCGGCTTCTTGTTTTTTCAAAAAGCCAATTAAATAAACGGTTAAAAAAATAAATTCTATGAGACAGCCATTCGGCTAAGTAGTTCCAAAATAAGAGAAGCGGTATCACTGGCAGAAAATTGCCAAAAACCCCCAAGACAAAAGCTTTCTCTGCTGGAAAATTCCATTCTAAAACAGCGGCCGGAATAGCGCCGCGCAACTCAATAATTGGCGAAGCGGCAATTAAAATTGTCAATGCCTCTTTTGAAATATTTTCTACCATTTTATCTTTGTATCTACTTTCGTAGTATTTTAGCGGCTTCATCCGGGTCAACAACAGTAATTTCAATGCCTGTCCCCAATTCAAAACCGGCTGAAATGCTGATTTTCGGCTGAATTTCAATGTGCCAGTGATAATTTTTGTATTTCTCTTTGTCTTTTATCGGCGCGGTGTGAATAAAAAAGTTGTAATCGGGATCATTTATTTTTTTTTCAATTCTCAATAAAGATTTCTGTAAAGCATCAACCACCCACTTTAAATCTTCATCCGTAGTATTTTCAAAATAAGGCAGGTGTTTTTTGGGGAAAATACGAAGTTCAAACGGCTCCCGGGAAACGAAGGGTGTAAAAACAATTGCTCCTTTATTTTCGTAAACAATTCTTTTTTCCTCTTTTTTTTCCCATTCAATCATTGTGCAATGAACACACTTTTTGAATTTTCTGAAATAATGGGCTGAGCCGAAGAGGGAATGCTGGACATCGGGAGGAATGATTGGTAGGGCGATTATTTGATAATGAGGATGGTAAATCGTGGCGCCGGCTTTGGGCCCCCAGTTGTGAAAAATAAAAATATAGCTGAGACAAGGGTCGCTATAAAGCATTAAGTAGCGGTCGCGAAATGCCTGAAAAACTAAATTGGCCGAATCTTTGTTGAGGTGGGTAAAATTATTATTATGGTCTCGGGTGATGAGTATGTCATGATGACCGATTCCTTCCATTACCGAATAAGGACCTTTTTTGAAATTTCTGCCGCAGATTTTCTTTTGAACAAAGACCGGATATTTGTTTTCAATGAGCATTGCTTCCCAATCTCCTTGTTTTAATTTTCCGTCTTTTGTTTTTTTTTCATATAAAAGAATCGGCTTATTGCCAGCTTTTTCCGGGTCTTCAAAAGGACAATCTTTGACGGGCGTTTTTTCTCTCTTCCCTGTTTTTTTTAGTAATTGGAGATGTTTTTTTGCCCGGCCCGGAGCAATTACAATCCAGTCACCGGAAACCAGGTCTTGTCGCAGTTCTGAATTCATAAGATAGAATTTAGAATTTAGGATATAGAATATAGGAATAAAATAAATTTTTACTTTTCGTCCCAAAATCCTAAATTCTATATTCTAAATTCTCGTAATTATTTTATTCTATTGTAATAATACCATTCAAAAATATCTTTGGCTACTGGGACAGCATTAAGACTCCCCTCGCGAGCATTTTCTATCAAAACCAAAATGGCAATTTGTTTATCTGTTGGCGCGTCCGCTTTCTCTAAATCTTCGACGGGCAGATAGCCGACAAAAAACGCGTTGATTTTAGTGTTGCCCTCAACCTGAGCGGTGCCTGTCTTGCCAGCGGCTGGCATAGGCAGATCTGCTAAAAGATGGGCTGTTCCATAAGGTTTTTCTACGGCATCAACCATTCCTTTTTGGATTTTTTTAATCACTTCAATATCCGAAGAAAAATCATCAATGATTTCGGAGGTGTTCTCTTTTATTATTCCTCCATTTTCCGAAATTATTTTTTTAACGACAAACGGTCGGTAAATTTTGCCTCCATTGGTAATCGCGCTGATATAATTAAGAAGCTGAAGCGGCGTAACCAAAAGATCCCCCTGCCCGATGCTGATATTATAAGTATCGCCCAAACGCCAAATTTCTCCGTTTGTCTCTTTTGTTCCTGGATCCGGCAAAAATCCTTCGCTTTCGGAAGGCAAGTCAACACCGGTCTTTCTGCCTAATCCAAATTTCCGCCAATATTCCTTTATTTTCTCAATTCCCAATCCTTTAATACCGCCGAAGCCGCCGCCAACGGTGTAAAAATAAACATTGGAAGAGCGGGCGATGGCTGAGTATAAATTCACCCAGCCGTGAGGCTTCCAATCCAAAAAACGAGAAGGTTCGTCTGGATAATAAGGATTGGGAATTTCCAAATAGCCCGGAGAAAAAATTTCTTTTTCCGGTGTAATAATATTTTCTTTTAAAGCAGCCAGAGCGACCAATGGTTTAATTGTCGAACCAGGCGCATAAACTCCGGAAATCGCCCGATTAAAAAATGGTTTATAAGGATCACCTAGGGATTCGCCTTCGATTTTGTTGTTATTAAAAGTCGGCAAACTGACAATGGCAATCACTTCCCCGCTTTGAACATTCAAAGCCAGGCCAACCCCCGTCTGACTGCCTAAATAACTTAACGCCTGCTTCAATCTATTAAAAAAATAGGATTGAAATTCGGCGTCAATAGTTAAATAAATCTGATAACCCGGGGTGGGATTTTTCAATAATTTACTATCAATCGATTCTCCTTTAACGTTTCGGTAATCTATTATTTTTCCATCTTCTCCCCGCAACTCGCGGTCATAATATGCCTCAAGGCCGCTTTTTCCAATGACGTCGTTAAATAAAAGTTCTGGATTTTTTTTGATATCATTTTTATCAACGAACCCGGTGTAGCCGACCAGATGGGAAAAGGATTCTCCCTTAAAATACTCTCTCTTAAAATCATCTTCTATTCTGATGGCCGGCAAATTGAGATTTTTGATTTTAATAACCTGATCTATATTCAATTGTCTTGCAACGGTTAAAGAGTTTTGTTTTTCTAAATCAACGCCTTTAAGTAATTCTTCTATATATCCTTTCGGCAGGCCAAGAGATTCTTCCAAAATTTTTATGGTTTTTGTTCCTTCCTGCTGATTTTTAAAAAATTCAACAAGCTTTAAGTTTAACCGAAAAGCGGGCAGGTTCTTAACCAGCGATTTGTCAAATCTGTCAAAAATAATACCTCTCTGGGCCCGAACAGTGGTCACGCGCCCCACATTGGCTAGGGCTCGCTCCTTGTAAAAATCGCCCCTCCATAGGCATAAATACATCAATTGGCCAGCGACTGCGACAATAATAATGACCAAGAAAATCGCGACCAATCTAAAAGCTCGCTGGGAAAGCGGCAACTCCAACGGTTCTAAATCTTGAGCCAAGTCATCAAGAACCGCTTCTTCTAAAAAGAGTTCTTTTTTCATACGCGATACCAATATACAAATGCGTGCTAATGATACGAATAAATACTAATAAATTTTTATATTCGTATCCATTAATATAATTAGTATAAATTAGTATATTAGCATCGCATTTCAAAACTGTTTAATAAATCTTAAATCACTCGAATAAAATAATCTGATATCGGGAATATTATATTTAATCATGGCTAATCGATTAAGTCCGAAGCCAAAAGCGAAGCCCTGCCATTCGTAGGGATTATAGCCAACCGCTTCAAAAAGTTTTGGGTGAACCATCCCTGACCCAGCCACCTCCAGCCATCTGCCTCGCCATTTCATAAAAACATCAACGCCCGGCTCAACAAACGGATAATAACTTGGTCTGAATTCAAATTCAATTTCTTTGTTAAAAAGGTTTTTAAGAAGTTCTTCGATAATAAATTTAAAATTCGCCAAAGAAATATCCTTACCAACCATTAATCCCTCCACCTGACTGAAAGTTGTTTCATGAGAAATATCGGTTGCTTCATAACGAAAAACCCTCCCCGGCACAACAATCTGAAACGGCGGCTGATGGGTTTCCATATAACGAATCTGCATCGGTGAAGTATGGGTGCGCAAAAGTAATTTTTGATTTTTGCCTGCCCCGCAAGCCCCGCCAAGGCGGGGTCCTTCGGGGATTTTTGATTTTTGATTTTCTGATTTAATCCAGAAAGTATTCCACGCATCCCTAGCCGGATGGTTATGGGGGATATTTAGGGTGTCAAAATTATAATATTCTGTTTCTATCTCCGGTCCTTCTACCACCGAAAAATTCATCACCAAAAAGATTTGGCGAATTTCTTCTTCAATTTTGCTTAAAGGATGAAGGTGGCCGAGTTTGATTTTGTGGCCAGGCTTGGTAATATCAAGTTCATTTTTTGTCGAGCGCGAATCACGCAGCGAAAATTCCCGAGATTTATCTTCTATTTTTTTCTCTAATTCTTCTTTAAGTTGTTGGATTTGCGGACCGATTTGACGGCGTTTTTCCAGCGGCAAATCCTTGAGCGAACGCAAGATCCGCGTTACCTCTCCTTTGCGACCAAGATATTTGATTCTAATTCTCTCCGATTCTTCAAAATTTTTTGCCGTTTCTATTTCCGCCAAAGCAATTTTTTTAATTTTTTGAATCATGCTTCTGGTGCCGGTGGCAGGAATTGAACCTGCGACATTCGCTTTATGAGGGCGATGTTCTGCCACTGAACTACACCGGCTAATATGTTGCGGGGGTCGGATTTGCACCGACGCTCTTCAGGTTATGGGCCTGACGACCTACTTGCTGGTCCACCCCGCGATTTAATTATATTCACATTTCATCTTAAATCAAGTATTATTTTGTTATGAAAATCGCCATTTTGGGTTTTGGCAGAGAAGGAAAATCGGTCTTAAAATTTCTTAAAAAAAGCGGCCCCCGAGCCGATATTAAAATCCTTGACCAAAAATTGGACAAAAATTATCTCAAAAATTTGAGCGATTTCGACGTTGTTTATCGCTCGCCCGGCGTACCTTATAACCTGCCGGAAATCAAGCAAGCCGTAAAAAAAGGTATTAAATTTTCCAGCGCCACCAAATTATTTTTTGAAGAAATACAGAAATTAAAAATAGAGAGACGCAGAGCGGCAAGGAAAAACATAAAGATAATCGGCATTACCGGCACCAAGGGCAAAGGAACAACCGCCACCCTGCTTTATAAAATTTTACAAACCTGTGGCAAAAAGGCGTTTCTCACCGGTAATATCGGTGTGTCTCCCCTTGATATATTGCCGCGTTTGTCCGCCTTAAAGCCGGGCCAATCTGCGTTTATTGTGTTGGAATTATCCAGTTTTCAACTTCAAGATATGCAGGTTTCGCCGCCTATTGCCGCGGTTTTGGATATTTTTCCCGAACATTTGGACATTCACAAAAATCTCCGCGAATATTTTGACGCCAAAACAAATATCGCTAAATGGCAGAAAAAATCCGACAAAATATTCTATTTCGGCGACAATCGCTGGAGTAAACGGATTGCCTCAAAAAGCCGGGGTAAAAAAAATCCGGTCCAATGCCAAAATATTGAATGTCCTGATATTAAAAAATTTTTAGGAACCTCCGGCGTCCAAAAAATAGTAAAAATCCCCGGCTTTCATAATATAAGAAACATTTTAATAGCCGCTGCCGCCGCCCGCTCGCTCGGCTGCCAAAAAAATAAAATTATAAAGATTGTTAAAAGCTTCAACGGCAATGAACATCGGCTGGAATTTGTGCGAAAAATTAAAAGAATAAAATTTTATAACGATTCCGCCTCCACCAACCCCCAGACAGCGGCCGCGGCGATCCGCGCTTTCAAAGAGCCAAAAATTTTAATTGCCGGCGGCAGGGATAAGGGATTAAATTATTCCCCTCTCGCCAAAGCCCTTAAAAACTCCAATACAAAATTAGTTATTTTATTCGGCGAAAATAAACGTAAAATTCAAAAAACTGTCTCAAAATCAGGTGTCCCGATAAAATTAGTCAAAGATTTAAAGACCGCAGTCGATGCCGCTTACCGAAATTCTGAATTCTATTTTCTAGATTCTAAATTCTTACATATTCTCTTCTCCCCTGCTTCTACTAGTTTTGATATGTTTATAGACTACGTTGACAGAGGCAAAAAATTTAAAGAACTTGTTTGGAAATTGAAATAATTGATTTGTTTTAATAAAAAAGGTAGGATTTATTTAATGCGGGCGTGGTGAAGCCTGGTTATCATGCGTCCCTGTCACGGACGAGTTCACGGGTTCAAATCCCGTCGCCCGCGCAAAAAATCGCCACGCACCCGGATTGCACTTTTTGCGAAAAAGAAAAATATTTTTCACACCGCCGAGACAAACCCGAAATATTCAACGCCAATGCATTTATTATTCATTTAAAATGAAATTATGAAAAAATATCAAAAAGAATTAGACGATTGGTTTAAAGAAAACGACTGGAAATACTGGTCGCCTCTATCAATTTTGGCTAGGCTTTATGAAGAATGTGGTGAATTTGCAAGATTGGTTAATCATCTATATGGAGACAAACCAAAAAGAAGCGATGAGGAAAAACAAGAATTAGAAGAAGAAATTGGAGATATTATTTATACTCTTATCTGTTTTGCTAATTCAAATAATATCGATTTGGATAAAGCAATAAGAAGGAGTTTTGATAAGGTCATTAATAGGGACAAAGATAGGTATAATAAAGAGAAACAATCTTAAAAATAAAATTAATGGATAAAAATCTATACGACATCTTAAAAGAACGCGGATTTATTGAGCAGACGACTACCGAGAATGGCCTTCGGCACTTGCTTGACGGACAAAAAATTACTTTTTACATCGGTTTTGACCCAAGCGCTTCAAGTTTACACATCGGACATTTAATTCCTTTAATGGCCATGGCTTGGGCGCAAAAACTCGGGCATCGACCGATTTTTCTGGCTGGCGGTGGCACTGGCTTGGTGGGCGACCCGAGCGGTAAAGACAAAGCCAGACCGATAATGACACGGAAACAAGTCAATCAAAATGTTCAAGCACTAAAAAAGCAAGCCTCAAAAATTCTTAATTTTAATAAAAACCATGCCTTGCTTTTGAATAATGCTAATTGGTTGACTAAACTTAATTATATTGAATTCCTCCGTGATTTTGGCGTGCATTTCAGTGTCAATAGAATGCTGACTCACGAAGCGATAAAAAGCCGGTTGGCAAAAGGAATGTCTTTTTTGGAATTTAATTACCAACTGCTTCAAGCATACGATTTCTGGTATCAATTTAAGCATTATAATTGTGTGGCTCAACTTGGTAGTTCTGACCAATGGGGCAATATTTTAGCTGGAATTGAACTCATTCGCCGATTAGAGAGAAAAGAGGCCTATGGCGCTGTTTTTTATTTGCTTACGACCTCGACTGGCAAAAAAATGGGTAAAACCGAAAAAGGCACGGTCTGGTTAGACCCGAAAATGACTTCGCCCTATGATTATTATCAATATTGGATTAATACCGATGATAAAGATGTCAAAAAATTCTTTCTAATTTTCACTTTTTTATCAATAGAACAAATAAAAAAATTATGGCAGTTAAAAGGCGCTGAAATTAGAAAGGCCAAAGAAATTCTGGCTTATGAAGCAACAAAAATCGTTCATGGAAAAGCAACAGCCGAAAAAACCAGAAGCGCTTCCCGCGCTCTTTTTGACAAAGAGAAAAGTAAGGCGAATTTAATTCCCACCACCCTTATTAGCAAGGGGGCGTTAAAAAGGGGGATTTTGATTGCTAAATTGTTCAATATGACCGGCTTGGCCAAATCTGTTTCCGAAGCCAGAAGATTAATTCTTCAGGGCGGCGGTTATCTCGGTGAAGAAAAATTGCATAATCCCAATCTTTTAATAACCGGGGGCGATTTTAGAGGCGGCGAATTACTATTGAGAGCCGGCAAGAAAAAATACCGCAGAGTGAAACTCGCAGAAAAATAATATAACAGCGCTGGCATTATATCTTAGCAAAATACGACTCCGCTTCTAATCTATGAGATTCAGTTCCTGAAAGGTTTTTTTGTAGATTTCAATAATTATTCCCGCCTCATTGGGGGTGATTACAAAATCCGGTTCTGAAACAAGCCGGCTTTTAAATTTGTGAGCCTGCCGAAGTTCTTCGATATTAGAAATCTGTTCCGGGCTGATTTGCGCCAGCCGCTCTTCCAAACCTCTGCCGGGATAATTAACTATTTTTAAAATTTCATCTAAAAGCTGGTCTGCTTCAAAAACGGCTATTTTAAGTTGATTCTCTTTTTTTGTTTTTAATTTTCTTTGGATCTCTTTCCAGGCCTTAAGCGTGCGGCGCTTTGAAATATCGGCGCCGCTAATCACCTCAAAAAAATGCTCTATTTTTTCGCCGATAATATCGGTTTTAACAAAAAAATAAATAATTAAAAATAAAAGAATGCCGGAAATAAATAACGAAATAAACTGAAAAAACCATAAATTATCAATGATAAAATTTATGATATGGCCCATAATAATCATAATAATTTTTCGTAATATTGGCCGACGCCCAAAATGTCAGTTTCGCGAAATGGTTTGCCAATTAACTGAAATCCGACCGGCAGCTCTCCGTCTCCTCTTTTATACTTTTTTATCGGAATGGAAATTGCCGGCAAACCGGCCAAATTAACAGGAACAGTAAAAATATCCGACAAATACATGGCTAGCGGGTCATCAACTTTTTCGCCGATTTTGAAAGCCGGGGTGGGTGAAATCGGCGTTAAAATAACATCCACCTCTTGAAATGCTTTGTTGAAATCTTTCTTGATTAATCGGCGAACTTTTTGCGCCTTGGCATAATAAGCGTCGTAATAACCGGCAGACAAAACAAAGGTTCCCAGAATAATTCTTCTCTTTGCTTCATCGCCGAATCCCCTGCCCCGCTGTCGGAAATAAATTTTCTCTAACGCTGATTTAGGCTGGTTAACGCGTTGATTTTCGCTCATGTATTCACTCTCTTTCGCGCGGGAATCCGCGTCTATCCGCGCGTAACGAATACCGTCGAATCTTGCCAAATTCGCGCTAACTTCGGCAGACATAATTATATAATAACAAGACAAAGCGTATTTGGTGCGAGGTAGACTTATTTCTCTAAACTCTATTTTCAGAGATTTTAAAAGTTTAATCGCTTCGTCAATCGCTAACCGTGTCTGTTTATCTAAACCGCCGGCAAAATATTCTTTTGGCAATCCAATTTTCATTTTTCTAATTCCTTCTAAACTAAATTCCTTGCTATGCTCTAGCACAGCATCATAATCCACCGAAGTTGAATCTAATGCGTCTCTTCCCTTTATAGCTTCAAATAAAATTTTGGCGTCCTCAACCGTTTTGGTTATCGGCCCTATTTGATCCAAACTGGAAGCCATGGCAATTAAACCATAACGGGAAACCGCTCCATAAGTGGGTTTTAGGCCGACTACCCCGCAAAATCCGGCTGGTTGACGGATTGAACCACCGGTGTCGGAACCAAGCGCCGCCACGGCCATATCAGCGGCTACGGCCGCGGCCGAACCGCCCGATGAACCGCCCGGCACCCTTTCTAAATCACAAGGGTTTTTTGTAGTCTTAAAGGCGGAATTCTCCGTTGAAGAACCCATGGCGAATTCATCCAAATTGGTTTTACCCGGAAAAATCGCGCCGGCCTGTTTTAGTTTTTTAATAACCGTGGCGTCGTAAGCCGCCCGGTAATTGGCCAAAATTTTGGAGCCAGCCGTGGCCGGCTCACCTTCAATTAAAATATTGTCTTTAATGGCCAGGGGCGCGCCAGCCAAAATTGGCAATTCTCTCTTTTCTGCCAGCCAGACATCGACTTGGTTTGCCTGAGACAAAGCTAAATCCTTGGTTAATCTTAAATAGGCGTTAATTTTCCTGTCTTTTTCTTCAATATAAGCCAAGAACTCTTGGGTAATTTCAAAAGCGGAAAATTTTTTATCGGTTAAGCCCTCGTGAATTTTTTTGATTGTTAAATTTGATAAATCCATTTTATTCAAAAACCGGCGGCACTTTTAGGTAGTCGTTTTCTTTTTGAGGAAGGTCGTCTGTTAATTTTGAACTTTGGGTTCTTGATTTTGGATTTTCTTCGTCTTCCCGAAAAACGTTATTTTCTATTGTTCCGCCTTCGACAGGACGAAGCGAGTCTTCGGCGAGACGAAATCCGCCAGCCATCGGCTCAACTCTTTCGGTGTCCACTCCTTTTAATTCCTCAAAATACCCCAAAATATTTTGGAGGTCGTTTAATAATTTTTCCTCACTTCTTTCATCTAATTCAATCCGGCTAAGTTCAGCTAAATATTCCAAGGTTTTTTTATTGATTTCTGAGGCCATAAATTATTTTAATAATAGCAATTTCTAAAAATTACTCAATTTTGGAGTTCAGGCAAGAAATTTGCCGGCTTGAATTTCCCAAAGCCTTTGATAGGTGCCTCCTTGACAAAGAAGTTCTTCATGCGACCCCTCTGCGATGATATAGCCATCCTCAATCACAATAATTCTATCCATCTGACGGATAGTAGAAAGACGATGAGCAATAGCAAGCACTGTACGATTAACCATAAGTTCTTTTAAGGCGTCTTGAATAAGCGATTCGGACTCTGAATCTAAGCTTGACGTCGCTTCATCCAAAACTAAAATCGGTGGATTCTTGAGAATGGCCCTTGCGATGGCTACGCGCTGGCGTTCACCGCCCGAAAGCTTAACTCCTCGCTCGCCGACATAAGTTTCATAACCACAAGGAAAGGTATTGATAAACTCATGACAGTGTGCCTTTTTGGCTGCTTCGATAATTTCTTTGTTGGTTGCGTCGCGACGGCCGTAAAGAATATTTTCACGGATAGTGCGATGAAACAGAATCGGCTCTTGGGGCACCATTGCAATATTATCCCACAAACTTTCTTGAGTGACAGCCGTAATTTCTTGACCATCAATAGAAATTTTTCCGCTATCCACGTCGTAAAAACGGCATAAAAGCAAGGCAAGGGTGGACTTACCAGCGCCCGAAGACCCCATAAACGCAACTTTTTCGCCGGCCCTAATATTAAGAGAAAAATCATTAAGGACTCTTCTGGTTTTCTGAAAACCAAAATTAACATTTTGGAATTTAATTTCACCTTTTTTAATTTGAAGCGGTTTCGCGATTTTTGCGTCTTTAATTTCATGCGGCATATTAAGAATATCAACCATTTCAGCTGCGTCTGCAAAGCCCTCGAAAAGGCGGCGAAGCATGCGACCAAAATTAAAAATTTTATCAAATAAATTAAAAAGATATAGCTGAATCAAAAGGAAATCGCCTACCGTAAGAATCCCCCTGCCCCAAAGAATTATTGCTACGTAAACTATGCCAATATTAATTATAAACATCATAAATGTTTGTACCGCATCTATCACCTCATTCAAATTCCAAGTAAAAAACCTAATTCTCCAAAGATTATT
>Ga0194126_10000924_pt1 | contig 49741 bp, 39 predicted proteins | sample TA2KigC150mmetaG_FD_148641 | JGI IMG/M metagenome (GOLD analysis project Ga0194126, IMG submission 148641) | Freshwater microbial communities from Lake Tanganyika, Tanzania - TA2015035 Kigoma Deep Cast 150m | ecosystem: Environmental > Aquatic > Freshwater > Lake | place: Tanzania: Lake... | reverse complement strand
CGGCCGCGGGAACTCCCGCGACTCTCCAAGAACACGCCGCCCACCCATGCTTTCTAACGGGCGCCTCAGCGGCGGGGCGGGAAGGGGAGGGGGAATCGGATTGGATTCACCTCCGGCCCCCGCCCCGCCCGCTGCAGGCGCGAGTTAGAAAGAGGACGCAGCGATCGCGACCACCGTCCGCCTAGCGCCTTGCTCGGAGCACTCCGAGCACGAGGTTCTCTTCGGGGACCTGCGTCCCACCGCCGGCGCTAGGCGGCGGAGCGACCACAGGGTTCGTCGCAAACCGCTGACGACTTCTGTGTTCCCTCTCTCACAGCGTCGATCGCGGGAGTTCTCGGCCGCGGGAACTCCCGCGACTCTCCAAGAACACGCCGCCCACCCATGCTTTCTAACTACCATTCGACTGTTCCACCATAACAGATATCCATGCAAGGGGAAACGGGACATCCCGGGCGTTGAGCCGAGGATCGAGAACCTGCAACGCGATGCAAGAAAGAACTGTGCGAGACGGGAAACGCGGCGGGCTCGTCAAGATCGACCGCAAGCCACGCACGCGTGGCTGCACCACCATGGGCGGGGCCCGCGGTCCGCGCTTTCACCCCCCTACCTGCAATACTCCCTCCTCCCGCAGGAATCGCAGAAGGCGCCGGACCAGATCTCGTCGAAGATCGATGCGTGAAGGCGGACGATCGCGGGGTCCTTCGTCGCGAACCCGATCTCGAAGTTCCGCCTCTCCGGCTTCTTGACGCCGAGACCGGCCCCGGTGAAGTTCGCGCTCCCCGCATAGAGAAACGCGCCGTCCACGAGAACCATCTTGAGATGAGCGCGCGGGCAGAAGAGCATCTCGAAGCGCTCGCTCGACGAGAGAACGCCGCTCGCGTCGATTTCCTCGCGGAATCTCCGCGACGGGGGCGCGCCGTGCAGGATCCGGATCAACACGCCGCGCTCCGCCATCTCCTCAAAGGCGCGAACGATCGAGACGTAACGTTTTCCCTTCCGAATCCGGATCTCCTTGACGTTGGCGGTCGCGATCCGGACGGACTCCTGCGCCGCGAGCATCCCCTCTTCGACCACGATCGAGTAGTGCTCTTCGTCTCGGAGGAAGCGGATCGGCGGGCCTTCGGTCATCGCGAAGAGAGGCGGCGGACGACGACGACCGTGGCGTCATCCTCCCATCGGGAGCGAGTATGGTCGAGCGCCGCGCGGAAGACGGCATCGAGGATCTCTTTCGCGGAGAGACCGCGGTTCGCGAGAATCGTGTCCTGAAGACGCGCCTCCCCGAACTGCTCTCCCTTTCGGTTCGCCCTCTCGATGATGCCGTCGGAGAACGCCACGAGAAGCCCGCCCCGATCGATATGCGCGAAGCCGCGCTTGAAGCGGATCTCGGGGAGCGGTCCGAGAACCGAGCCGCCGACGTCGAGCCGGAACACGCCGCGGTCGAGGACGAGAAACGGCGGGTTGTGCCCCGCGTTCACGTACATGAAGTTTCCGTTTCGTTCGAGCTCGCCGTAGAAGAGAGAGACGAACTTCGTCGAGAGCGTGCTTCGATGAATCACCGCGTTCAGCTTCCGGAGCGCCGGCGTGATCTTCATGTCCTTCTCGACGCCCATGCGAAGCCCCGTGACGACGTCGCGCACGAGAAGCGCCGCGGGGAGACCGTGGCCGCTCGCGTCGCCCACCGCGATCCCCATCACCTCCTCGTCGAGCGGAATGAAGTCGTAGAAATCCCCGCCGACGACCTCGGTGGTCTCGGCGCGCGCGGCGATTTCGTATCCGGAAAACAACGGGATGCGGTCGGGGAAGAGGCTTCGTTGGATCGTGCGCGTCTCCTCGAGATCCGCCCGGAGCCACTCATGCTCGAGGCGATAACCGAGGGCGTTCCGGATCGCGTTCAGCGAGAACTCGATCGTCTCCCGCTCCCATCCCTCGGCGAGACCGAACGCGAGCACCCACTCCCTCTCGCCTCCGACGACGATCGCGGCCGAAGTCGTGCCGCCCACGACCTCTTGCTCGAAGGCCGGATCGATGCCGGGCGTCGCCGCGTCGAAGATGTAGCACCGGTGTTGGAGGAGGAGGCGGACGGGCGGGTAGTCCATCGAAAGGCGGAAGCCCTGCGGGCTGGCGATCGGGCTCTTCCGATCGGAGATGAGCACGAGCTCGCCGCCGATGATCTCGTAGGCGCGCCCGTTCCGGATCGAGAGCTCCTGGCCGAACTCCTCCACGAGGTCGCGGAGCACGGTGGAGATCAGCTCCTGATGCTTGACTCCCGAAGCGATCTGGATCTTCGAGAGAAGGGCGTCGAGCTTGCGATAGAACGTTTTCGGATCGCTGATGGCCATTCGATGCCTCCCGCTTCGCGGTGATGGTAGGGGAGCGGATACCCGGGCGCAAGGGACATTCCGCGGCCGATCGCCGCCGAAGCCGCGGTGCGGGGCCTCGGCGGATCGGCGCTCCTCCGGTTTCGTGAAAACCGGCGCGGTACGCCCGCCGCGTGCTTGTTTTTCCCTTGCCGCGCGGCGGATCGTTAACTAAACTCACAGGTCTTCGGGTGAAAGGCGATGGAAGGGGAAAAGGGGAAGGCGAGCCGTCTGAAGAAAGGTCTTGCCGCCCTCAAAGAGGCTCAGAAAACCGAAGCCGCGCTGGGACGCCACCTTCATCTGGGTCTCACGCTGGCCGCCTCGACCCTCCTGTTCTTCTACGCGGGCTACCGGCTGGATCGCTGGGCAGGAACCCTCCCGATCTTCACCCTTGTAGGGACTTTTCTCGGCGCTGTCGGAGGTTTCGTGTACCTCTACCGCGAGCTGACCGCCGGGGAGAAGAAGAAGAGGTAGTGCGGCCGTGAGACATCCTGAGCGGGTGTTCGTGATCGGATCCGTCGCGACCAGCGCGATCCTGTTCCTTTCGCTTCGCCCGATCTTCCGCGCTTCGTTCGGCGCCGAGGCGTCCGCGACGCTTGCTTACGGGATCGCGGTTTCTCTCGTCGCCGTCGCGGCGAGCTTCTTTCTCCTGATGCGCGCGCTTCCCGCGTCGCACCGCTCCTTTCAGATCGTCTTTCTCGGAGGAATCCTGGGGCGGCTCGTTCTGTTCGGCGGCGCGGTGGGGGTGGGGTTCGCGCTTTCCGGACTGAACGGAAGGGGGGCGGCGCTCGCGATCGTCTCGGCCTTCGTTCCTCTCACCGCGCTCGAGCTCTTGTGCATCGTGCGGGGCCGCGCCGCCCGCTGCGCGGCACGCCCGAAGGAATGAAGCGATGAGCGGAACCGAAGCGATCGCAAGAGGAGCGCACGAGGCGGCGGCTCACGCGGACCACTCGGCCGATCACTTCGATTTCGTCCATCTGTTCCATCACCTGCAGGACGAGGTCCTCGTCCCGCTCCCCTCTTTCCGCGTCGGGGGGGCGACGTTCGATCTTTCGATCACGAAGGCCGTCCTGATGATGTGGATCGCCGGGGTGCTTTCGCTCTTCATCTTTGGCGGGATCGCGAGACGATTGCGTCGCGCGGATGTCCCGCTCGGAACGGTGACCAACCTCTTCGAGGCGATCATTCTCTTCGTGCGGGACGACATGGTGTACGAGATCATGGGGAAGGGATCGGGACGCCGCTTCACGCCCTACTTCCTCACGCTCTTCTTCTTCATTCTCTTCTGCAATGTTCTCGGCCTCGTGCCGTTCATGGCGACCGCGACGGGGAACCTCGCGGTCACCGGCGGGCTCGCGTTCCTCACATTTCTTCTCACGCAGGGGGCCGGCGTCCGCGAGCAGGGGCTCGGGACCTATCTCCGGAGCCTCGTGCCGCCCGGCATGCCGATCTTTCTTCTTCCGATCATGATCCCGATCGAGATCGTCGGCCATTTCATCCGGCCGTTCGCCCTCACGATCCGCTTGTTCGCGAACATGACCGCGGGCCACGTGGTGATTCTCTCGCTGCTCGGGCTGATCTTCCTCTTCCAGGCGGTCGCCGTCGCGATCCCCGCCATCGCTTTCGCGCTTTTCATCAACATGCTCGAGCTGTTTGTCGCGTTTCTTCAGGCATATATTTTCGTGTTCTTGTCGATCTTGTTCGTCAACGCCGCGATACACCCGGAGCATTGACGGCCTGCGGGTCGCGAGGCCGGCCGGGTGCGCCGCGGAAGGGAGTAAACGAGGAGGGACAGACGAAATGGAAATCGGAAACATCGCCGCCGGGTTCGGAGCGGGCCTCACGGTCTTGGCCGCGGGGATGGGGATTTCGAAGCTCGCGGCCGCGGCTCTCGAGAGCATGGGGCGGCAACCGGAGGCAGCGGGGGATCTTCGCACGTCGATGATCATCGCCGCGGCTCTGATCGAGGGGGTCGCGTTCTTTTCTCTCGTGATCTGCATGCTCCTGGCGACCAAGTAGGCGCGCGAGCGATCGGGGAGCGGGAATGGACAAACTTCTCAGCATCAGCCCAGGACTCGCGATCTGGACGGTCGTGAGCTTTCTCGCGTTCTTCTTTCTTCTGCGCAAGATCGCGTGGGGGCCGGTTCTTCAGGCGCTCGAGCGCCGCGAGAAGAGAATCTTCGACGCGATCGAGGCCGCGGAGCGCGCGAAGGAGGAAACCGCGCGAGTTCTGGAGCAACAAGCCGAGGCCCTGACGCGCGCCCGGGAGGAGGCCCGCAGGATCGTCGCGGAAGCGGCGGCCGAGGCCGGCGCTCGCGGCGAGGAGATCCTCGCCGGTTCACAGCGTGAGGCAGAGAGGCTCTTGGAGCGAGCGCGCGTCGAGATCCGGAGCGAGGAAGCGCAGGCGGTCGACCGCGTGCGGCGGGAAGCGGTCGACTTGGCGCTCGAGGCGGCGGCGAAACTGATCGGCCGCGCGATGAGCGAGGCGGACCACCGGCGTCACGTGGAGGAGTTCGTGGCGGAGGCGACGCGGTCCGCGGACGGGAAGCGGTCGTGAACGCGGGAGCGGGACCTCTCCTTCGCGTTTACGCCGGCGCGCTCTTCGAGCTGGCTCGCGAGAAGGGAGAGCTCGAGGAGCGAAAGGCCGAAGCGGAGCTTCTTCTCGATGTTCTCGATCGAGAGAAGCGCATCGGGAGAGTTCTTGTTTCTCCGCGCGTGACGGCCTCGCGCAAGACCTCTTTTGTCCGCGAGGTTTTCGGCGACCATTTTTCTCGAGACCTTCGAAGCTTCGTTCTTCTCCTCGTCGAGAAGAACCGTCAGGTCTTCTTGCGCGAGATGCTCGGGACGTTCGTCGAGCTTTGCGAAGAAGAGAAGGGAGATCTGCGCGGACGCGTGACGACGGCCGCCCCTCTCGCGGAAGAGGACGCAGCCGCCCTCGTCGAGGAGCTTTCAAGGCGCGCCGGTAGGCGCGTGATTCTCGAGAAGACCGTGGATCCGCAACTTCTCGGCGGAGGAGTTCTCCGGATCGGAGACATCCTTGCGGACGGAAGCCTCAGGAGGCGCATTCGGGAGCTGAGATTGAGACTTCTCGCCCCGCCCGGAACATAGAGGAGCAGCTGGTTCATGAAGATAAGACCCGAAGAGATTACTTCGGTAATCAAGCAAAAGATCCGCGCGTTCGACCGGGATCTCGAGATCGAGGAGGTCGGAACGGTCCTCGAGGTCGGGGACGGGGTGGCGCGGGTGCACGGCCTTCGCTCAGCGATGGCGAGCGAAATGCTCGAGTTCGGCGAGGGCGTGTACGGAATCGCGCTGAACCTGGAAGAGGACTCGATCGGTGCCGTGATCCTCGGAGAGTACCTTCGTATCGTGGAGGGCCAGGAGGTGCGGCGGACCGGCCGGATTCTCGATGTGCCGGTCGGCGAGGCACTGATCGGACGCGTTGTGAACCCGCTCGGTCAACCGCTCGATGACAAAGGTCCCGTGGAGGCAAGTTCCCGTCGCCCGGTGGAGTTCCACGCGCCGGGCGTCGTGCATCGTCAGCCGGTGAAACAGCCCCTTCAAACCGGTCTCAAGGCGATCGACTCGATGATCCCGATCGGAAGAGGGCAGCGGGAGCTCATCATCGGCGACCGGGGGACGGGGAAGACGGCCATCGCGATCGACACGATCATCAATCAGAAGGGCCAAGGGGTGAAGTGCTTCTACGTCGCGATTGGCCAGAAGGCCTCGACGGTGGCCGGCGTCGTCGAGCGGCTCGCCGCGTCCGGCGCGATGGACTATACGACCGTCGTCTTCGCGGGCGCGAGCGATCCCGCGCCCCTTCAGTATATCGCGCCGTACGCGGGCTGCGCGATGGCCGAATATTTTGTGTATGAGAAGAACGAAGACACGCTCTGCGTCTACGACGATCTGTCCAAGCAGGCGAACGCGTACCGGCAGCTCTCCCTCGTTCTCCGAAGACCGCCGGGCCGCGAGGCGTATCCGGGCGACATCTTCTATCTTCATTCTCGGCTTCTCGAGCGCTCCGCGAAGCTCTCCGAAGCCAAGGGTGGAGGATCCCTCACGGCGCTCCCGATCATCGAGACCCAGGCGGGCGACGTCTCCGCCTACATTCCGACGAATGTCATCTCGATCACGGACGGACAGATATTTCTGGTGAACGACCTCTTCTTCGCGGGTGTTCGTCCGGCGATCAGCGTGGGTATTTCGGTTTCCCGAGTCGGGGGAAACGCGCAGGTCCGCGCCATGCGCCAGGTCGCCGGTTCGCTTCGGCTCGACCTCGCCCAATACCGGGAGTTGGAGGCGTTCGCGCAGCTCGGGACGGAGCTCGACAAGACGACGCAGGCGCAGCTCGACCGAGGAGTCCGCCTGGTGGAGCTCTTGAAGCAACCGCAGTACAAACCGATGCCGGTCGAGGAGCAAGTCGTGTCGATTTACGCGGGAACCAAGGGCTTTCTCGACGACGTCCCGGTCGCGAAGGTCCGCGATTTCGAGGCGAAGTTCCTCGCGTTCATGCGGGAAGCGTGCGGCGGAATTCTCCGAGACATCGCCGAGAAGAAAGAGATCACGAAAGAGAACGACGCGGCTCTCGCGGCGGCGCTCCTTGAGTTCAAGGCCGATTACGCGAAAGAGTAGGCGGGCGCTCGATGGCGAAGATGCGCGAGATCGGAAGGCGGATTCGGAGCCTTCAGAAAACGAAGCAGATCACGAAGACGATGGAGCTCGTCGCGACGTCCCGAATGAGAAAGACGCAGCGGCGCGCGCTCGCGGCGCGCCCGTACGGAAAGAAGCTGGAGGAGATCCTCAGAGCGGCGGGGCCAGGGGCGCGCGAGGAGGAGTTTCTCCTTCTTCGGGTTCCGGAGACGAGGCGCAGGGTCGGCCTTCTCGTCGTCACGTCGAACCGCGGGCTCTGCGGCGCGTTCAACGCGAACGTGCTCCGGCTCGCGCGCCGATCGATCGAAGGGCTGCGCCTGGAAGGGATCGATGTCGAGATCCACACGGTCGGAAGAAAAGGCGCGAACGCTCTCCGCTACCGGGGGTACGCGATCGCCTCCTCGCGTTCGGATATCGGGGATCGTCCGACCATGGCGCAGGCATCCGAGATCGCCGGTCTCTTCATCGACGAGTTTCTCCGAGGAACGATCGACGAGCTCCGGGTCGTTTACGCATCGTTCGCTTCGCTCTCGTCGCAACCGCCGGTCACGGAGGTTGTTCTGCCGTTCCCGGCTCTCGAAGAGGAAAGGGCGCGTCGCCCGGACTTTCTTCTCGAACCGACGGCGCGGACGATCCTGGGCAATCTGCTTCCCCGCATCGTCGAGCACAAGATCTTTCGGGCGCTTCTTGAGAACGCCGCGGGAGAGCAGGCGGCCAGACGAATCGCCATGAAGAACGCGACGGACAACGCCGAAGAGCTGATCCGTCTCCTGACGAGGAGCTACAATCGCGCCCGCCAGGCCCAGATCACGCAGGAAATCGCGGAGATCGTGGGCGGAGCCTCGGCGCTCGTTTAGGCGCGAAGGAGTCTTGTTCATGAGCATCGGGAAAGTGGTCCAGGTGATCGGCCCCGTTCTGGATGTGGAATTCGAAGAGGAGCACGTGCCGGAGATCTACACTGCCCTCGTCGTCGACGAAGACGTCGACGGCCGCAGGATCCGATTGACCGCGGAGGTGCAGCACCATCTGGGAAGGAATCAGGTGCGGGCGGTCGCAATGTCTTCGACGGACGGTGTGGTCCGCGGGATGCCGGTGAAGAACACCGGGAGCCCGATTACCGTCCCGGTCGGCAACGCGACTCTCGGCCGGCTTTTCAACCTTCTCGGCGAGCCGATCGACGAGGGGCTCCCGATCCCCGCGGGAACGGAGAGAAGACCGATCCACCGCGAGGCTCCTCCCTTCGAGGCGCTGGAACCTCACACGCTGATCTTCGAGACCGGCATCAAGGTGGTCGATCTCCTCGCCCCGTACGTCCGCGGCGGGAAGACCGGCCTCTTCGGCGGCGCCGGCGTCGGCAAGACCGTCATCATCATGGAGCTGATCCACAACATCGCCACCGCGCACGGCGGCTATTCGGTCTTCTGCGGCGTCGGCGAACGGACTCGCGAGGGGAACGATCTTTATTTGGAGATGAAGGAATCTGGCGTCCTCGAAAAGACATGCCTCGTGTACGGACAAATGAACGAACCGCCCGGAGCGCGCCTTCGGGTCGGTCTCTCGGGGCTAACGATGGCGGAATACTTCCGCGATGAATCAAGACAGGATGTTCTTCTCTTCATCGACAACATCTTCCGCTTCTCGCAGGCCGGCTCGGAAGTGTCGGCGCTTCTCGGCCGCATGCCCTCGGCGGTCGGTTATCAGCCGACCTTGGGGACGGAAATGGGAGAACTGCAAGAGAGGATCACGTCGACGAAGAAAGGCTCGATCACCTCAGTGCAGGCGATCTACGTTCCCGCCGATGACCTGACTGACCCGGCGCCGGCGGCCGCGTTCACGCACCTCGACGCCACGACGGTTCTCTCGAGGCAAATCGCGGAGCTCGGCATCTATCCGGCCGTCGATCCTCTCGATTCCACCTCGCGCATCATGGATCCGAACGTGCTCGGAGAGGAGCACTACGAAGTCGCGCAGAAGGTGAAAGCGATCTTGCAGCGCTACAAGGAGCTGCAGGACATCATCGCGATTCTCGGAATGGACGAGCTTTCGGAAGAGGACAAGGCGATCGTGCAGAGAGCCCGCCGGGTGCAGAAGTTTCTTTCGCAACCGTTCCACGTAGCGGAGGCTTTCACGGGGCACAAGGGGATCTACGTTCCTCTGAAGACGACGATCGAGAGCTTCCGACAGGTTGTCGACGGGAAATACGATCATCTGCCCGAGCAAGCATTCGCCTATTGCGGGGGGATCGACGAAGCCGTCGCCCGCGCGAAGGAGCTGGGAGTCTCGTGAGAACCGATCGGGCCTTTCGATGCGAGATCGTCTCCCCCGAGGGACGGGTGTTCGAGGGGGACGCGGTCAAGGTCGTCGCGACCGCGGTGGATGGAGAGGTCGGCGTTCTCTACAATCACGCCCCTCTCGTCGCCGCTCTCGGGCTCGGCTCTCTTCGCGTCACTTCGCCCGACGGATCGGTCCGCCGCTTCACCGCGCACGGCGGATTTCTTGAAGTATGTAAGAATCGCGTGACGATTCTAACCGACCGGGCCGATACGAACGAATAGGGGCGAGACCGCGCATCCGCCTCACGGAGCTTCGGCGGTTTCCCGGATGATCGCACGATAGGGGTGATCGCTCGTTTCAGGCGGATGCATCGATACGGAAATCCGCTCGCAGGCGCGGCGCGGGCGGGAGGAATGGAGGCCTCGATGCGGCGCTCGGCAATCCTCGTTCTCGCGATCGCGACTTGTCTTTTCGCGTTCTGTTCGAAGCAGCCGGAACCGGCGGCCTTCTCCGTCTACCCCGCGAAGCCGGAAGCGGATCACGAGCTCATGATCGACTACCGGCCCTCTCTCTCTCGTTCCCCTCTCGAGCGAGCGGAAAGAATCGATCTCCGCGTCTCGTTTCTCTCCGCGAGCGGCGATCTCCGCTCGGAAGAGATCCCGATGACGAGGCAAGGGGACGTGTGGACCGTTCGCTTCGTCCCCGCGGAGCGGATGCCGAAGGTCCCCGTCCTTTTCGTCGCGGCGTTCGTGAACGCGGACGACCGCGAGGTCTTCGACAACAACCGCGGCAACCCTTGGGTGATTCCTTTTTATGTGAAAGGACGGGCGGCTCCGGGCGCGCATCTTCAGCTTTCGCGACTTCAGTGGGGGGAAACGCGTCTCGAAGGCCCTGTCTCGATGGCAGCGGACAGAAAGGCGGCGGCCGCGAGTCTCGACGCGGCCCGCACCGCTGATCCGAAGTACCCATTGCTCCGACCGGTTGATTGGACCCGCAAGATGAGAGAGCGGAGAGACGACCCGATCCGCCTCGATTCCCTGAAGAGCGCCGTCCGAGATGAGGCGGGCGGGTTCTTCGCCGGCTGGGAGACGTGGGGCGCACCGAAGTCGGGGACGATCGAGTTCCTTGGACTGTTCGAGGCGATGAGCGAGAACGCCCTTCGCGATTCGCTCGCGGCCGGACTCGCCGCGCGCTTTCCAGGGGACACGGCGATCGCGACGCTCGCGGTTGAATCCCTCGCGAACAGACGCGATTGGGAAGGTTCCGCCGCGCGCCTTCGCGCTTTCTTGGATGCGAATCCGGGGTCGCCCGCCGCTCCGACCGCCCGAGGAATGCTCGTTTCGATCTACCTCCGTCGTCTCGATGCTCCCGAGCGCGCGGGCGAGATCGTGCAAAGCGGAGAGCCGATGGAGACGGAGCAGGCGACCGCCTACGCCGAGTGGCTCGCCGCTCAACCCGGAAAGCTCGACGAGGCCGAAGCTCTCTTTCAACGGTGCGTGGAGGAGGCGCGCGCGGAGAAATGGTCTCCGTCGGGACCGGAGTCGCAATCCGAGTGGGCCGCATCGCACGAGTGGACGATCGGGCGCGCGATGGCCGGTCTTGCCGATGTTCTCGAGAAGAAGGAGCGGTACGGCGAGGCGGCCGTCGTGCTCGCCGAGCTCGCCTCCGTGATGTCGCAGGCGGCCGAGGCGGGGGTGTTCGAGGACCTCGCGAGGCTCTACGAGCGGGCCGCGCGGCCTGCCGACGCTCTTGCGGCGATGGAGCGTTTCGCCGAGCGCGCGAAGCCATCCGAGGAAGCACGCGCAATCTGGCGCGATCTGTTCGCGAAGGCGCGGCCGAACGAGGATTTCGAGAGGCATGCGGCCGCCGTTGCGGAAGCGCGCCGCGCCCGCTTGATGTCGAAGCTCGAAAGCCGCGTGCTCGATTGGGAGGCGCCCGATATTCGCTTCGAGGATAAGGACGGAACGACCCGCTCGCTCTCGGATTTTCGAGGCAAGGTCGTTCTCGTCGATTTCTGGGCGACCTGGTGCGGGCCCTGCCGGCGCGCGCTTCCGCATGTGGAAGCGATCGCTCGCGAGATGCAAGGCGCGGATTTCGTCGTGCTCCCCGTCAACGTGTGGGAGAGGGAAACCGGAGACGAAAGGCGGCAAGCCGTTGCGGAGAAGTGGCGAGAGCTCGGGCTCACGATGCCCTATTTTCTCGATCCGGACAGCGGTGGGGACGGAGAGACTTCGGCCGCGGCCCGCTTTCAGGTGTCCGGGATCCCGACTTCCTTCTTGCTCGATCGCGAGGGGAGGATTCTCTTTCGGACCGTCGGTTTCGGAGGCGAGTCGAGCGACGAGGAGCTTCGCGCGAAGATCGAGTTCGCGCTCAAGCGATCATCGCCGGGCGCGTAGGCGCAGTTGCCGCCGCCTGAGGGGAAGCCGATGAAGGTCGAGTTCGAGCTGATCGGCGTGATTCGCACGCCGTTCACGAAGCTCGAAGGGATGCCGATCCAGCCGACGGGGGCGGCCGGCGTTCGAGGAACCGTCGAGATCTTCCCCGATTTCGCCGAAGGCCTCAAGGACCTCGACGGGTTCTCGCATATCGTCCTCATCTACCATTTCCATCGGGCGTCCACGCCAAAGCTGACCGTGCCCCCCTTTCTCGATTCGGAGAAGCGGGGGGTCTTTGCTACGCGCGCGCCGTCGAGGCCAAACCCGATCGGCTTCTCGGTCGTGCGGCTCGTCCGCGTCGAGGGGATGATCCTTCATATCGAAAACGTCGACATTCTCGACGGAACGCCGCTCCTCGACATCAAGCCGCACGTGCCGGAACTGGACGCCCCGCCGGCCGACCGTCTCGGGTGGCTGAAGCAAGCCAAGCGCCGGGCCGCGAGGAAGAAGGCGGACGACCGGTTCGCGTGAAGAGCCGTGCGCTTGCGGCTTTGGGAATCCGTGACTAGCTTTCGAACAGACTCGCGGGAACTCGCGTCCCGATCCCCCCGCCGAACGCGTTGCATGTGAAGGAGATAGGGAATGCGACGAGCGTTTTTCGTTTTTGCGCTCCTCTTCGCGGCGGCCGGTCCTGCGTTGGCGGACACGACGACTGTCACGACTTCCGGAACGACCTTCGTCCCCGCTTCGATCACGATTCAGCTCGGGGATACGGTGCGATGGGTGAACGGCTCGCTCTCCCACACGGTGACGAGCGGCTTCGGATCGGGCGATCCGAACGCGGGCGCCCTCTTCGACGCTCCGCTCAGCGGGCTCAACCCGGAGTTCTTTTACGCCTTCAGCGACACGGCCGGCACGTACCCATACTTTTGCAGACCGCACGAGATCATGGGGATGACGGGGACGATCATCGTTCAGCCGAACCTCTCCGGTGTACCGGAAGCGTGCTGCGAAGTCTTCGCATCGTGGGGACAGGTGAAAGCGCTCTTCGAATGAAGCGAGGGCGGCAGCAGAAGCCGCCCTCGTTTCGTTCCGCCGGTTCCCGCTACTCGACCGCCGACGTGCAGAACGCGCAGCGCTTCGCCTTGATCGGGATCACGGAGAGGCAGTGCGGGCATTCCTTCGTCGTCGGCGCGGCGGGAGCCGGCACCTCCTGCCGTTTCATGCGGTTGATGTTCTTGATGAGAAGGAACACGGCGAACGCGACGATGAGGAAGTTGATGACCGTGTTCATGAAGACACCGTAGTTCAGTGTGACCGCGCCGGTCTTCGCCGCTTCTTCGAGGGAGGCGAACTCCGCCCCTCCCCCCCTCAGCACAAGATAGAGGTTCGAGAAGTCCACATTGCCGAGAAGAAGACCGATCGGCGGCATGAGAACATCCTTGACGAGCGAAGCGACAATCCCGCCAAACGCTCCGCCGATGATGATGCCGACCGCCATGTCCACCACGTTCCCGCGCATCGCGAATTCCTTGAATTCCTTGAACACACGCGCCTCCTTTCGCTGCATGGGTAATTGGGGGGTAATTGGGGACAGTCACCTATTACCGATCCCCATTGCGAAAGTCGAAACAGGTAATTGGGAACCGTAATAGGTGACTGTCCCCAATTACCTATGCGTTCACCTCCTCGATCCTGAGATTCTCCACGTGCATCTCGCCAACGCCGAGATCGTACGCTTCGCGGATGTGCCGAATCCTCTCCGGAAGAATCTCGTGAAAGCGCGTCGAGTACGCATCCACCGCCACCGGATCGATCCCGGCGATCACCCGCTGTGGGCGGACGACTCGGCCGGGACCGCTCGGGCCGTTCGTGAGAAGCACGTGGTTCGCGTCCATGATCACGAGGCTGTGCGGAATCGCGGAGGCGAGCTCGGCGATGCAGCGTTCGATATCGTTTCTGTGAAAGAAGATCCTGTCCCAATTCACGCCCATCAGGTTCTTCATCGCGAACGTGACGCGAGTCTGCCCGTGATGCTTCGCGATCGGCATGTTGATGAAGACGTCGGCGTCGATGATGTCTCTTGCGATTTCGACCGTTCGGAGAACGCGGCCTCGCGGAACGGGGATCTCCGCGAACTCCTCGTGCCGGTTCTGGAGCGCCTTCACCGTCCCGCCCGCCCGCTCGACCGCGTCCGCGGTTCCGTTCCCCGTGAAGGAGCTCATCCCGTCATGGCTGAGGACGATGACCTCTCCCGCTCCGGCCGCGAAGCACTCGCGGACGACCGCCTCGACCATCTCCGGATGCGTGTTGACGGCCATTTCAGGCGGGCTCGAGCCGATCGGGTTCGGCTTCACGACGACCTTGTCTCCGGGTTGGACGAACTTCCCGAACCCGCCCAGGGCGTCGACGGCAGCGAGGCAATTCCGGGCGGGAGATGTCCCGCCCGCCACCGCGAGGTCGATCGGCGGCCGATAGCGCGCGAGACCCGCCGGGAGCGCGCGTCCCGACAGCGCGGCAGAGCCGGCGGCGACTCCGGCGCCGAGAACAGCGGATCGCTTGAGAAACTCGCGTCTTGAAATGTTCATGTCCATGGTGATTTCTCCCCCGGCGCTCGGCGCGCCGGCGCTACTGCGCGCGAAGCTCTTCGAGCGCCGCCCGCGCCTGGTCCGCCTGCGCCCCGGTCGGGCTGAGCTCCAGGAAACGTTCGTATGCGGCAATCGCCCCCGCGGTGTCCTTCAGTTCCGTTCGCGCACGGCCCAACATGAAATACGAGTTCGCAAACGACGGATCGATCGAGACCGCCATCTCATATTCGCGCGCGGCTTCTTCGAACCGCCCGGCAGCGAGCAAACCCTCGCCCATGCTGTCGTGCGCGTTCGCTTCATCCGGCGCGGCCTCGACGTACATCCGGAAGTAAGAGATCGCCTGCTCCGCCTCGCCGCGGCCGAGGTAGAGATAGCCGATCTGGTTCATCACGCGCGTGTCTTGCGGGTGGCGGTCGAGATAGGACCGGAACGACTCGAGCGCGTTTGTGTCGTCGCCCGCTTGCGCGTGCGCGTAGCCGAGCTGAAGACGGAGAAGATCGTTCTCCGGATCGAGCGCGGCGGCTCTCTCGAGCAAATCGATCGCGCGGCCGGGCGCGCGCGCGCGAAGATAGATACCGCCGAGCTGGCCGAGGAGCCCCGGGTTCTCGGGATCTTCCTCAACCCTTTCTTCCAGGTCGGCGGCAGGACCCCAATCGCGCTCCAACGTCCGCTCCGCAGCTCCTCTCATCTGTCCATTCGGGTGCTTGTCGAGGAACGCCTCGAGTCGCTCGCACCCTTCGCGGAAGGAGGCGCGAAGAGCCGTTTCGATCGCGATCTTGCGGTACTCGGCGCACTCGGCGAGCGCTTCGTCCGAAGGGGCGGCGAGAACCTCGTCGATCTTCGCGAGGGCTCCTTCCAAGTCGCGGGCGGCGATCATCCGCGTCGCCTCCGAGTAGGCGGCGTACGGTCTCCAATCGATCGCCGCGTGTCGATCGATCAACTCGCGCTTTCCGATCGCCTGATCGAAAAGCTCGGATGACGGGTACGAGCGCAGAACACGCGCGTAGCTCTCTGCCGCCTTCTCTTCTTCGTTTTTCGATTCGTACGTTTCCCCGAGCCGAAAGAGAGCGACGGCGGCGACCTCTGGGGGCGGCTCTCCGACAAGCGCCTTCTCGTATGTCTCAATCACCTTCGCGGGGTCGCCGGCCCGATAGTGGCAGTCGGCCGCGGCGACCGTGACCTCGCTCATCCATTGATCGGATTCGGAACCCGGCGTTCCGGCTGCGAGCTCGAGGGCGAGAAGATACGACTCCGCCGCCTCTTGCCACCTCTCGCGCGACCGCGCGCAGGCGGCCTTCTCCCGCGCCGCTTCCGCCGCCCAGGCGGCCCCCCGATAGTCGGCGAGAACGCGACTCAGCGTCTTCTCCGCCTCGGTCGTGTCGCGAAGAACGCGAAGATGGATGTTCGCAATCGCCATTGCCGCGACCGGCGCGAGCCGGTCGTCCGGCGCTTCGGAGAGAAACGCCCGGTACTCGCCTATCGCTGCCGCGTAATCCCCCTCGACCGTGAGCGCGGCCGCGCGGTCGAGCCGTTCCGGAGGCGCCGAGCGCGCGGCCGGCGAGAGAAGAGCGAAAATGGCGAGCGCGACACGAGCGATTCCGGACGGTCTCATGATTCGATCCCTCTTTCTTGCATATGTTCCCGAAGAACGCGGGTCGCATCGGCGTCTGTCCGAATAGACGGTTCACGGTTCTCCGGCGTTCAAACCGGCTCGCGCCGCGCTCCTCCCCGAAACCGCGCGCCGACCGCGGCGAGTCGCGCGCGGAGACCGGCGTAGAGATCCTCCGAGAGCACGGCCGTCGTCGGGAGCAAGACGGATGTCAAGAACGTGGAGACCGCGAGCCCGCCCATGATGACGAGAGCCATCGAGTAGTAGTAAACCCCGGCCAGGGCCGGTCTCTGGACGACGATCGGAACGAGGCCGACGAGGGTCGTGATCGCGGTCATCAAGATCGGACGGAGTCTCTCGCGGCCTCCGGCGATCATCGCGTCGTACCGCCCAGTCCCTTGACGCCTATAGTGATTGATGTGCTCGATCATCACGATCCCGTTGTTCACGACGATCCCGATGAGAAGAAGAAGCCCGACCGCGGCCGGTTGGTCGAAGTCCGTTTTCGTGAGATAGAGAATCCAGATCGCGCCGCCGAGCGCGAAGGGGAGCGCCACCATGAGGCTGATCGCCTGGAGAACCGATTCGAAGACACCCGCCATGACGGCGAAGATCAGGAAAAGCGCGAGGATGAGGTTCACGAGGAACTCCCGGGATTGCTCGCGCCGCCGCTCCTCCCAATCGCGGAACGTGAACGAATAGCCGTAAGGAAACTCCAGCCCTTCGAGCGCGGCGGTCACGCGCGGGATGTAGTCCTCGATCGTCCCCTTGTCGTAGCGAGCCCCGACCCAAACGCTCGTCACACGATTGTCCCTGCTGATCCGCTCGGGGCCCGGGGCGACGTGGAAGCCGGCGAGAGAAGCGAGGGGGATCTTCTCTCCGTCCGCGGTCCAGAGGGGAAGATTCCGAAGCTGCGAGACGCTCTCTTTCTCCCGTTCATCCAGGGTGAGCCGCATTTCGCGCTCCCCTTCCGGCGTGCGAAAACGCTGCAAGCGCCGACCCCGGAACGTGAGCGAGATCACATCGGCCGGTTGGCTGAGCGGAACTCCGTAGCGCGACGCGGCCTCTCGGTCGAGATGGACGTACAGCTCGAGGCCGCCCGATTCGCTGCTGCTCCAAACGTCCGAGAGACCGGGGATCGCCGCGATCTCCCGCTTCGCGTCCGCGGCGAGGCGCGCGAGCACGCTCGTGTCCTCGCCGACGATCTGGAAACCGATGCGCTTTCCTCCGCCGTGCCGCCATCCGGGCCCCTGCTCCTGCACTTCGAGGCGCACCCCCGGGATCGTGGGGAGAATCTCGCGCAGCTTCCGCCTCGCGGCGGCCATCGCCTTTTCGTTCGATTCGCCCTCCTTCATGTAAACGCGAGTCAGCGTCCAGCGCGGGCTCCAGAAGCTGTAGATCGACCGCGCGCGAAGCTCTTCTTTGAACGGCACCAACTCGCTCTCGACACGCTCCACGACTTGCTTCGTGCGGTCGAGGCTGAGCTCCTCGCTGAACTCGTAGCGCACCTGGACGAACGCCTCGGAGCGGCTCGCATCGAAATTCTTGTCGATTCGGACGAACGGATAGACCGCGGAGAGAATCATCGCGACCCCGACGGCCGGGGCGATCCAACGCCGGCGGAGGGTGAAGCGGAGAACACGAACGTAGCCGTTCTCGATCCGTTCCATCAGACGGCCTTTGTCCTTGGAGCGGGGGGCGATGAACCGCGAGGTGGCGAGAGGAATCAGGGTTTGGCTGATGAAGAGAGAAGCGAGCAGCGTGAGGCAGACGGTGATCCCGAGCTCCTTGAGGTACAGGTTCATCTCGTTTGGTTTGTTGAAAACCAAAGGAAGAAAGACGATCACCGAGGTCAAAGTCGCCGCGGAGACGGCGCTCGCGACCTCGCGCGAGCCCACGAGGGCCGATACCATTCTTTCCTTGCCGAGCCGCTGGTGGCGCGCGATGTTCTCCATCACGACGACCGCGTTGTCGACGAGCATGCCGACGCCGACAATGAGGCCGAGAAGCGAGAGCGTGTTGAGACTCTTCCCCTGGGCCCAGATCACGCCGCACGCGACGACGAGCGAGAACGGGATGCAGAAGACGGAAACGGCCGTCATGCTCGCGCGGCGGAGAAACGCGAAGAGCACGACCGCGGCGAGGATCGATCCGAAGACGCCCGAGGACGCGAGATCGCGGAGCGTGCGGCGAATCTCCGCGCCCTGGTCGAACCAAATGAGAAAGTTCACCCCCTCGAGCTCCGGGTCGTCCTTCATGCGTTCGACGCGCGCCCTCACCGCATCGCAGATCGTGACTGCGTCGGCGCCCGCTTCCTTCGTGACGGTGACCCCGACGGCGAAGTCGCCGTCCAAGTGCCGGCCGTATTCGAGCGGCGGCTCCTCGTAAACCACCTCGGCGACATCGGCGAGCCGAAGACCATCCGCTCGAAGGACGAGACCGCGGATCTCATCGAGCGAGGCGAACGAACCGACGGCGCGGAGGGTGAAGCGCCTCTCCGGCTCCTTGATCGTCCCGAGGCTCTGGTCGAAATTCCCGGCGCGAAGGATGCGGGTGATCTCGCGAATGTCCATGCGGTGCGCCTCGAGGTCGGCCGCGCGAAGGTTGATGCGGACTTCCTTCGGGTTCACCCCGTCGAGGCGGACCTGCGCGACGCCGGGAATCCGCTCGATCGGCCGCACGATCTTCCGGTCGAGAAGATCGTAGCTCTCGCTGAGATCCCGCTTCGAGGAGAGCCTTCCCTCGAGGATCGGCATGTCGGAATCCCGCGAGTCCCAATCGCCGCTCACGAAGATCTCCTCGACGTCGTCGGGAAGCTCGCGCCGCACTCGATCGACCTTCTCCCGCACCTCGACGCGCGCAAGATCCATTTCGTGGCCCCAATCGAACTCGAGGCGAACCCGCCCTCCCTCGCTGTCGCACATCGCCCACATGTTCCGGAGCCCCTTGACGGATCCGAGCGTCTCCTCGAGCGGGCGCACGATGAGGCGCTCGATCTGCTCGGGCGTCGAGTTCGGATAGGGGACGAAGACAAAGACCTCCGGCTGCTCCGTCTCGGGGAGAAAGCCGAGCGGAATGCGAAAGAGCGCGACAAGCCCGAGCGCGAGGATGCTCACGAGAATCATGCTCGTCGTGACCGGCCGCCGGATCGCGAGTTCGGGAAGCGTCACGGCTGAGCTCCTTCTTCACGCGCGGTGACGGGCGCACGGGCCGTCTCGTCGGCCGAAACCCGAGAGGGAACGGTCTTGTATAGCGCGGGGATCACGAGAAGCGTGAGCGCCGTGCTGAAGATGAGACCGAAAGAGACGGTGATCGCGAGAGGAGAGCGAAGCTCCGCCCCTTCTCCGACGGCGAGCGCCATCGGAAGGAGCCCGAGGACCGTGGTGAGGGTGGTCATCAGGATCGGGCGGAGCCGGATTCTCGCCGCGCGAATCACCGCCTCCTCCTTCGGGACGCCCGCGCGGCGAAGTTGGTTGATCTTGTCGACGAGAACGATCGCGTTGTTCACGACGATCCCCGCGAGCATCACCGCCCCGATGAGGACGATCACGCTGATCTCGGTGCCGGTGAGAAGAAGCCCCGCGACGACGCCGACGAGCGCGAGAGGAATCGTGAAGAGAACGAGAAAAGGATGAAGAAGCGACTCGAAGGTCGCCGCCATGACGAGATAGACAAGAAAGACCGCGAGAAGGATCGCGAAGCGGAGGCTTGCGAAGGAGACGCGCATCTCCTCGTTCTGCCCCGCGAGATCGACCGCGATGCCGGAGGGGGGCGGCATCTCGCGGACGGCCCCCTCGATCTCCTTCACCGCCGAGCCGAGGCTTCTGCCTTCGAGGTTCGCGCTCAGGATCGCGGCTCGCTGCTGCTGGATGCGATGGATCTCCGCGGGCCCGCGATCGAGGCGAATGTCCGCGAGCGTCACGAGGCGGATCGGCGTTCCGTCGGCTCCCGGGACCACCAGGTTCCGAACCGCCTCGGCGGTCGCCCGATCGGCCTCGCGGTTTCGAACGCGGATGTCGATCTGGCGGTCTTCTTCCTTGAAGCGGGTCGGCACCGCCCCCAACACGCGGTCGCGCAGCGTCTCCGACAAGACGCGCATGTCGAGACCGAGGGAAGCGAGCCGCGCGCGGTCGAAGCGCACCTGCAGCTCGGGGCTCCCCTCCTCGAGCGAGGAGCGAAGATCGACGAGTCCCGGAATCCGCGCGAGCTTTCCTTCGAGCTCGATGGAGTACGAGCGGAGCGCGGTCAAGTCCTCACCGAAGAGGAGAACCTCCACCGGCGTCTTAAGACTGAAATAAGTCGGCCTTCCCTCCTTTGTCTCGAGATCGGGGATCGTCTCGAAGCGGCGCCGAAGCTCCTCCGCGACCGCGCGCTCCGCCGCTTCGTCCGCCCGATCGGCGAGGACGACGTTCAGCTGCCCGAAGTGCTCCGCTTTCGTGTTGAAGGAAACCCCGCCCGCGACGAGGCGGCTTCCGACGGTCGCGTACGAGCGTTCGATCGCATCCTCCTCGGCGGCCATCTCCTCCATTCTCCGCATCACGCGATCGGTCGCTCCGATCGGCGTCCCTTCGGGGAGGTTCGCTTCGAAGTAGAACTCCCCCTCGTTGATCGGCGGAAGAAGCTCGGTGTCGGTCAGGCGAAAACCGGCGAGCGAGACGAGGAAGAGAACGAGTGCCGCGCCGAGCACGGCGCCCGGGCGGCGGAGAGCGCCGCGGAGGAGGCGATCGTAGCGCGCGCCGAGGCCTCCGAGCTCCGGAAGCGGGGCTTCGAACGAGTCGGTCGCTCGTCGGCTCGGGAGGGAGGCCGAGCCGCCGCCCGCCGCCATCATCGGGATGAGAGTGATGGAAACGAGAAGGGAAGCGAGAAGGCCGATCGTCACCGTGGCCGCCATGTCGCCGAAGAGCTGGCCGGCGATCCCCTCGACGAAGACGATCGGGAGAAAGACGGCGACCGTCGTGAGCGTCGAGGCGAAGACCGCGCCGCCCACCTCGGCGGTCCCCTCGACCGCGGCCGCGGCGCCCGCGAGCCCCTCGGAGCGTCTTCGTGAGATCGACTCGAGAACCACGATCGAGTTGTCGACGAGCATGCCGATGGCGAGCGTCAGCCCGCCGAGCGACATGAGGTTCAGCGAGATGTCGAAGCGGTACATCGCTGTGAACGTGGCCACGAGCGAGATGGGAATCGACAGCGCGATGATGAACGTGCTCCCCCAATGGCGGAGAAACGCGAAGAGAACGACGATCGCGAGCACCCCTCCGATGACCGCCGCTCCGCGCACCTCGTTCAGCGCCCGCTCGATGAAGCGGGACTGATCGAAGAGGAGCACAAGGCGCCATCCTTCGGGAAGGTCCTTCTCGATCTCGCCCATCCGCTCGCGAACCTTCCGTGCGGTGGTGACGATGTTCGCGTCCCCCTCCTTGAAGATGTCGATCTCGACCGTCTCCTGTCCGTTCGCCCGCGTGATCTCCTCGCGGTCCTTGGCACCTCGCCCGACGTCCGCCACGTCGCGGAGACGAATCGCGGCGCTCTCCCGCTGCGCCACGATGAGATCCGCGATCTCCTCGACGGAGTCGTATTCGTTCACGGTGCGGATGAGGTATCGGCTCTCCTCGTCCTCCAACGAGCCGCCCGGAAGGTTGATGTTGGAAGCGCCTACCGCCTGGCGCACGCGGTCAAGCGGAACGGAGAGCGCGGCGAGGCGCTCCTGGTCGATGTTGATCTGGATCTCTTCCTCGAGGCCTCCCTTGACACGCGCCGCGGCGACCCCCTTGATCGTCTCGAAAGACGGCTTCAGCTTTCGATCGGCAATGCGCCGCATGACGGCGAGATCGCCCCCCGCGACGGCGATCCGGAGAATCGGATCGAGCGAGGGGTCGAAGCGGAGGACGATCGGATCCTCGGCCTCGGCGGGAAGGACGAGCCGATCCAGTTTCTCCCGGACGTCCATCGCGAGAAGATCCATCGGAGAGCCCCATTCGAACTCCAGCGTCACCTCGGAGACGCCCGCGCGCGAGACGGAGCGGATCGTTCGAAGTCCGCGCAGCACCCCGACGGCCTCTTCGACCGGACGCGTGAGCAGGTTCTCCACTTCGGCCGGCGCGGTCTCGGGGAAGTCGGTCTGGATCGTGAGGGATGGATAGGTAATGTCGGGGAGAAGATCGAGCGAAAGCCTCTGGTACCCCACGACGCCGAAGGCGGCGATCGCGAGAACGAACATGAGAACCGCCACGCGGCGGCGCACGGCGAGAGCGATCAGGGCCCGCATCAGGGATTCTCTCGTCCGGACTTCGATGAATCGAACTTCAGAGGATCAAGGATGCGGACCGCTTGCCCGTCCTGAAGGGAGCGCTGTCCCTGAACGACGACCCGTTCTCCTTCTTCGAGACCGGACGCGATCTCGGCGTCGGCTTCGTTCTGGAATCCGACCTCGACGACGCGGCGCGCGGCGATGCTGTCCGGAACGACGAAGACCACCTGCTCGCCCTTGTCGGAGATTACGGCGGTCTTCGGAACGAGTAGGGCGTTCGGCCTCCGATCGGTCACGATGCGGACCTCGGCGAAGTCCCCGGGGCGCACGCTCTCCGGATACGCGGCGATCTCGGCCGTCACCTTGATCGTGCCGCTCGCAGGGTCGACGACGGGGCTCACGAGCCGGATCGTCCCTTCGAGGATCTCGCCGCTCGAATCGACGACAAGCTCGACCTTTTGGTCGGTCCTGATGTTGCGGAACTCCTTGGCGGGCACGTGCACGCGCGCGAGGAGGCGGCTCACGTCCGCGACGGCGAATAGGGGCGTCCCGACGGAAACCATCTGCCCCGGATCGACGAAGCGGCGCACGATCCGGCCGGCGAAAGGCGCGCGCACTTCGGTATACGAGAGTTGAAGCGCCTCGAGATCGCGCGTCGCCTCGGCGGCGACGAGATCGCTTCGCGCGGCCTCGTACTCCTCCGCCGAGATGAGATCGCCGTCGAACATCGTCTTCAGGCGATCGTGCCGCGCGCGCTGCTTGGCCGTCTCCGCTTCCGCCTGGCTGAGTCGATGACGGTACTCGGCATCTTCGATGCGAAGGAGAAGGTCGCCCTGCTTCACGAGGTTCCCTTCCTCGGCGAGGAGGCTCGTGACGATCCCCGACACGCGCGCGAGGATATCCGCTTGCTTGTTCGGGTCGAGGGAGGCGTTCGCGGCGTAGAAGGTCGCGATCGATCCGCGCGCGGCGGGCGCCACCGCGACGGCGGCGGTCGGGAGCGCGGCGCGTCCGCCTCCTCCTCCGCCCGAGGCCTCGCCGCGGGCCGTGTTGCCGCCCCCATCCCCGCATCCGGCGGCGAGAAGGCTGAGAACGAGGGCTGTGAGAAGAGAGACGCGCTCGTCCCCGAAAACGAAACCGGGTCGGAGTTTCAGGCGCATGATCATCCTATCCTCTTAGAAGACAAGGGGTTGCCGTTCGCGATGACGTTTCGCCGCCGGGCACGCGCTTCGCGCCGGGAGAGAAGGGCGCTCCGATGCCCCGTCGGGTTCGCGACGCGACGCATGGATTCTAGCAATCAACCCCGGAAAACTCTCCTCGGAACGTATAAGGTAAGACGAGAACCGTTGCCGGGCGGTTCATCGCGAAATCGGGCGGCCGTTCGGGCGGCTCGATGCGGAAACGCGCGTTTCGCGGAAGACGGCTCGGCCGGCGCTCTCGATCAAGTGACAATGGCGCAGCCCAGGCTGCTCGCGGCGGGGGAGGACGATGAACATGGAGAAGGTCGAGGTCTGGAACGTCTCCCGCGGCACGGTGCTCCTCCCGCGCGGGCTTCTCGCGCTCTCCTGGAAGGACCGTCTCGTCGGCCTGATGGGAAGACGCACGCTCGCGCCGGGCGAGGGGCTCGTCATCCGTCCGTGCGAGTCGATTCACACGATGTGGATGCGCTTCCCCATCGACGCGATTTTTGTTGATCCCCGAAACGTTGTGGTCAAAACCTGTCCGTCCGTGGTCCCCTTCCGTTTCCGCTTCGGCGGGTGGGCCGCCCACTGGGTGATCGAGGGCGCGCTCGGAATGATCGATGGCTCCGAAACCCGGGTCGGGGATCGGATCGAGATTCGCGAGAGGGAGGAGTCGCCATGAGGGGGGACACCACACCCATTTCCGACCCCCCCGAAGCTCTGCGATCGCGAAATGGGTATGGCGCCCCCCTTCCGTTGGCGAAACAGGCAGGGTGTCCGTCCTTTTCCTTCTCCCAACTCCTTCGGTGACAAGGGGTTCCCGTTCGCCTGGGGCGCCGGAGAGAGATTCCGGCGGTCTTTTCTCCGTCCCGCTCTCCGCTCGTAATCTCCCGCGACTTCAGCGATTAGGCCTTCTGGCCGACAATCGGAATGCTCCGGCGTTTCCCTTCCGAGCCTCCCGGACAGCAAGGAGGAGCGCCTGGAGAGCCTTTGATTCGAACAGTGGCGCACGAAGGAAATCTTCGATTTCCTCGCGCGCACGGAGCGTGGCAATTGAAATCTCGTGACGAATCGAGCGGCCGGCCGGCCATTCCCGGAACCCGCCGGCTTCTTCCGTTCCTCTTTCCTCTTCTTCTTGCGCTCTTCCCGCCGCGGGCGGGCGCTTCCGATGAAATCCCGGGCGATCTCACATCGCTCAGCCTCGAGGAGCTGATGGAGATCGAGGTCGTCTACGCCGCTTCCCGCTACGAGCAGAACGTGCACGAGGCGCCCTCTTCGGTGACGATCGTCGGCGCGGACGAGATCCGCCGTTTCGGCTACCGGACGCTCGCCGACCTTCTCGCGAACGTCGGCGGTTTCTACACGAGCTACGATCGAATCTACACGTATCTCGGGACCCGGGGCTTCTCGAGCCCGGGGGACTACAACACGCGGTTTCTTCTTCAGGTCGACGGCCATCGGCTGAACGACGAGGTCTACAGTCAGGCGTTCATCGGAACCGAGTTTCCCCTCGATCTCGACGTGATCGACCAGGTGGAGATCATTCGCGGGCCGAGCTCTTCCATCTACGGGACGAACGCCCTGTTCGGGGTGGTCAACGTCGTCACGAAGAAAGGACGCGATCTCGACGGGGTCCGGCTGAGCGGGCGTGCGGCGAGCTTCGGGACGCGCGGAACCGGCGTCGCGTTCGGGAAAGAGCGTCCGTCGGGAATGGAGATCTTCCTCTCGGGGGGATACGCGGAGAGCGAGGGGCAGGATCTCTACTACGTTGAGTTCGACGACCCGGCCACGAACGGCGGAACGGCCGAGGACTCCGACCGGGACGCATCGAAGAGCGCCTACGCACGCTTTGCCTATAAAAGGTTTTGTCTGCAAGGCTTCTACGGTTGGAGGAAGAAGACGATCCCCACGGCGCCGTGGGAGACGGTTTTCAACGATCCGCGAACCGTCGCCGTCGACGCCCGGGGATACGTCGAGCTTCTCCACACCCGGAGCCTGGGCGAAGGGATCCAAATCGAGGGGGATCTTTCGTACAACTGGTACGGATATGACGGGGATTACCCTTACGAGTACGATCCGGAAGAGGGAGAAGAGCCGGTCGTCTCCCTGAGCAGCGACTACGTGCGGGGGGAGTGGTGGAGGGGAGGGCTCTCCCTCTCCGCTCCGGCGGCCGGCCGGCATCACATCATTGTCGGCTCCATGGTTCGATACGACGCGAGGCTGCATCAGAAGTTCTTCGACGAGGAGACGGTCTATCTGGACGACAATCGGACGTCGTGGTCGTGGGCGCTCTATGCCCAGGACGAGATCCGCGTGCTCGAGGATCTTCTCGTGAACGCCGGTGTTCGCCACGATCACTACGAAACCTTCGGCGGCACCACGCACCCGCGTCTTGCTCTGATCTGGGATCCTCTCGAGGCGACGACTCTGAAGCTTCTCTATGGGAGCGCGTTTCGGGCGCCGAACGTGTTCGAGCTCTACTACACGGACGAAGACGGCGGAGAGCCGACCCAAAAGGCGAACCCTGAACTCGATCCGGAGATCGTGCGCACGTACGAGATCGTCGTGGAGCAGGAGTTCGGATCGCGGCTCGGCGGGACCGTCTCGGTCTTCCGCACGGAAGCCGAGGATCTCATCGCGATCGACACGGACCCGGCGGACGGGCTTCTCGTCTTCCGGAACGTGGACGAGTCGCACGCGACCGGGTTCGAGGTCGGCCTCCGGGGTTCGCTTCGCCCCGGTTGTCTGTCAAGGCTGAGCTACACGTATCAAGAAAGCGAGGACTCCCGTACGGGAGAGAGGCTCACGAACTCGCCCAAACATCTCGGGAAGCTTGGCGTTCTCGTTCCGCTGCTCGAGGAACGCTTGAGCGCGGGATTTGAGCTCCGCTACACGGGCGACCGAAAGACCCCGAAGGGCGGCACTGCGGAGGGCTACTTCCTCGGCAACCTCACGCTCGCCTCTCGCTTTCTTCGGGGGAAGCTCGAGCTATCCGCGAGCGCCTACAATCTGTTCGACCGGCGATACTTCGATCCCGGTTCCGAGGAGCACGTCCAAAATCTCATCGAGCAGGACGGCCGATCCTTCGGCGTGAAGGCCTCGATCGGATTCTAGCCTAGATTATGCACGCGTTTCCTACTGCGGCCGCGGATCGCGGCCTCAAGAGGCCTCCCTTCCGTCGCCGCTTCCTAGAGCGTAGCTCCGGGGCTACGCTTCCGGGAGCGGCTCGTCCAGGTCGGCCTCTCTGCACGCGCTCCGCGTCCTCGCGACGAAAACGCGTGCACAATCTAGGCTAGCTCCTCATACCCGGTCACTTCTGGGCGCGGAGAAGCTCGGTCATCTGGTCGAGTGTTTCGCCGAAGCGCTGCATCACCGTTTGAATGACCTTCGGGTCGGTCATGTCGACGCGCGCGCGCTCGAGAGCCTCCATCGGGTAAACGCTCCCGCCGAGCTTCAGCATCGCGAGGTAGTCCTCGACCGCCCCCTTCTCGCCGGCGCGGACGCGCGCCGCGATCGCCTCGCCCGCGGCGAAGCTCGACGCGTACGACCAGACGTAGAACGTTCGGTAGAAGTGCGGGATGCGGCACCAGTCCGCCTTGAACTCGTCGTCGAGCACGAGCTCCGGCCCGTAGTAGTCCTGCCAGAGCTTTCCGTGCAGCTCGCGGAGCGATTCCTTGGTGATCGCCTCGCCCGCCTCCGCCATCTTGTGCGAGTTCTCCTCGAACTCGTGGAAGAAGATCTGGCGGATGAACGTGCCGACGATGTTCCCGAGATAGAGGTCGAGGAGGTAGAGGCGCTCCTGGTCGTTTTCGGCCCGCTCGAGCATGTAGTCGAGGAGGAGCGCCTCGCTCGCGACCGACGCGACCTCGGCGACGAACGGCGAGTAGTCGGCGTAGTGGAACGGCTGGTTCGCTGTCGTCAGGTAAGTGTGGATCGAGTGGCCCATCTCGTGCACGAGCGTGAAGACGTCCTCGATGTTCCCTCCCCAGTTCAGCAGGAGGTAGGGATGCGAGTTGTAGCTCCCCCACGAGTAGGCGCCGCCCCGCTTCCCCTTGTGCCCGTACACGTCGATCCATCGCTCGTCATACGCTCTCTTCCCGACCTCGTAGTACTCGTTCCCGAAGGTCTCCTTCCAGAAGTCGAGCGCGAGCTTGTACCCCTCCTCGTACGAGATCTTCTTCTCCGATTCGGGGATGAGGCTGACGTAGAGGTCGTACACGTGATGATCGTCGATGCCGAGCACCTCTTCGCGAAGCGCGATGTACCGGTGGATAAGCGGGTAGTTGTCGTGCACGGTCTGGATGAGGGTCGCGATCACGTCGTACGGGATGTTCAGCTCGAAGAGCTTCGCCTCGATCGCCCTCTCGAACCCGCGGTTCTTGGCGAAGAAGAGGTTCCGCTGCACGTGGCCGTTGTAGGTCGCGGCGAAGGTGTTGCCGTACTTGTCGTAGGTCCGGAAGAGGGAAAGCCCCGCCTCGCGGCGGATGTCGCGGTTCTGGTTGGCGAGGAAACTATAGTAAAGGGCGGGGGTCACGACCACGGAGTCGCCCTTCTCGTCCTTGATCTTCGGCCACGCGACGTCGGCGTCGACCATGTTCGAGTAGACATCTTGCGGGGCGCCGGCCATGAGCGACGCGGACGCGAGAACCTCTTCCACCTCGGCCGAGCGGATGTGCGGCTTCTGGCGCACGATGTTGTCGAGGTAGTGGTCGAACGCGCGCACCTTCTCGTTCTTGCGGAACTGCTCGATCTTCTTGTCGGGGATCTGCGCGATCTCCGGCTCGACGAACGAGATCGCCTGGAACGCCTTCGCGGCGAGCGACTGGAGACGATTGTAGCGGTCGAGCGCTTCCGGGTCGGTCGTCTTCGTGTCGCGGCTCTGCCCCGCGTAGACCGCGAGCTCCCACGCCTGCTCGATCAGGTCGGAGACCGCCTGAAGCCCCGCCGCGAGCTTCTCCGCGGAGTCGCCGAGGTGTCCGCGGTACGCCTCGATCTCGGGGATGCGCCTCTCGACATCGGCGAACGCCCGGTCGTAGTCGGCCGGTGAGGCGAAGATCGGCGTGAGGTCCCATTGGTAGTTCATCGGGATCTCGTCGCGGGACTCGTAATAGAGAGCCTCTTCCTCCGCGGCGGCGGGCGCCGGTCCGAACAGCACGAGAGAAACGAGGAAGAGCGGAAGGATGCGCAGCAGTTTCATGGGACTCTCCTTCGATGGCGGGAGCGTTTCAGGTCTGATCGCGCGGCGCCCCGCGCGGGGCGGGCCTGGGCCGGGCGCCGCCGACAACCGGATGATTCTATCCCGAGCCCCCGCCTCGCGCAAGGGCGCCTCGGAAGCGGGCATGTCACGGCACGGCGACGTCCCACAACGGAATGTAGCCGGCGTCGGCTGCGGCGCGCTGCCCATCGTCGCTCAGGATCCAATCGACGAACGATTGGACCGCTCCCTCCAGCGGCCCGGCCGCGTAGAGATACAGGTAGCGCGAGAGGGGATAGGCGCCGTTTCGCACGTTCTCCTGCGTCGGCGCGATACCCTCGATCGACAAGTGGCGAAGATCCGGCCCGAACGCGATCCCTCCGTATCCGATCGCGCCGCGGTCGGCCCGCACCGCCCGGACGACCGACTCGGTGTTCGACTCCGTCCGCACCGATCCGCCGTAGCGCTCCGCCTCGAGCACGTGTTGCCGGAAGAAGTGATACGTCCCCGAGTTCGGCTGGCGGCTCACGATGAGGATCGGACGGTCTTCGCCCTCCACTTTCTTCCAGTTGGCGATGTTTCCGGTGAAGATCGCCTTGAGCTCCGCGCGAGAGAGGCCGGTCACCGGGTTCTCGGGGTGAACGTATACACTTAAAGCGTCCTTGGCGGTGAGAATGCTGAGCCCGAGAAAGCCGCGGCTGTCGAGGAGACGCTTCACTTCATTCGCCTGCATTGTGCGCGAGGCGGCGCAGAGATCGGTCCTCCCGTCGATGAGCGCCTCGATCCCGCGCCGCGTGCCGCCCCCCTCGGCGCGGACCGAGATGTCGCGCCGGGACTTCATGAACGCCGCGCTCCACGCTTGGACGAGCGGCTCCATCGTGTCGGATCCGACGATGCGCTCGACGGGGGGCTCGGATGGCCGGCGCACTTCCGCCGGTCCCGCGCAGCTCCCGCAACCTAAGATCCCCGCGAGCAGAAGCCCCAAGAGGGCGCGTCCACCTCCATCCCGCGACGCTTTCCTTCGGCGCGCTTCCGATCCGGTCCGCCGCGTTCTTCCCATCAGCGCTCCTCCGCAATCGAGTGCAAGCGCGCGCGCGCGAAGAGAGAGCCCGGTTTCCACTGCGGGGGAGCGAACGTGTTCGCGAGCGCGCCCGCGGTCGCGAGAATCACGCGACCGTGCTGGAGAACCGCCTCGCCGCACATCGGCTGGCTCATGTCGTCGAAGGGGGTGTGGTAGCGCTCCCTTCCCCACTCGATGAAGCGCCGGATCCCCTCCTCCTCCGAGTAGCTGCGATACCGCACTCCGTCGACGATGAGGAGCGCCGGAATGCCCGCTTGCGCGAAGGCGAGCTGATCCGACCGCGCGAATGCCTCGCGCGCGAGAACAACGGAAGATGTACGCGAAACCGAGAGGGAAAGCGCGGAGGCGGCCGCCTCAAGAGGCTCGCCGATCGTGGAGAACTCCGAACCGATCCCGAGGACGTCCTCGAATGCGTCGATAATGGCAAGCCCCTGAACGTTGATGTTCGCGATCGTGCGGTGGAGTGGAACGACCGGGTGCGCGCAGTAGTGTCGCGCGCCGAGAAGACCTTTCTCCTCGCCGGTCGTGAAGAGGAAGAGGATGGGGCGCAGAGCCGGGATCGGCGCGCGGGCGAGCACCTCCGCGATCTCGAGAAGGCCGGCGCATCCGAGCGCGTTATCGACCACGCCGTTGAAGATGGAGTCCCCGTCCGCCGCCGGTCTCATCCCGAGATGATCGTAGTGGGCGCTGAGAAGAACACACGTCTCGCGAAGAAGCGGATCGGTCCCCTCGAGAAGACCGGCGATGTTGTTCGCGAAGAACTCTCTTTCGCGATGAACACCGCGAAAGCTAATTCGTGCGCGGAGCGGGAAGCTCCGGATCGTCCCGTTCCGGTCCATCTCGAAGATCTCCTCGAGCGAATCGGGTGCGCCTCGGAAGAGAAGACGGGCCGGCTCTTCCCGAAGGAGAACGTTCAAATTGCGCGGAAGGTCGTAGAGGAGCGTCACGTGCTCGAACGCGAACATCCGCGCGCGGTCTTCCCACGCGCGCTCAGAAGGCTCGCGGCGCGACGGGATCTCCACGCTTCCCCGCGCGCCCCTCGAGAGAGCGACCCTTTGCTTGATCTCGGGAAGCGAGTGGATCGTCGGCAGCATTCCGGCGAGTACGCGGGATCCTCCTATCGCGGTTCGCCTTCCAGAAAGACGACGACCGCGTTCTCGACGTCCGTCTCCTGATAGTCGCTGTAATCGTATTCGGGCGCGACGATCCCGTAGCTCACGAAGACGAGGGGAACCGGCTTCGGGATGAGCGTTTCCTCTCCGATGGTATGGTATAGAGAAGGTAGTCCTTTTCAATCGCGAGCGCGGCCGTCGAGTCGTCCGCGGCGAGATCGAGGGGGCTTTCGGGGAGCGCGGCGATTCCCCGCATCGGGACCCGCTGGAAATAGGAGCCGCCGTCCCCCATCGGGCGAAGACCGATGCGGGCGAGCTCTCCCGCGAGGTAGGCCGCCGCAGCCTCGCCTCCGGGAGTTCCGGTCCCTCGTCCCTCCATCGCGTCGCTTCCGAGGCGCCCCGCATGCTCGAGGATCCGCTCGGGCGAGACCGATTCGAGAGCGCTCCTGATGTTCTCGGGGAGATCGGGTGTCCGCGTGCTTGCATGCGCGACCCGCGCCGCGAGGGTCACGAGGAGAGCGAGGCGAATGACCCGCCGCGCGGCCGCTCCGCTTACTTGAGCATTCAACAAAATAGGCTCCTCGGGCCGCTCTCGGCGCCTGCGAGATCGGACGAACGTCGCGGGAGAGCCGGGGCCCGCCCGAACGTATCGCGGGGGGGACGGCCTGTCCAGGGCGGAGCAGCCTCGGAACCCCGTGTCGCTCCACGAGTTGAAGGGGCGGCCGCACCGCCCTTACCCTGTTGACTTTCAATGTGTTACGAGGTACAATCCTAGGCAATCGACAGGGGTTCCGCGGGCGCCGCTTTCTCGCGCGGCCCTGATCCCGGCGCCCCTGTGCCGGTCTCCCGACCGCCGGATGCAAACGACTTCCGAGACTCCCCACGAGAGGAAACTCCGGTCGCCGTCGCGCGGCCCTTATACGAAGGAGCACCTACATGCCGAGCCTCTATCGAGCTCTTCTCGCGGCTCTTCTCTTCGCGCTCTCCGGCGCGGCCGCCGCCGCCCCGCCCACCCACTACGTCTACCAAGGACGCGAGCTTTCGCTCGAATTGGACGAGACGCGCCTTCTCGTGTTGCTCGAAGAGGGATCGCTCGAGAAGTTCGACGGAGGAGCTTTCTTCGCGGGAGGGACGACGAAACGCGCCCCCCTCGATCGCTGGCGGTTCCTCCTGTTCGACTCGCCCGCGAAGAATGCTTCGGATATGAACAACCGGATCGATGCCGTCGCCCAGGCGCCCGGCGTTGAGTTCGTCTCCCCGGTGTTCAAGGGACCGAACTTCGGTCTCGTCGCCATGACGCAGGACATTCTCTTCCGCGCCGATCCGGAGCGCGGAACGGATCCGGAGAGGATCGTTCGCTCTTTATCAGAGGACCTCGCGGCTCCTCTCGAGCCGTTCGGAGGGATGGACGGGGCTTTCCGCTTCCGGCCGCCGACGAAGAACGGTTTCGACGTGCTCGCGCTCGCGAACCTCATCGCGCGCGATCCGCGCGTTTCCTGGGCGGAACCGGACCTCTTGATTACCGGTCGGTCCGAGTTCATCCCGAACGATCCCGGATTCGGCGACCTTTGGGGGATCCGCAACACGGGGCAGTTCGGCGGCGTGCCGGACATGGACATGGACGGGGATGCGGCGTGGGACACGACGACCGGAAGCGCGTCGATCAAGGTCCTCATCCTCGACACCGGCGTGCAGCAGGATCATCCCGACTTGAACCAGCTCCCCGGCCGCGACTTCACGGGGCAGCCGACGGGAGGAGGCCCGGGAAACGAGTGCGACAACCACGGGACCGCGGTGGCGGGCTGCGTGTCGGCGATCATCAACAACGCGCTCGGGACGGTCGGCATCGCTCCCGACTGCAAGGTTCTTTCCGCGCGCATCGGGGTCGCCACCGTTCCTTGCGATGGGACCTGGTCGGGACAGGTGAGCTGGACCGTGAACGCGCTCGCTTGGGCGGAGAATCAGGGAGCGCGCGTCACGAACAACAGCAATTCATACGGCGCGCCGAGCACCGCGCTGAACGACAAGTACGCCTCGACGCGCGCCGGAGGGATGGTCCACTTCGCCTCCGCGGGGAACGACGGCGTCGAGGGGCTCGGATATCCGTCGTCGCTCCCCACCGTGCAGTCGATCGCCGCCCTCACGCCGAGCGGCGCCAAGGCCTCGTTCAGCAACTACGGCTCGGGGCTCGCCTTCTCCGCACCGGGAACGGACGTCTACACGACCGATCGCGTCGGCTCCGCCGGCTACTCGTCCGCCGACTACGTGTTCGTAGACGGAACGAGCTTCGCCTCCCCCTACTCGGCGGGCGTCGCCGCTCTTCTTCTCTCGAAGGACCCGACGCTCCCCGCCGACGCGGTGGAGAGAATCCTCGCCTACACGTGCGTGGATCTCGGGAGCCCTGGCTTCGACAACATCTTCGGCTGGGGATTCGTGAACGCGGAGCGGGCGCTCCTCTTCAGCGGCTGGCGCGACGCCACCCTGGGGCCGCTCGCGGACGCCGGAGACGGCGCGGGGGTCGCGTGGGGAGACTATGACGGCGACGGGGATCCGGATCTTTACATCGTGAACGTCGGAACGGCGAACCGCCTCCTCCGAAACAACGGTGCGCTCGGATTCGAAGATGTGACGAGCGGTCCGCTCGGGGACGCCGGAGCCGGAGCGGGAGCGTCGTGGGGAGATTCCGACGGCGACGGCGACTTGGATCTCTACATCGCGAACAACGGAGCCAACAAGTTTCTCCGGAACAACGGCGGCGGTTCCTTCTCGGATGAAACATCGGGCCCCCTCGGGGACGCGGGCGAGGGGAGAAGCTGCGCCTGGATCGACTACGACAGCGACGGGGACCTCGATCTCTACATCGCGAACAACGGGACGAACGTCCTCTTGCGGAACGACGGCGGGAACGTGTTCGTCGACGCGACGAGCGGCCCCCTCGGCAACGCCGGGAACGGGCACGGAGTCGCGTGGGCCGACTACGACAACGACGGCGACTCGGATCTCTACATCGTGAACGACGGGGGTAACGCTCTTCTTCGGAACGACGGGGGCGGCGTCTTCGTCGACGCGACGAGCGGCCCGCTCGGCGACGCGGGAAACGGACGCGGCGCGGCGTGGGGCGACTACGACAACGACGGCGATCTCGATCTCTACGTGACGAACATCGGGGATAACGTTCTTCTTCGGAACAACGGGGGCGGCGTCTTTGTCGACGCGACGAGCGGCCCTCTCGGCGACGCGGGGAACGGAACGGGGACCGGATGGGCCGACGCGGACAACGACGGCGATCTCGATCTCTATGTGGTAAACGACGGTTCCGCGAATCGTCTTCTCCGCAACGACGGGGGCGTCTTCGTCGATGCGACGCCGGATCCGCTCGGCGATTCGGGGAGCGGGCGGGGAATGGCGTGGGCCGATTACGATGGGGACGGTCTTGTCGACATCTATCTCGCCAAGAACGGAGCGAACCGTTTGTTCCAGAACCTCTCGGCGCCGGCCGCCTCTTGGGTCCGCTTGCGTGTGATCGGCGTCGTGTCGAACACGTCCTCGATTGGCGCGCGCGTTCGTCTCGTCGCGGGCGGCGCCGCGCAAATCCGCGAGATCGACGGCGGGTCGGGCTATCTTTCGCACGGTTCGCTCGACGCCGAGTTCGGTCTCGGGAGCGCGTCGATCATCGACTCGGTGCGGGTGACATGGCCTTCCGGTCTCGAGAAGACCTTCACGAACCTCGCGGTCGACACCGTGTACGCCATCCGCGAGCTTGCCCCTCCCGTCGTCGCGCTCCTCTCTCCGAACGGCGGCGAGAAATGGGGTCAGGGTTCGGTGCGAACGATCCACTGGACGAACAACGGCGGCGTGGCGGAGAGCTGGTTCATCGAGTACTCGACGAACGCGGGGACGGATTGGGACTCGGTCCACTACGAGACGGGCCCGGGGAGCGGGAGCTACTCATGGACCGTGCCGAGCACCCCGACCGATCAGGCGCTCGTGCGCGTCACGATGGAGAACGGGGACGGAAGCGGCGGCGACGCGAGCAACGGGGTCTTCTCGATTCTCGCGGTTCCGATCCCGCGCGTGGTCTCGCCGAACGGCGGCGAGCGGTGGGAGATCGGAAGCGTGGAGAGCATCGTCTGGACAAACACGGGCGATCCGGCGACCGCGCACACGGTGGAGTACAACACGGGCGGAGGCGCGTCGTGGGTTCCGCTCGCGGATTCGCTTCCCGGCGACGGGGGGGGATCTCTCCCGTGGACGATCCCGAACTGGCCCACGCTCGAAGCGCTCGTGCGCGTGATTCTCTACAACGCGGAAGGCTCCGCCGCCGACACGAGCGACGCCGTCTTCGGCATCGTGCCGCCCGTGGACCCGTCCACCGCGTTCACGGCGCTCGATGATCTCCCGCTGGGCGATCCGGGCGAGGGGCGCGGCGCCGCATGGGGCGATTTCGACGGGGACGGCGATCTCGATCTCTACCTCGCGAACAGCGATGATGCGAACCGGCTTCTCGAGAACCAGAGCGGTTCGTTCGTCGCGGTCGAAAACTTCCTGCTTCAAGATGTCGCATCGAGCTACGGCGTCGCATGGGCGGACCACGACAACGACGGAGACCTCGACCTCTACGTCGCGAACGGCGATGCCGCGAACCGGCTCTTCCGGAACGACGGGGGCGGCGTCTTCACGAACATCGCGGCGGCGCCGATCGACGACAACGGGACGGGACGCTCCGCCGCCTGGGCCGATTACGACGGAGACAACGACGTCGATCTTTATCTCGTGAACAGCACAGGCTCGAACCGTCTCTTCCGGAACAACGGAAACGGGACCTTCGCGGACGCCACGACGACGCTTCTCGCCTCGACCGGCGGGAAGTCGGGAGCGGCGTGGGCGGACGCGGACAACGACGGCGATCCGGATCTCTACCTCGTGCGGAACGGCGCGAACAAGCTCTTCGTGAACAACGGAAACGGCTCCTTCTCGGACGGGACGACCGGGCCTCTCGGAGATGCGGGCATCGGATCGGGCGCCGCGTGGGGCGACTACGACAACGACGGCGATCTCGATCTCTACATCACGAACCGCGGGGCGAACCAGCTTCTCCGGAACGATGGAGGCAACGTCTTCACCAACGCGACGAGCGGTCCTCTCGGCGATCCGGGGATCGGATACGGGGCGGTCTGGCTCGACTACGACAACGACGGCGACCTCGATCTCTACCTCGCCAACAACGGGTACAACCGGCTCTTTCGGAACGAAGGATCCGGTGTCTTCGTCGACGCGGCGAACGAGGCGCTGCTCGACCCGGGTTACGGCCAAAGCGTCACGTGGGCGGACATCGACGCGGACGGCGACCTCGATCTCTATCTCACGAATCTGGGAACGAACCGGCTCTTTCGGAACGATCTCGCGAGCGGAGCGCACTGGATACACGTCGCGCTCGAGGGACGGATCTCGAACCGCGCGGCGATCGGCGCGCGCGTGCGCGTCGTGGCGGGAGGGCTCGCGCAGATCCGGGAGATCGCAAGCGGGAACGGCTTCCTCGGCCAGAACCCTCTCGTCGCGGCGTTCGGTCTTGGCGCGGCCTCGCTGGTCGACACGATCGAGGTTCGTTGGCCGAGCGGAACGATCCAGGTCATGGCCGGCGTCTCCGCCGATCAAGCGCTCTCGATCGTTGAGCCGCAGCCGCTTTGGGTGAACGTCGCGGAAGGGCCGCTCGCGGACGCAGGGAGTTCTCAAGGAATCGCGTGGGGGGATTTCGACGGCGACGGCGACGAGGATCTTTATGTCGCGAACCTCGGAGGAGCGAATGTCCTAATCCAAAACGATGGCGGCGGTTCGTTCTCCGACGCGACGTCGGGGCCGATGGGCGATCTCTCCGACGGCAGGGGCGCGGCCTGGGCGGACTACGACAACGACGGGGACCTCGATCTCTATCTCGTGAACGAGGGAGGTCCGAACAAGCTCTTCCGAAACGACGGCGGCGGGACCTTCGCGGACGCTACGACGGGTCCGCTCGCCGACGCAGGCTATGCCTTCGCGGGCGTCTGGGGGGACTACGACGGGGACGGCTTCGTCGATCTCTTCGTCGCGAACGCGGGCTCGGCGAACCTGCTCTTGCGGAACAACGGGGGCGGTTCGTTCACGAACACGACGCCGACGGTTCTGCAGGACCCGTTCGGGTTCGGGCTCTCCGCGGCGTGGGGGGACTACGACAACGATGGGGATCCGGACCTCTACCTCGGGAACGGCTTCGGGGCGAACCGCCTCTTCCGAAACGATGGGGGCGGTGCCTTCACGGACGTCACGACGGGGCCGCTCGGAGACGACGGGATCTCGTACGGGGTCGACTGGGGCGATTACGACAACGACGGCGATCTCGATCTCTACGTCGCGAACGACGGGACCGCGAACCGTCTTCTCCGAAACGACGGGGGCGTGTTCGTCGACGCGACGGCGGGGCCTCTCGGCGATGAAGGGCCGAGCGTCGGCGCCGCGTGGGCGGACTACGACAACGACGGCAAGCTCGATCTCTTTGTCGCGCAGTCCGGATCGAACATTCTGTTGAAGAATCAAGGAAGCGGCGCGTTCACCGACGAAACGGAAGTCGGTCTTCGAGACGCCGAGTCGGGCGCGGGGGCCGCGTGGGGCGATTACGACAACGACGGCGATCTCGATCTCTACCTCGCGAACGCGGGAGGTCCGAACGCGCTCTTCCGGAACGACGCATCCGACGGAAACCGGTGGCTTCGCGTCTCTCTCGTCGGGAGCGTCTCGAACCGCGCGGCGATCGGCGCGCGCGTGCGCGCGGTCGCCGGCGGAGTCGCGCAGATCCGGGAGATCTCGGGGGGCTCAGGCTTCGGCTCGCAGAACTCGCTCGCCGCGGAGTTCGGGTTCGGTTCCGCGGCGACGATCGACTCGGTCCGGGTCTACTGGCCGAGCGGTGCGGTGAGCGACACGACGGGCATCGCGGCGAACCAATCGATCGTGTTGGTGGAACCGGGGGGTCTCTCCGGCGCCGGCGGTCCGCCTCTTCCGAAGCGGCATGCGCTCTACGCGAACATGCCGAACCCGTTCAACCCAGCAACGACGTTTCGATACGCGCTTCCCAAACCGGGGCGCGTGCGGCTCGCTGTGTACGATCTCTCGGGGAGGCTCGTGAAGATCTTGCGGGATGAAGAGGAAAAGGCGGGATTGTTCTCCGCGACCTGGGACGGAATCGACGAGGCCGGTCGCGCGGTCGGATCCGGCGTCTACTTTGTGCGGATGGAGGCGCCCGGGTTCTCTGCGAACCGCAAGATGCTCATGATTCGTTGATGCGTGTTCTGCCGGTCTCCCGGCAAGGAAGAGGCCCGCGGGCGGCTGTCGCCCCGGGCCTCTTGCCGTTCGGGACGGCCGCTTCTTTTCGGAGAAGCTTCCGGCCGTCCACGGTTGAACGGCGTTTCGAATTGTCGGAGGCTCCGCCTTTCTCGCCTCTACTTGACGAGCGTGATCTTCCGGACGGCCGTCCGATCCGCGGCTTCCAGGCGGAGAAGATAGACTCCCGGCGCCGCTTCGATCCCGCGATCGGTCGTCCCGTCCCGGATCGCCGTGTGGCTCCCCGCCCCGCCGCTCTCCGCGAAGAGGGTCGTCACCAGTCTCCCGGACACGTCGTACACGGCGAGCCTCGCTGGGCCCGTCTCCGAAAGCTCGAAGCGAATCGCCGTCGCGGGGTTGAACGGGTTCGGCGCGTTCGCGTGGATGCGAAACGCCGAAGGAACGGAGAGCGCGCCTCCCGAGACCGAAGTCTGCACCTCGTTCACGACGATCACTTGATCCGCGGCGACGTTGGTAAGGACCGAGACGATTCCCGACGGCCAGCGGACGGTGATCGTGTCGGCGAGGACGAGGCTCCCGAGCCCGAACTCCGCCGCGGGCGAGTCTTGCGAGTTGTGTCCGGAGCCGGCGTTGACCTCTCGGATCTGTGCGCCCATCGACGAGACGAGCCTCACCCGCGCGCCGATCCCGTTCCGGTTCGAGACGGAGCCCGCGAGGAGCACGTGAATCCAACGCTTCGCCGAGCCGCTCTCGTTCCGGAAGAGCCGGTTTGCTTCGCCGTAGTTTGCGAGATAGAGATCGAGATCGCCGTCGTTGTCGTAGTCGGCCCACGCGGCGGAGGCGCCGTTTCCGAGATCGTTGAAGAGCGGGGTCGAGACGTCGGTGAAGGCTCCGCCCCCGTCGTTCCGCAAGAGCACGTCCGCTTCCGCGCTCGTCTTGGAGAGGAAGAGGTCGAGGTCGCCGTCGTTGTCGAAGTCGCCGAAGACGCACCCATTGTGGCTGCCGACGTCCCCGAGCGGCCCAACGGTCGCGTCGACAAACATCCCGCCCCCGTCGTTCCGGAACAGCTTGTTCGCGGAGCCGAACCCACGGCCGTGGTAGATGTCGAGATCGCCGTCGTTGTCGTAATCCCCCCACGCGACGCTCGTTCCATTCCCCGTGTCGGCGAGCGGCCCGCTCGTCGCGTCGCTCCACGCGAGTCCCATCTGCCCGAAGGCAGCCAGAAGGTTCGGCCGCGGCCCGATGTTCCCCGCGAGGCCGAAAAACTGCGGCGTTCCCGTGTTCTTGAGAAGGCTTCGAATGTACGAGGGGGGCGGCGGCGTCGGGGAGACGGAGGCTTTCCATCGTCCGACGCAGCAGGCGACCGCGCCGGCGACGATCGGCGCGGCGCTCGAGGTTCCCGAGAAGTCCGAGGCGTAGTAGTAGTTCTTCCCCTCGGCGAGATAGAGCGTGCCGTAGCCGGTCGTGACGACGTTCTCTCCCAATCCTTGAAGGTCGAACCGTTGTCCGTAGCTCGAGAAGGAGAGTCGTTCGAGGTTCCCTTCGCTCCATGTGCCGCCGGCGTAAGCCCCTCCCGCCCCGACGATGATCGCGCCCGAGTTGCCGTACCAAGAGAGGCTGTCGGTGTTCACGCCGCTCCCCGCGACCTCTCCTCCGTTCCCGCCCGCCTCGACCACGTGGATCCCGTTCGCGACCGCGTTCACGATCGCCGCGTAAACGCCGTTGTACGTTTGGGCGTTCGGGTAGTTGTTCGTCCACCACTCGATGGGTATGAAGTCCGGAGTCGGCGTGTTCGGGTTCTGGTAGTCCAACTGGTGCTCGATGAGAATCACGTCGCCCGCCGAGAGCGCGGCGATCGCGTACGCGATCGCGGCGGGCACGTCCTACGTTGTGTCGGGCGGCGGTCCGGGCACGATGAAGTACGAACCGCACGTCCTCAGCGTCGCTCCGTAGCAGATGCCGGTCGTTCCCCAGCCGTTGTTGTTCGCGACGAGCTCGCCGATCACCGCCGTTCCGTGGTCATCGTTGTTGAATGGGTCGAGGATCGTGTTCGGGTTGATCTGCGAGCCGACCGCCTTCGTGATCTCGGCATGGTTGTAGTTCCAGCTGTACTCGATGTCGCAGACGCGCACGTTGCTGCCGGTGCCACCGGCCTTGGTCCACGCGTAGTCCGCGTCGATCCCGGCCGGCGTCGTGCTCGCGGGGCGGAGGTAGCCCTGTCCGGAATTGTAGTTCGGCGGCGTGGGGAGCGGCACGGGAAGCGGCATCGGCCGAGCGGAGAGAATGCCGGGAAGAGCCTCGAGCCGAGCCGCGACCTCCCAAACATCCGCGCCGCGCGGGATACGAAGGCGATAGATGTTGTTGAGGTTATAAACATTCTCCCGCGCCGCTTCCTCGCCGCGCGCCTGCCACGCATCGAAAGCCTCCTCGGGAATGTCGGAGAGCCGGCGCCACGAGTGCCCGTCGAGGTCGGAGAGAGCGTCGGATACCCCATCGAGAGCGTTTCCGGAGAGATCGACGAGCGCCCCGCCTCGGATGCGGACCCTCGCGTCCTCGGCGAAGAGAACCTCGATGAGGTCCGCGCGGCATGGGTACGCCCCCGCGGCGGGAGGGCCGGCAGCGAACACCGAGACCGCGAAGAGGGCGTCGAGAACGAGAGCGAAACGGAACCGGGGGGCGAGGGACATGGCTCCCTCCTTTCCAAGGTGGGTGGAGACGGCGGAGACCGTTTGGTAGGCATCATTATACCACTTGAAAACCTTGGTGCGGAAGTCCCCAAGTTTGCGATGGACGAGAATCGCCTTCGGTGGTAGGCTGATCTCGTTTCAAGAGACTCACGCCCTTTTTCCATGAGGTGCCGGCCATGCGTATCGCCATTGGATTCTTGCTCGTCTTCTTTCTCTCGATCGTGATCGGTTGCGGCGGGGATGACGCTGTCGATCCGGGCGACAACACGCCCGACCCGGAGACCCCGGAGATGTCGATCGAGAGCTTCGCGCGCGCGTACGCGTTGATGGACAGCACCGCCTACGCGTCGTATCTCGACGAGGAGTACACGTTCGAGCTTCTCCCGGAGGAAATCGATCCGAACGACCCGCAAGGCCGGTGGGACCGAAATGAGGAGCTCGACATCGCGGGGAACATGTTCCACGGAAGGTTCAACAGCAGGGGACAGCAGGTCGTTCGGATCGTTCTCGCACTCGACGTGAAGCAATCGGTCGTGGACAACAACACCTACCCGGGGAAGCCGGCGGGAGAGACTTGGTATTGGACGACTTGCTTCGTCGATCTTGTCGTCACCGCGGACGATCCGAACGACCCGGAAGGGATCATAAACTACGTCGTTCTCAGCAACCAGGTCTTCATCCAGCGGCCGGATCCTTCGGGGGCCGAGCGCTACATCATGTACAAGCAGATCGATCAGCGGCCGATCAACAAGACGCGCGCCTCGGCCGCCGAGAGGGTGGAGGGTATGACCTGGGGAGCGGTCAAGAGCCTCTTCCGGTCGTAGGGTCGGCTCGAAAGAAGAGACCGCCTCCTCCGGCGCGCTCCTCGCGCTACTTGTGAAAGTGCTTCGCCGCGACGACCGGGATCCCGTTTTTCAAGAGAGCCCGCGCGGTCCGGTTCAACGCCGCGTGCTTCTCGATGTAGTTTCTTTCGAGGAAGGGCATGAGCCCCTGCGCCTCGATCTCCTTCTTCGGGAGGAAGTACTCGAGGATGTTCGAGGGGTGCTCGAGCTTCTCCTCGACCTCCGTGTCGCCCCCCTCGTGCTTCGCGCTGATGTTCTTCACCTTGCGCGCGACCTCGACGAGCTCGTCCCTCCGGTCGTACGGCTGCCGCACGATCCCCTTCCAGGTCTCGGTGATGTGATGCTCGAAGCGGACCACCGAATCGAAGTCGAGCGCGCCCCGCACCTCGGCGCAAAGCTCGATCGTCTCGTTGTTCACCGAGTTCGAGAAGTTGAAACCGATGAGCGGGGTCGTGCCGTCCTCGCGGGAGAAGAGCTTGGCCGCGAGAAGCGTCCACATCACGGCGTACGGATTATCGTTCCCCATGAAGACCGAGATCTTGAACTCGTTGTCGATCCCGATCTTGTGCAGCATGTACCCGAGGAAGACGGTTCCCGGATTGATGTTCAGGACCTGGTGCGTGCCGTAGTTCGTATAGTAGTAAAGAAACTCGTCGACCCACTTGAGCGCGTACTCGTTCGGCTGGCCGACCCCGCCGAAGTAGCCGGTGATCGTCTCGGGGCCGCCGAGGTGGACGTTCGATCCGTCGGTCCCCTTCGTGTCGAGCGTCTCGACGTAGCTCGCGCCGACGATCCGCATCGCCGCTGCGACCGCGAGAAGATCCCCTTGATCCTCGGACGACTCCTTCATCGAGCGGACGCGGATATAGCGCCCCGGCATCAGCTCGCGTTTCTCGATCGCCCGCTTCGCCTCGGCGATCAGCCACGGAAAGAAGTTGAGCGCGCTGATCTCGAGCGTGACCGCGAACGATCGGCTCGCGTTCTTCGGCTTGGCCCCCGCGAGGGCTGCTTCGCGGAACTCCTGCATCGATACGAAGGCGCCCTTCTCCCTTTGCTCGGCGAGCCACTCGAGATCCTTGAGGTAGGGAGAATTGGCCTCCGCGAGACGCCGAAGGAGGTTCTTCAGCTTGCCCGACTCGGCCGCCTTCTCGTTGATCGCCTCGACGCCGCCGTGCTTCTCGACCACGGCGAGGAAGCGGTCGATGAGCGTGTTGTCGGGACTCGTGAGATACTGGTTGATCGCCTTGAGGCGATCGGCCGGAATGTTGAGCTTCTTGCGCAGCTTGCCGGTCACGAAACGCGCCTCCCTTCGAAGGGGTTGGGGTCGGTCAATACGCGGAACGGTTTCAAGAAGGATACGGGGGGAGGCCCTCTTCTGTCGATCGGGAAGGATGGGTCGGGGTGGACGGGGCCGCTCCGGGGTTCTGGATAGTGTGGAAAAGTGGAAAAGGGTCCCGCCGGAAGGCGGGCGAGGGCGGAACGCGCAACGCGAATAAAGATAAGTAGTTACGAGCTCCGCGCGCGAAACCGTCTTACGCGTTATCCACAAGGAGGCTCCTTTCGACCAGTTAGGCGGACGGCGCGTTCTTGCACCGAAAAGGGCCTCGAAGAGGTAGAATGACCGGCTGAGGGACCAACGATGGGCCGCGTTCTTGCCGCAATCGTCCTTATTTTTGCCGCCGCGGATGCTTTCCCCCTGGAACGTGTCGTTCACTCGCGAGCGGATCTCCTCCAGGGTACGGCGCTCGACCGCTTCTTCGACTTCGGGGGGAACGGTCAGGGGTGGCGCGGGGTCGGTCGGTTTGAGGGGGGCGTCCTTCACCTCGAGGCCCCCTTCGTCGGCGACTGGGGGCGCGCGTTCTTTCACTGGGAAGGCGCGGATCCCTTCGCGATCGAGTGGGAAGCGCGGCCGGCCGGGGGGCCTCTCGATGCCGAGCTCGCGCTTCTCGTCGCCTGCGAGCCGGGAGCGAGCGAGGTTCGGGTTCGCTTCTCGCCGGACGGGCGGGTCTCGGTTGATCGGATGCGGGGCGGGTGGTTCGAGACGATCGCGCCCGCCGTTTCGCAGTCGGTCCAGCGCGGGTCCGGATGGGGGAGCTATGCGGTTCGCGTGTCGCGCCGGGTGCTCTCGGTCGTCCTCGCCGGCGAGGAGGTGCTGACCGCGGAGCTTCCGGAATCGAGCGGGAGCGCGATCGGCTTCGCCGTCTCGCCGGGGGGCGTCTTCGAGATCGATCACGTCGCGCTTCATCGGTCGCGGAGAGGGATGCCGCCCCGCGCCGCTTCGACCGGAGAGCGTCCGGTCTTCTTCGATTCGTTCTCGATCGGCCGCGACGAGTGGACGAGGAGTCTCTTTCCGGCGCGCGAGGGGGCCCTGGCCGTCTCCGGGTCTGCGGAGGAAACGCTCGAGGACTTCCTCACGTTTCCGCTGCCCGATGCTTGCCGTGTCCGGGTTGTCTTTCGGGTCGAGGGGACGGGGCCGGCCGCGTTCCTCTTCCACACGCCGGAGGAGGGAGAGCCTCCGCGCGGCTACGCGTGCGCGTTCGATCCGGACGGGTCGTTTGCTTTGTATCGCAAGGAATCGCCGGCGGACCGGCTTCTCGAAACGAGCCCGAAGAATCCGCATTTCCGATTCGGGCGATGGAACACTCTCGATTATTGGTCGGGAGGAGGAGCGGTTCGCGTCCACCTGAACGGAGAGCCGCTCTTCGAGCGCGCGGTCGATCCTTCCCCGCCCGGGCGCTTCGGGATCTCGGTCGGGCCCGGGGGCGGGCTCGCCGTCGACGAGATCGTGATCTTCGACGCGGCCGAGCCGGCGCCTTTCGACACGGCGACGGCGGCCGCGATCTGGCGCGACATCGCATCGCTCGCCGAGCAGCGCGCGCTCGCGACGAAGTCGGACCGCCTCCGCGATCTCTTTCTTCTCGCCCCCTCTCTTCCGGGTGTTCTCGATCTCCTCTTTCGGGACGCCGCGCGCGCGGGGGACGCAGAGACCGCGCTCACCGCGGCGAACGCTCTCGTGGGGAAGGCGACCCCGGGATCGGACGAGGAGAAGCTCCGTCTCATCGCGCTTCTTCTTCTCCGGCGCTGGGAGGATGCCCACGGAGAGCTCGCGCGCTTCCGAGCCATCCGGCCGGACGATCCCTTCGGGCTCGAGAACACGCTTCTCCTGCTCGATCGAACGGGCGAGCACGAGAGGCTGATCCGGGAGCACCGCGCGGCGGTCGCCGCGGTCGAGCCGCTTCGCGCGGTCGGACACGGCGCGGCGGCATGGGCCTACCTTCGGTCGCGCATGACCGATCGGGCGTTCGAGGCGCTCCGCGTCGCCTCCCGCCTCGGTCCTGGACGGATCGACCTTTCACTCGTCGAGGGAGATCTTCTCCGCGCGCAGGGAGATCTCGCCGGAGCGTCGGCGCGGTACGAAGCCGTTCTCGCGAGCGGGCTCGCGCCCGTTCCGGAAGCGAACGTTCGCGCCCGCATGGCGCTCGTTCGGTTCGAACGAGGAGAGTATCGCGCGGCCGCCGACGCGCTGGCCGCCCTTCCCGAGACGGAGGACCCGCGGACGCGGCGCGCGCGAGGCCTTCTCGAGGCGTTCGCGCTCTATCAGAGCGGGCGGGCGGCGGACGCGGAGGGGCGTCCGGAGCTCGAGCGAGCGGAGAAGATCGTTGCAGGGATGATCCCGGACCCGCCGGCGCAGGGGGACGGGATCCTTCTCGATCTTCTCGGAAGGGTGCGCGCCGCGCTCGCGCTCCTCGACTTCCGGGAGGGAGAGAGCTATCCGGCCTACCGCGAGAAGACGCGCCGGGCGATGGACCTCTTCGCCCAGGCCGCGCGTCTCGATCCGACGTTCGTCGTTCCGAGTCCCGACGCGGAGACGATTCCCGATTTCGACCCGACGCGTTTTCGAACCTTGCTGCAACACGCGTACAAGGACGATCATCCGATGGGCGGCTTCATCGAGAGTCTCTCGCGGTGGACCGCGTGGTCGGTCGCGGACCGCCGGGCGGACCTCGCGGAGCGGGAGATCGGTCTTCTGTTGCAGAAACGTTGAAGCCGCGCTCCGCGCGAACCGCGGCCGGCCGAATCGAAGGTCATTCATATGAACAAACGAGCTCTTCTCGTGTTCGATCTCGACGGGACGCTCTTTCGGGGGGACGGGGCGACCGCCGCCGCGGTGTGGGAGACGCTCGACCGGATCGGGCTCGCCCGTCCGAGCGCGCGGGAAATCTGTTCTTACTTCGGAAGGCCGATCCACGAGTTTCACGCCTGGCTCCGCTCGCTCGCGCCCGAACGGAACATCGAAGAAGCTCTTGTCGAGATCGAACGCCGCGAGGTGGAGCTCGTCCCGTCGAAAGGAGCGCTCTTTCTGGACGTTCCGGAGGTTCTCGATCGCTTCGCGCGCGAAGGTTTTCGGATGGCGATCTGCTCGAACGGTCGGAACCCCTACGTGCGCACGGTTCTCGAGAGCATGGGGATCGCGCGTTTCTTCGGCGCCGTGCGGTACCGCGAGATCGAAGGCGAGAACAAGACGCTCATGATGAGGGATCTTCTCGCGCGCGAGGCGGTCCGGCCGGTCGTCGGGATCGGGGACCGGCGGGACGACGTCGAGGCGGCCCGCGCGAACGGCGCTCGTTCGGTCGGATGCGCCTACGGCTTCGGCTCGCGCGAGGAGATCGAGGGCGCCGAAGTGATCGTGGGGCGCGCGGCGGAGATACCGGACGCGGTGCAGCGCGTTCTCGCTGGGGAAGCGGACGTCTGACGAATTCGGCGGGGCGGCGGGCGCCTACTTATTCTTGAAGATCGCGCGCCAGTCGGTGCGGGGCGTCATGAAAGGACGGCGGAGCTTGCTCACGCTCCCCGCCTGCTCGGTGATATAGAACGCGGTCGGGTCGATGCCGAGGACGATCGGAACGAGGCGCTTGAGGTCTCTTCTTCTGCAGACGATGTAGAGCTCGGTCACCAGCCCGCTCATCCCCTGTCCGGTGAACGTCGTCACCGGGAACCCGGCGGCGCGGACCGACGTCGCCATCTCATCGCCTTTCTCCGGCGTGATCACGCGAAAGACGGTGTGTCCGAAGGCGAGCCGCCTCTCGAGCTTGATCCCGACGACGTTGCCGGTCGAGAAGCCGAAGGCGTAGAAGACGCCGAGGATCGGCTGGTCGATGACGCGGTTAACGACCGCGGCGACGACCGCGAGCCACGTGCTCACCTCGACGAGCCCGAGGAAAAAGGCCGTGCGCGTCTTCCCCTGCACGATGCTGATCGTCCGCATCGTCCCGACAGAGACGTCGAGCACGCGGGCGAAGAAGACGAGCACGCCGAGAAGGAGAGTGCCCCAATCCATTCCGAGGATCATCGGTTGCTCATCATCGGAATCGGTATCCGACACCTATTGGACACCACCAGTTTTCCCTATAGTCTGGAAATCGGTGTCTGACACCAGTTCTTTCACAAGGCGTGGCGCTTCATCACCTCGCGCCACGCTTCCTCGCCCATCATCTCGGATTCCTCGACGAGCAGGATCGGGATGCCGTCGCGAACCGGATAGCGGCGCCGAGTTTTCGCATCGGTCGAGACGAGCCAGTCTCCGTCCTCGACGACCGGCGCCTTCGTCTCCGGACACGCGAGGATTTCGAGGAAGTCCTTCGGAAGACCCATCGTGTTCTTCTCCTTCTGTCCGCTTTTCGGGACCTGATACCCTATTTGCTGTCCCATTACCCAGCAACAAGTAGGCTAGTTGGAGCGCTCCCCGATGGGTAATAGGGTATCAGGTACCGTTAGTACGCGCGGGCGATGTACACGCGTTGCTTCGAAGGGTTGCCGCTCCGAACGCAGCGCCCCTCTTCCGCGCCCCCCCCGAACGGGATGCACCGGATCGTCGCTTTCGTCTCTTCCTTGATCGCGGCTTCGGTTTCGCGCGTTCCGTCCCAGTGGGCGAAGGCGAAGCCGCCCTTTTCGACGAGTTTCTTTAGGTCTTCATAATCATCGACCGCGTGCGTGTGCTCGTCGCGGAACTTCCGCGCTCGCTCGAAGAGGGCGCGCTGGATTTCTTCGAGCTTCGCGGGGAGCCCGTCCGCCGCTTCGCCGATCGGAACGGCCGTCTTCTCGCGCGTATCGCGCCTCGCGAGAACCACCTGCGCCTTCGCTACGTCTTTCGGTCCGATCTCGATCCGGAGCGGGACGCCTCTCTGCTCCCACTCGGCGAACTTCCATCCCGGCTTGTGCTGTTCGCGCGAGTCGATGTGCGCGCGGACGCCCGCCTCCGCGAGCCGCTTCTTCAGCGTCTCCGCCGCAGGGAAGACCGCGGCGCGATCCTCGTCGGACGAATAGATCGGAACGATCACCGCCTGGATCGGCGCGATCCGCGGCGGCAGAATGAGGCCGTTGTCGTCTCCGTGCATCATCACGACCGCGCCGACCATGCGCGTCGAGACTCCCCAGCTCGTGTTCCACGCGTGACGCGTCTCGCCGTCCTTGTCCTGGAAGACGAGATCGAACGCCTTCGCGAAGTTCTGGCCGAGGTTGTGGCTCGTCCCCGCCTGGAGCGCCTTCCCATCCAGCATCATCGCCTCGATGCAGTACGTTCGGAGCGCGCCCGCGAAGCGTTCGGAGTCGCTCTTCGCGCCGGGGTAGACCGGGATCGCGAGCACGTCCTCGGCGAAGACGCGGTAGACCTCGAGCATCTTGAGCGTCTCTTCTTCGGCTTCCTCGTAGGTGGCGTGGGCGGTGTGCCCTTCCTGCCAGAGGAACTCGAGCGTGCGAAGAAAGAGGCGCGGCCGCAGCTCCCACCGGAAGACGTTCGCCCATTGGTTGATGAGGATGGGGAGATCGCGGTACGACATCACCCACTTCGCGTACATGTGGTAGATCACGGTCTCGGATGTGGGCCGGAGAACGAGCGGCTCCTCGAGCTTCTTGCCGCCGCCGTGCGTCACGACCGCGCACTCCGGCGCGAACCCCTCCACGTGTTCCGCTTCTTTCTTCATGAAGCTTTCGGGGATGAGCGTGGGGAAGTAGGCGTTGACATGCCCCGTCTCCTTGATCATCCGGTCGAGGTGGTCGCGCATGTTCTCCCAGAGGGCGAACCCATACGGGCGGATCACCATGCACCCCTTGACGGGCGCGTAATCCGCAAGCTCCGCCATCTGGACGACGTCCGTGTACCAGCGCGAATAATCCTCGCTCATCGGGGTCACCTTCTGAGCCACTCGAAAGTCCTCCGTGTGTTCGAACACCCGATTCTATCGCGGTCCGCGGGAGGGGGCAAGGGGAGGAGAAGGTGTGGACTTTCCCCATTTTTCAGAGACCTTCGAGGGCGGTCTGGAGAGTAACCGGCGGTGGCTTTCTTCGCAGGAACTGGCAGAGCGGTCCCTGCCCCGTTCGTCGCAGGATCGCCGCGATCCCATCGGCCAGCGCATAGCAGTGGAACGCCGGGACGCCGTAGATCCGCTTGGCGGCTTTCAGCACGCGCCGCGCCAGCACGGCCACCTGTAAGCGCTCCCCCAGATGCACCACCGCGAAGAAGCTCGCCGCGAGCACCAGAGCCACCAGATTCCGCAAGCGTCGATAGGTCAGCACCCGGATGTCTTCCAAGTGGTAGCTCTGCTTCAGGAATCGGATCATCTCCTCCACCTTCCAGCGTGTCAGGTAGCTCTCCACGACCGCCCAGAGCATCTCCCGATTCCGCCGCATCGGAAGAGAAGACCGGGGAGAGAGTCTCCCCGAAGAATCGTGAATCTGCTCTCGCAATTCCGCACAACTCCGCTAACGTCAATCCGTCAGAAGTGTGCTCCTTGCAGGGCCGCCGGGGCGCGGGGCGAGGGGGTGAACCGGCGAGTTCGCGAGCGAGCCGGGCCTTGCCGATCCGGCACCGTGTCGTGGGCCCGGTGCGCGAGGACTGTTTGAGCCGGCACCCCCTTGCCCCGCGCCCCGGCCGAGAAAACACCGGTCGAGTTTCTGTCGGATCAAGGCTTCTATGAGCCGGGCCCCCGTCAACCTCTTCTGACAGAGACGTGTCTCTCGACCTGAGTTTCTCTCCTTCCCGATCTCCTTCACCGGGCATGCGGTATCGCGTCTCTTCTTTCTCGAGCCTTGTGAGCGTCTTTCCGTTGGCTGGTTCGTTCTTGAGTCGACGGTTTCTCCATCGACCAGCTTCTATCCGTGCCGACTCCCTCGTCGAACACCCCATCCTCTATGCGCACCATGCGCGAGACGAACCTCTTGCCGAGAGCGACCC